>Ga0207156_10108_pt1 | contig 20723 bp, 21 predicted proteins | sample Alteio_BWMinHeat_24_FD_153514 | JGI IMG/M metagenome (GOLD analysis project Ga0207156, IMG submission 153514) | Enriched cells from forest soil in Barre Woods Harvard Forest LTER site, Petersham, Massachusetts, United States -... | ecosystem: Environmental > Terrestrial > Soil > Temperate forest >...
TGCCAAGCTTGCGGGGTCAGGCCGAGCTCGACGTCCAAAGATGCCATCGATCGGCTGGTCAATGGCTACTTGTTGGAATTGAACGGGCCCGATGGCTGGCTGGATCGAATGTCGGCGGTAGTCGCGCTGACAGAGGAAATCTCCGAGCCGGAAAGCTGGCCGAACCGGATATTCTTCCAGCGATTCGAGGCTGTTTTGTTTGACGGATTTCATCGATTCGAGCCTGTGGAGTTGGATTTGATTGCCGCGCTGAGCAAGGTGCGCGAGGTGGTGCTTTGGTTGGTGGGCAATCCGGGGACGCTGGCGTGGGAAACGGTAGTGAAGGCGACAGAGTATTTGAAAGATAAGAGTCCGAGCACGTTAGTACGGGACCAGGGCTTCGAAGACTCAACCCCGGCCTCCCAGCTCACTTCGGTCACCCCGTTTGCTGAAATAGGGCGGCGATTGTTTCGAAGCGAGCTGGATGCGAATTTGAATAGCAAGGGGGCGCCCTTGCTAGCGCGTCGGGCTGCCCGCCCTGGACTGTTCAAACTGGAAGTGGGTACGCCGCTGGAGGAGGCAGAGGAGGCGGCGCGACACATTAAAGCGGATTATTTGGATTCGCAAAAAACGGATCGGCCGCTTCGACTCTCGGACGTGGCGGTCATCATTCCAGGTCCTAGTTATGATCCGCTCATTCGCGAGGTGTTTCCGCGAGCGGGTTTGGAGTTCAACTTAGCCGGGCGGGCGCTTCAAGTGTCCACATCGCGGCCGGCGCGCGTTTTGCTCGCCGCCATCGACCTCATTCAAGGTCACTGGCGATATGACCTGCTGCTCGATTTTCTCAATCAACCGCTGGTGCGACGCAAGCTGGAGGACGCCCATCGGCTCAACGATTTGTTCGAGCAACGTCCGCGGGCACGGCGGCAGATGAATCACGAACTCTGGTCCAATTCATGGAAAAAACAACTCGAACGCTTGAACCATAGCATTGAAGGATGGCAGTCCGGTCGGCTTGATCTGCCGGAACGAACGGCTTTGTCGCGCGAAGAATATGTGGCCCATAAAACCGAATTGGCCGCCAGCCTCCAGCGATTGATCGAATCCATTGAGAAAATCCTGAAACCGATCGATGCCGTGGCCCGGGCAATTGTAGGTTCCTCGGGAGTCAAACCCCTAGCAGATTTGATTCAAGTGATGAAGGAGTTTCTCGATCAGCTCGAAGTTGACCGATGGCTGTCGCCACGAACCTGGTCAAGCGGGAAAGGGGAAGCGAGCGATGCCGGCGCGGTTCTTCGAACCGCCGCTAAACCGATGGAGATGAACGACGCGCGAGAAGGTCCGGTGCTCTGGGTGGAATATGAAAAGGATCAGAATGCCTACCTGAAACTCCTAAATATCTTAGAGAGTTTGAAAGATATTCCGGCGGACCGGCTGCCGCAGCGAGCCGGCGAGATGGGCGACTACGGCGGTGTCAGCCCCCGAAGACCGGACATCTTGGCCGCCTTGCGACTGGCTTTGGACGGCGAGACCTATCAAATCAAAACGGAGGACGATGCCGGCGTTCAAATATTCGAGCTGCGCGAAATCCGCGGGCTGCGCTTTCGACATATCTACGTGCTGGGTTTGGTGAACGGACAGATTCCTTCGCTGCCCGAGGAAGGCACGCTCGTCCGGCGACGGCTCGACAATAAGCCATTGAAAGAGCAGCTGGAGCAAAAGGAAGCGGAAGTTCAATTCCTATTCAGCCAGGTCTTTGAGGCCGCGGAGGAAAAACTGGTCTTGTCGCGGTTCACGCTGGAAGGTGATCGGCCGGCATTGCCGAGTCCATTCTTCACGGCTGTGGACGACCTCGTGGCTTTGCCGGACTTGCCTGATTGCCAACTGATTACGGGCATGGGACACGCGGCTCGCGAGCTAGGCCGAGCCTTCCAACGCGATCGGGTGGCGCCTCCTAAGTCTTCGAAGGAGGTGGTCAAAGATGCGGACATGCCCTTCGAAGCGTTGTGGCGTGACAAGCCCGCTCTGACGGACCTCTGGCCCATGATTTCGGCCGAAGCGTGCATGCAACTGACGCCGGTACTTAGCGGACTGTGTGCCTGGCAGCAAAGGCCCCGGGATGTGACTCTCGATTGGCCCGAAATGTTGCAAGCGCTTTTTCCGGACGACCACCAGTTCAGTCCGAGCCAGCTCGAGACCTATGCGGCGTGTCCGTTTCGCTTTTTCGGTTCGCGGGTGCTTCACCTCGAAGAGCGCGAAGCCGATCCGACACGGATGCACTACGGATCCCTGGTTCATCGAGTGGTGCAGCGATTTTATCAGGAGAAACGGGAGAACACGAGGACGCCGCCCGATCAGCCCCTGCCGGCCACTCGCCCGTCGGATCGCGCGCGGCTGATTCAGTTGTTTGATGAAGAGAAATCGCAACTTGACGAGGGTCTGCTGCCGCCGGACCTGGAGAAACTCTTCATGATTCAGGGTGGAGTGATCGATCTCTTGTTGGAAATCTTGGCCATCATCGAAGGAGAAGGGGTCGATTTTGGCAATCTGTCTACCGAGTACTCCCTTGAAAAAGTTTCTTTGGGGAAGGATGCAGCCAACCGACCCGTCCTACTCACGGGCAAGATCGATCGAGTCGATCTCAAGCGGACGGATTTGCGGGCGGCCTTTATCATTGATTACAAGACCGGAAGAGTTCTCAAGCCGGTCACGATTCGAACGAAAGTGGGCGATGGCCGGCTGCTGCAACTTTCGCTCTACGCGGCCGCTTTGGAAATCGTCCGGCCCGGCATGAGGGTAGTTGGCGCCGCTTACGCTCATCTGAACGAAAGGCCGAGGGCCAAATTAATTCGCGGCAAGGAAGCCCTCGCGCCCATCGGAGAGCCGTTCGCCGGTCAGAAAGACCCCGACCTCTGGAATACGAAGACGGCGCTCGATCTAGCATTGGACTTGGCGAGCCGGATACGAGCGGGCCAATTTCCGCTCACGCGCCACGGCCCGGAGTCGGATGAAGTGGAATGCACGGCCTATTGCCCGCTTCGACATGCGTGTCGCCATCCGGAGGGTTACGCGGCGTCGAACCGTTGGTATTGAACCCTACGCAAGGAAGTTAATGCGGCTAACTGAGACATTTCAGAAGTTTAACGATAGCCAAAAGCAGGCGTTGGATGCTCGTCGCAATTTAGCGGTGCGGGCCAACGCCGGCAGCGGCAAAACTAGCGTATTGGTCGAGCGTATCGCTCAAATTCTAGCGCAAAGCTGGGATGATGAGGCGCCCTTAGAACTGACCAAGATTGTGGCCATCACTTTCACGCGCAAAGCCGCCGCCGAATTGGAAGATCGACTCCGGCTGACCTTTCGAGAAATGAGCCGGCTTTCGGACGATCCCAAGGAGAAGGATTTCTGGGCCAGGCGAATCGAAGAGCTGCCGCGGTCCATGATCGGAACGATCGACAGTTTTTGCGGCCGGATTCTCCGCGAATTCGGCTTACTGGATGACTCCCCCGACCGCATCGAGCCGGATTTTCAGCCCGTCGAAGGACATGAAGCGGAGCAACTCAAGAGGGAAGCCGTCGATCGAACCATCAATCAATTGGCGAGCGGGACCAGTCATGGCCCCGGCTCTTCGTCTGAAAGCGATCTTGCCGAGGCGTGCCAATGGTGGGCGGAACATGAAGGTTACCAGACACTGACGTATCATTTGATGGAACTGCTCGGTCACGCGATCGAGCCGACAAAGATCGTAGCGGCTCATCGAGATTTACCTCCGGCGGCGAAACGGGTGCAAACGGCTTGGGAAAACTCCCCGGCCATCCAAGCTTGGAAGAAAAATCGCGTTGAGCTTGTCGAAGAAATCCTCATCATCGTAAGAAAAACCGAGGGCAATGAAAAAGCAAATATCGCACGTGTTCGCGACTCTCTTCAGCCAGCGCTTGAGGTTTTCCGCAAATCCGATCCCAATTCGATCAATGAAGGATTAGCGCTTCTTCGCAGCGCCCTTTTCACGGAAAATGACACCCCACGAATTACGCGCATGCTGAAGGAAATCGAATCCGAGATGGATTCACTGCAAGAAAAATGGTGTCCGGTTCTCGCGTCCTTTGAATTCGATCTTGACGCCGAGGTGCGAGCGCTAGAGGCCGCCGACCGGTTAGCGCTTTTACTCGAGCCAACGCATCGCGAATATCTGCAGCTTTGCCGGGGGGCGAATCAATATGACTTCTGGACCATCGCCCGCCGGACACGCGACCTACTGGCCGAAAATCCGAACATCCGCCGGGAGCTGAAAGAGCGATATCGCTTCATCATGGTGGATGAATTCCAAGACACGAACCAATTGCAATGGGAGATTATTTCTTGGCTCGTGGGCGCGGGACCCGAAGGAAAGTTAGACAAAGACCGGCTGTTCATTGTGGGCGATCCCCAACAATCGATTTATCGATTTCGCAAAGCCGACGTCACCGTATTCGTCCGAGTGCAGGAAAAAATCATAGCAGCGAACCAAAGTCACGGCCTGGATCGAGTTCCCACCGCCTACGATGACAAGAAACCCGAAATTACTTCGACTGCTGATCAGCGGCTCGGCTTTATTCCCCTGCGCGAGAACTATCGCTCCCTAAACCCGATTCCCCTCGCGCTCATGGATCGGGTTTTTCAGCATGCTTTCGATCCAACCTTTCAAGGGATTGATCCCGAGCGGAACCGATTCGAGATCAAGTACCAAAACCTCGTTCCTGGAGTGAAATGCGAAGCGGCGGGAGAGGTTCGTTACCTCGTCATTGGCGAACCCGAGGCCGATCCGGTGAACGAGACCGAGGGTGAGGAAAGGGCGACGGAGGATCTGCCCACGCAGCAAGTGCAAGCGGTCGTGGACCAACTGGAATCGCTAGTGGGAAAGCCCAAACACATCGTCAGAGACGGCGAATCGAACAGGCTCTCGTGGAAGGACATGGCCATTCTTTTGCCGAGCCGCGATGTCGTCTTAGGTCGATTGGAAAAGGAGTTGGCTCGGCGCAGGATTCCATATGTCGTCACGAGCGGCATTGGGTTTTGGCAGCGGCAGGAAATCCGCGATGTCGTAAGCTTGGCCTGCTTCCTGACCGATAGTGGCGACGAGCTGGCCCTTTTCGCATTGCTCCGCGGACCCATGGGACAGCTCAGCGACCAGGAAATCCTTTTCCTGTCCCAACTCGGTCGCGGCGGCATTCAGCGAGGACTTCGCCATTTCCCGGATCCCGGGGGGATTGATCTCTCTTCCTTAGCGAAAGGCGACGAGTCATGGAGCAAGTTGTCCGCGCCGATTCAGCAGGCTTTGGAGCGGTCGTGGCAAGGAATGACAGCCATGGATCGGCGACGGATTCAATTAACCGCGGTCCAGCTGGATAGCTGGCGTCAGCGGGTTGATCGCATGGCCCACGCCGACTTGCTTAAGCGATGCCTGGAAGAAAGCGGCGCCTATGCCATTTATGCGGCCGGGACGGGAGGCGAATTAATCCTCGCAAACTTGGGCCGTTTGTTTGACCTTATCCGCGCTGAAGAAAAGCGATCGGCGCCGGGCTTGGGCCGGCTGGCACGTTGGATGCGCGACCAGGTGGACGATTCCCTCAAGGAAGAACAGGCCGTTTTGTCGGCTGGCCAGGACGCCATCCAGATTATGACAGTCCACGCGGCCAAGGGCTTGGAGTTTCCCGTGGTGGCCGTTCTGAAGATGGAGCGGCTAGTGGACCGCTCGCGATACCCATGGCTGCTCGTCAAGAGTGAATCGGATCGGCTCTTGGAAGGTGACGAAAAGGACTTTCCGTCGACCCGGCCGGGAACCCTTTCGGTATCAGTTCGGCATCCTGAGCGCCCGCGCGAAACGTACACGCCGCGTTTACTTCGCGCGCTGCGGAATTTGGAACAGGCCCAGGACTTGGCGGAAAGCCGACGTTTGTTTTATGTAGCCGCGACTCGTGCTCGAGAGCGATTAATCCTGAGCGGCAAACAATGGCCTCTCAAAAAAGATGGCACGCCGCGGGAACCGCCCATTTCCTGGCAGCGCTGGTTTGAGGCAGCGCTGGGAATTAACGAGGAACACAAGCAAAAAGGCTCTTGGCACGATCCGGCAAGCGACCGGGAAGTGAAGATCGTTACGGATCTTGCTCCGCCCGCCGAAAGAAAAGCAGAATCTCTGCCTCGAGAACCCGAGGGCATTGATCTGCAGTATCTTCACGAGCGCTCGCAGTCGCCTTCACTCGCGACCACCGGCTTGGAGATGATGCGTGAAGCTTGGAGTCGCAATCAGGATGAATGGCGGCTCTTCTATCGCCATAAGGTTCGGCCCCACATGCCCAAAGCAAGCTCGAAGCTCGAAATTCGAAATCTGAATACAGGAATGGTGCTAGGGGACGCGGAAGCCAACGAGGCAGAGGAAACCCTTGGCACGATCATCGGCACGATGGTGCATCGAATGTTTGAGATGGGTCAGGAAGTTAACAAATTGCCTTATAAGAATCGAAAACAACTTTTGCAGGCGATGGCGGCGAATTTGCTTTCCGGAACGCAATTTCAGGGAGATGCTGACGAGGACGAGGGGAGCGCCGGCGTGAGCTTGGAAATGATCGACCAAGCGGTCTCCGGAGTGGAGAATATTCTGGGAAGAATTCATGAGACAGAGTATGCGGAAATCCGTCGGCTGCTGGGAGAACCTGGCCAGCCGAAAGGCCAGACGGAAGTGGAATTTCTTCTCCCTCTGGGCCGTTGGCATATCAAAGGGCGATTTGACAAGCTCATAGCGCATCCCAGAGGAGGCTGGGAAATCGTCGATTGGAAAACGGACGAGGCCAATCCGAAAGAAATCGTAAAGCGCTACGACGAACAAATGAGAATCTATGCCCTTGCCCTTTATCGCGCTGGGAGAGCTGCGCTCGTCGACGGCGCCATACGAGTTCACTTGGCGCTTTTGCATCATGGGCGAGTCGAGAGTCTGCGATTTACGCCGGAAGAGTTGGAAAACCACGCCGGATTGTTGGAAGACGAACTACGCCGAATGGATGAATATGGCGGATAGGTAGGGACAAGCTGCAGCTTGTCCCTTTGAAATCATCCGACAAGCTGGCAGCTTGTCGCTACGACTTATTGTCGCTTTTCCTGATATTCCTTTTCGACCTCCGCCAGTTTGTCATCGATGGTCTTGACAATCTTGTCGACGGCGGGGTCGGTCAATTTGTCCCTGGCAAAAGCCTCGTCAAAAATGACTTCGTGCTTGTAATAGAAAAGGATGCGCACGTCGTTATTAGCGGGGATTGGATAGCTTTCCGGCAACCCGAGGCTGAGGCCGATGTGTTTGAATTCCGCCGCCTTGGCCAGCTCCTTGAGCCGGGTCTCCGCTTTCTCTTTGAACTCGATGGCCTTGGTGAAATCCACGTCCTTGACTGGAACCGAAACGCCGGTGGCGTCGTCCAATTCGGCCAAAAGTTGTTTAAGATAACCGCCGTCGCCGAAGATCGCGCTCGCGCCCGCCAGGGCGTCGGGATGTTTGCCGAGAACGGCATCCAGTTTCTTGAGCAAGCCCGTCAAGGAAGCGGTCTTGGCGGCGTCCTCGGGTGAGTCCGGCTGCTTGGCGAAAACCAGCACGCCCGGGTTCAGGCCGAACTCGCATACCGGGCAATGATAGCGCCCCGATTGGGGTATCGGCTTCAAGGTAGTCGGCGGCAAAGTCACGCTCAAGGTCTGAAAGGCGCCCGGAATCTTGTCGCCCTGCTTCAGCAGCCCCGCGCCCGCGTCTTGAGCTCGGAGCAGCGGACAGGCTAAAGCCGACCCGGTGAAAAGCACCACGAGCTTCAAAAGTCGATTTGACATTGCTCTACCACCCGATGTTCGCGAAAGGAAGTGAACGGAATCCACTATTGAAGATGCCACGGTTTTAACAGAGTGTCAATAACTTGCGTGGCCTTAGGAGAACGCGAAAAGGCGCTATGGCCGGTACGAACGAAAAAGAAGATAAGGTCTAATCTCTGGATTAGCCCCGGTTGGTTACCGCCATTCGGATCTCCGATTAAGCGATCACTAATCTCTTACTCGTTCAAAGATCAGCAAAGCCGGCCTCGCAGTCGAATACCAGAAAGCGCCGCCACGGAATTTGTCGGGCGGAATATCGTCGTGCTCACCAACACTGATCTGCAGAGTCCCGAATGAAGCCTTGTAGATGGCGACAACCATTCGTCCTCCAAAGACAAAGGTGATTTGCTTTGGGCTTTGGTTGTTGTCGCAGGTGAAAGTACCTGTTACGCCCTTTTTTCTTGGCTGACCATCCCTTTCGTAAGAGTATTCATAGGCAAAGCTTCCGTTAGAGAAAGTCATTGTTGGCCAATCTGCCTTCCCAGGCTCAGGACAAAACTTAAATTCGCCATCCATTTCTCGGAGCCGCCATTTGCCCTCAAGCTTTTCTTCGCTGAGAAAGGAAGTTACCCGGATAAATCCAAGTGTAAGAAAAATGAGAAACAAAACTGACACCGCACGCATCTTCATGACCTTCTCCTATCGGAATTCTGTCGCAGTAGGAAAACGGTCACATTTCAAATCGTAAGCTGCGCCAGCCTCGACAGCGCTCTCCCGTCTATTTTTCCATCGGCTTGATCCAGATATTGCGGAAGCGAATTTTGCAGCCGTGGTCTTGCAAAAAGATGCAGCCGGGCTTGCCGATGTCATTGTCCAGGTTGCCGCCGGTGACCTTGTCGAAATCGCCATCGGTGACTTTCTCGCCGTTTTGCACCACGGTGACATGGCCCTTTTTCGTGACTTTGCCGGCGTCATCCACGCGCGGGGCGTGAAAGGTGATGTCGTAGGTTTGCCATTGCTCGGGCGGCTTGCAAGCGTTCTTCATGGTTGGTACGAGCAGATACATGGCGGCGCATTCGCCGCCCTTGTAGGTTTCGTTCATGTAGGAGTCAAGAACCTGGATTTCGTAACGGCCCTGGAGATAGACGCCGCTGTTGCCGCGAGCTTGGTCCTTTTTGTCGGCCATTAGGGGAATCCAGAATTCGACATGCAACTGGAAGTCCGGCCCGAATGTCTCTTTAGTCCGGATATGACCCTTGCCGGGTACCACCTCCATGTAATCGTCTTGGACTTTCCAAGCAGCCGGTTTGCCGTCCAGCGTCGTCCAGTCGGAAAGGTCCTTGTTCTTGCCGTCAAACAAGACGGTGGCGCCTTTGGGTGGAGACTTCTTCTCTTCCTCAGCCGATGACGTGGCGCCGAGCCAACCGCTCATCATCAAAGCCAAAGCCAAGGCCGCGCTAGCCGCGGGCGTCAGAACTCTTAGGAGGCGCATGTTCATCTCCTCGGAAGGGATGGTTTTATTCGGGTGGGGGTCACGGTCAGGAGATAATGTAGGAGAAAAACAGGTCCCCTGTCTACAATGTAGGGGAGTCGGATGAGCCAGCGAGGAATCGTCATGAGGACCTTGAGCATGCGTAATCGATTTGCGGCTTTCAGCATCTGTTTCTTGGCCGGCCCCTGGATGAGTTCAGCTATTGGCGATGAGCCGAGCCGGGCCAAGGCGGATGCCAATATCGCCGCCAAGTCCGTGGCTCAGCTCTACGACGGCATTCGCACCGAAACGCTGCCCAATGGACTGAAAGTTTACCTGCGGCCCATACCCGATTCGCCCGTGGTCACCATCATGGTGGCTTATAAGGTCGGCTCGTGTGACGAAGATCTCGATAGCACCGGATTGGCTCATTATCTCGAGCACTTGATGTTCAAGGGCACGGACAAGATCATGCCCGGAGACATTGATCGCATGACGCTTCAGAACGGCGGGGCCAACAACGCCAACACCTCCGAAGACATGACCGTCTACCATTTTGATTTCGCGTCGGACCGTTGGGAGAAAGCTTTGGACATTGAGGCCGATCGCATGCGCCATCTCAAGATCGATGCCAAGCATGAATTTCAGTTGGAAAAAGGGGCCGTGATTCAAGAATTGAAACGCGATGAGGACGAGCCTTGGGATTTGGAAAATAAGGCATTGCTGCCGTTGCTCCACGGAAAGTCCAATCCCTATGGACATCCGGTCATTGGCGAGGAGGAACATGTTCGAGCGGCGACCGCGGAGGTGATCAAGGGCTACTACGATCGCTGGTATTATCCGAATAATGCGTCGTTGGTCATCACCGGCGGATTCGACCCAGACAAGGCGATGGAAAAAATTCGCAAGCTCTTAGGACCCATCCCTTCCGGGAAACTACCTGAACGCAAGACGGCAAGTCCGGTGCACCGCTCCGAGCCGATCCACAAAGAATTTCCGTCCAAGTTTGAAGTCCCGCGCATGCGGATGGCCTTCAACACCATCCGCACCGGCGAGCCCGGGTATTACGGCCTGGAGGTATTGGAGTCCGTCTTGAGCACGGGAAAAATGAGCCGGCTTTATAAGAAGCTGGTGGAGGGCAAAGAAATCGCCTCCGACGTGGGCAGCTCGAATGACACCGGCCGATATCCCGGAGCGTTCTTCATCCAAGTCGAACTGCTTAAAGACAAGAATCGCCAGGAAGCGGAGAATCTTGTACTCGAGGAAGTCAAGAAACTTAGCGAAACGCCGGTGAGCGACCAGGAGCTGGCTCAAGCCAAACAACAAATCATGGCCGGGATGGTGTTTCGACTGGAAAGCGTGCACAACCTGGCCGACAGCATCGCCCGCGGCGTCACCACCACCAACTTGGATTTCCTCAAGAGTTATTTGACTCGAATCAATGAGGTCACGGCCAAAGATGTTCAGGAAGCAGCCAAGAAATTCCTCAAGGCCGACGAACGGGTTGTCGTCTGGTCGGTCCCGGGGAAAAAGAGCGCCGCGCCCTCAGGAAGTGGACAAGGAGACAAGGAGACCGGGAAACCAGGAGACAAGGAGAAAAAGAGACAAGCGGATCGAAGCTCCGCGGAAGACACGTCGGGGAATTTTTCCTTAGAGAAGGCGAAGCGCGTGGTGCTGGATAATGGACTCACGCTTCTTCTCTATGAGAACCACCGCCTGCCGATCGTCGCGGCCAATGCCTATGTTCGGAATGTTCGGCTGGATGAGCCGGAGCAACAGGCGGGGGTGGCGAGTCTCACCGGCATGTTGCTCGACGAAGGCACACCTAAACACTCCGGCAACGAGATCGCCACGCTGATCGAAGGGGTAGGCGGCAACCTGGAGTTAAGCGCGTCCGGAGGATCAGTGCGCGTGCTGGCGCCCGACCGCGATTTAGGATTGGGACTTCTTTTGGAATGCCTGTCCCAAGCGAATTTCCCCGAGGATGCTTTCCAGCGAAAGAAACAGCAATTGCTCTCGGCGATCGATGAAGCCGAGCAGCAGCCGGAGTCCAAAGCGGCCATGGAGTTTCACGCGGAGGTTTATGGCAAGCACCCATTTGGCCGGCCTTCGCTGGGCAAGCGGAAAACGGTGGAGCCGCTGACCGCCAAAGACTGTGCCGCCTTTCATCGTCGCTTATTCGTTCCCAACAACATTGTCATGGCCGTGGTCGGCGATTTTGACAGCGAGAAATTGATCGCCGATATCACGCGTCTCACGGCTGACTGGAAATCCAGTTCCCTTGAGAAGCCGAAGACTCCCGAAGTCACCAAGCCGCCGCACTTCGCGCAGAAGATCATCAGCATGCCGCAAGCGGTTCAGCTGCATTTCTACATGGGCGAGCCCGGCATTCGCCGTGATAATCCGGATTACTTCAAACTCTTGGTGATGGATTATGTGTTGGGCACGGGGCCGGGATTTACCGATCGGCTGTCGGCCCGCCTGCGGGATCGCGAGGGGCTGGCATATACCGTCTCTGCTAATGTCTCCGGCTCGGCCAGTGAAGAACCGGGCATCTTTCGCTGCTACATCGGCACCGATCCGGAGAATTTTGACAGGGTCAAGAAAGAATTTTTGGAAGAATTGAAACGGATTCGCGACGAAAAACCCAGGGCCGAGGAAGTCGAGGACGCCAAGCGCTATTTGCTGGGCAGCCTGCCGTTTCATTTCACGACGAACAACGCCATCGCCGGGCAATTGCTGGCCGTGGAACGGTTTGGCCTAGGATTCGATTATTTGCAACAATATAGAAAAGCGGTGGCGGCCGTTACTCCTGAAGATGTGCAAGCTGTGGCTCGGAAGTACATCGATCCGGAACACATGGTCCTGGTCGCGGCCGGCGCCTTGGACAAGGACGGGAAGCCGCTGAAGAAACCGGAGCCCCGGAAGTGAGCTCTTTGCTCTTATTTTTATGGGTCCTATAAGTCTTATAGGTCCTATGAGTCGTATAGGTCTTATGAATCGCTAAGATCGCCATGAGCCAGGACATCGACGAAGCGCTGCGAAATTGGGAAATCAAGCCGGGGACGGTGCAGGCCCGACAGGTGGAGGCCGGCGATGGCCGTCAAGTGTTGCAGATGCGCCTTGACTTAGGCATCGTGCAAATGGAAATAGATGACCGGCCCGACGGCGCTAAGCCGCACGGATTTCCCACTTACTTCCGCTACCTCACATTTCAAGCCGAAGAGAAAGGTCGGCAGGGCAAGCGTTTCGTTTTGAGCGAGGAGCAATGCCTGGAAGCCGACCGCGAATTCATTCAGTTCTATCATCGCCGCATTTGCTGGATGGCGCTGGAGAATTTTCGCCGAGCCGTCGCCGACGCCGACCACACGCTGGCGTTCATGGATTTCGTTCGTGATCATTCACCCAACGAGGAATACACGCAGGCGCATGAGCAGTATCGCGGGTTTGTCATGTTTCATCGGATCGAATCGGCCGCGGCCTTGCAGGTGCAGGAAAAAAGTCCTGAAGCGGCCATCGACGAGATCAACTCCGGGCTGGAAAGGCTCCAGGCGTTTTTCGCCGAGCATAACGCCGAAGAGCAGATGGAAGAGAATCCGATGATCGAGCAGCTTCGCAAAATGGAGAAAGCATTGCGGCAAAAGCACGGCATTGAAGCGACCTTACGCGAGCAACTGGCCAAAGCCGTCGCCAATGAGCAATATGAAGTTGCCGCCAAGCTGCGCGACGCGCTCCGGAGAAGAGAGTGAAGGAATACTGTCGCAAGCACTTGGGCGCGAAACGTAAACGATTGAACCAGTCATCCTCAGTCATCCATGAATCCTGCATGATCTTCCATCTTCTCCCTCAATCCCCTCTTGACAGTCGTTTATGCCATAACTAATCTAGCAATTTCAACTTGGAAACACGCAGGGCGTACGCGACGCGAGGAGGACAGGTTTGGCGGGTTTTTCGAACGAGCGCATCCGCATTCGGATGGAGGCCTACGACCATGAAGTGCTGGACCGAACGGCCCATGAAATCGTAGATACGGCGCAGCGGACCGGGGCCATGGTGCACGGCCCAATTCCGTTGCCCACGCGGATCGAACGATACACGGTTTTGAGAAGTCCCCACATCGATCGAAAATCTCGCGAGCAGTTTGAAATCCGTACCCACAAGCGCCTGATTGACATCATGCAACCGACGGGCAAGACCATTGAAGCCCTCAATAAGGGTTTGAGCTTGCCGCCGGGAGTGGATATCAAGATTCGGGTGTTGTCGGCGACGGGGGGATAGGACGGCTGCTCGACCACGGAAGGCGCGTTCAGGGGCCGCCGCCGGTCCTCAGGCAGGACCGCTCCGGAAGCCCGTTCCAAGCATGACTGGTGGATGTAAACCTCGAGATCGCATCGCGAGGTGCGATCGGCGGGGATTTATTCTTATAAGCGGGTTTCCATTTGACGGATGGAAACGCCTTGGGTTGTTTTGTCGAATAAGGCGGATTGGTTGGGCCATGCTTAACTTGAATGTTTACAACGTGAAGGGCGATTCGGTCGGGACGGTGGCCATCGACCCGGACGAGTTTGGCGGAAGCGTGAATCGCCAGTTGTTGCACGACGTGGTCGTAATGCACCTGGCGAATCAACGGGCCGGCACGCACTCGACGTTGCGGCGCGGCGAAGTAGCCGGCAGCACGAAAAAACTCTTTCGCCAAAAGGGCACCGGCAACGCACGCGTCGGCACCCGGCGAACCAACAAACGCCGGGGCGGCGGCACGGCTAAAGGCCCGAAGCCGCGTGACTACGAATACCATTTGCCCAAGAAAGCCGTCCGCGCCGCCACCCGCATGGCCATCTTGAGCAAATTTCAGGACCAAGAAGCCTTGGTGGTCGATGACCTGAAGTTGTCCGAAGCCAAGACGAAGCAAATGGTGGGAATCCTCAAGGCCCTCAAGTTGCACGGGCTGTCCTGCCTCGTGGGCACCGCCGGGCCGGATGTGAATGTTTTTCGCTCGGCTCGAAATATTGAAGGGGTGGAGGTGGCGCCGACCTCGCAGTTCAACGCCTATTCCGTGCTGCGGCCCAAACGATTGCTGCTGACCAAAGCGGCGTTGGAAGAATTGAGGAAGAAAAAGACGTGACAGTTTGCGTTTCGCGCCCGCCTCCCGCGAGCGCGAGACGAAAATCAGTCGCTCGGTGTGAAAGGGTAGAACAGGAAATCGGAACCATGGCACTGGCAAGCAAGAAAACACGTGGACCGAGCTTGGAGCCGCACCAGGTGATCTTGCAGCCCTTGATCACCGAAAAAGGCACGCACCAGTTTACGCACCACAACGCCTACCCGTTTCAGGTGAACCAGTGGGCGACCAAGGAGCAGATTCGCTCAGCGGTGGAAGAATTATTTGGCGTGCGGGTTTCCAAAGTGCGAACGCAAAACCGGCTGGGAAAGAAGCGGCGCTACCGTGTCCGTGTCGGACGTCTGCCGAATTGGAAAAAGGCCATCGTCACGCTGCATCCGGACGATCGGATTGAGTTCTTTTAAGAGTCATTGGTCATTTGTCCTTTGTCATTTGCAAACGCGATGGACAAGTGACAAAGGACCAGTGACAAAGGACATTCATGGGTATTCGTTACTACAAACCGACGACGGCTGGCCGAAGGCAAGGCTCGGTGAGTGATTTCGCCGAGATCACCGACCGCAAGAAGAAGCCGGAAAAGACCCTGGTGTTGCCGAAGCCCAAGAAAGGCGGACGCAATCATCATGGCTTCACCTGCACGCGCTTTCGGGGCGGCGGACATAAACGCATGTATCGGCTCATTGACTTCAAACGCGACAAGGACAACGTCTGGGCCGACGTGGTGGCGATCGAATACGATCCGAACCGCTCGTCGCGAATCGCCTTGGTGCAATATGAGGACGGCGTCAAGAACTACATTCTGGCGCCCGAAGGTTTGAAGGCAGGCGACAAGGTAATGAGCGGAGCAGGAGCGGAGCCAAAGATTGGCAACTGCTTGCCGCTCAAGAGCATTCCGCTGGGCATGGCGGTTCACAATTTGGAGATGCAGCCGGGCCGGGGCGGTCAGCTTTGCCGCAGCGCCGGCACGAGCGCCACGTTGACCGCGCGCGAGAGCCGCTGGGCACAGATTACTCTGCCGTCGGGTGAAGTTCGCCGGGTCAGCTCCGATTGCCGGGCCACCATCGGCGCGATTAGCAACGCGGACCACATGAACATTAGCCTGGGAAAAGCGGGGCGGAAGCGGTGGATGGGCCGTCGCCCGCATAATCGCGGCACCAGCATGAATCCCGTTAGCCATCCGATGGGTGGAGGCGAGGGCCGAACTTCCGGCGGGCGGCATCCCTGCAGCCCGACAGGCGTGCTCGCCAAGGGCGGCAAGACCCGGAAGAAACGCAAACCGTCCAACGCCGCCATCCTGCGTCGCCGCCGGCCGGGGCCGCATTTTGCTCCGAAGTAATAGAAGGATCAGTCCATGAGCCGTTCGCTGAAAAAAGGACCTTATGTCGACCAGCGGCTATTATCGCGGGTCGAGCGCATGGACGAGCGGGGCCGCCGCGAGCCGATCAAGACCTGGTCCCGTGATTGCACCGTGGTTCCGGATTTCATTGGACATACGTTTTTGATTCACAACGGCAAGCAGTTCATGAGGTTGTTTGTCACGGAAGACATGGTGGGGCACAAGTTGGGGGAGTTCGCGCCGACGAGAATTTTCAAGGGCCATAGCGGCGGCAAGGCGAAGGCGGTGGCGCTGGCTGCCGGCGGAGGAGCGCCGGCGCCCGGAGCGGGCGCGAAACCCGCGGCAGGGTAGGAAAGAAATTGCAAATTTCTCAATCCCTGCCAGGGAGCTTCATAGATCCCGGGGTGGAGCAGTGGTAGCTCGCCAGGCTCATAACCTGGAGGTCGCAGGTTCAAATCCTGCCCCCGGAAGTTGAAAGGTTGAATGCTTAGCTGGCGGTTCGCAGAACCGGCGGTTTTCCGAACCGCTGCTAAACACAATGGAAATGGGCGGAGCATGCTGCCCGCGCCGTTTGACGATGTGAGGAAGTCGATGGATTACAAAGCGTCCCACCGTTTTGCGGATATGTCGGCAAGAAAGGTTCGGCCGTTCGTCGCCTTGATCCGCGGCCGGCGCGCGGACGAAGCTTTGGAGCTGCTCCGTTATTTGCCCAACAAAAGCGCCCGGATTTTGGAGCAAGTGCTCAAGAGCGCTTTGGGCAACGCCGAGGATCGCGGCGCGCGGCATCTGGATGACCTTTTTGTCACGGAATCGTGTGTGGACGGGGGACCAATGATGAAGCGCATTCAGCCGCGGGCTCGCGGCACCGCCTACGTCATCAAGCGCCGCTATGCTCACGTGCGTTTGACGCTGTCGGATATGCAGGAGGAGACTGAATAGCATGGGTCAAAAAGTGCGGCCCACCGGTTTTCGCACCGGGATCATGATCGATTGGCAAAGCCAATGGTACGCCAACAAGCAGGATTTCGCCGAGCTGCTGGTGGAAGACCAGAAGATCCGCGCTTACATCAAGCGCCGTTACGGGCGGTCCGGTATCTCCCGCATCAGGATTGAGCGGACGCGAGAGAAAGTGGTCGTCTACATCTACTCCGCGCGGGTGGGCATGATCATCGGTAAGAAAGGGCAGGAAGTCGACAAGCTGACTCAGGAGCTGGAATCATTGGCCCATCGGCACGTGGAAGTGAAAACGGTGGAAATCAATCGGCCGGAAGTCGATCCACAACTGGTGGCCGAGGACATCGCCGAGCAATTGGAAAAGCGTGCCAGTTTTCGCCGCACCATGAAACGGTCCATCGATCAGACGATGGAGGGCGGGGCGAAGGGTATTCGCGTGCAGCTTTCCGGCCGATTGGGTGGCTCGGAAATGGCCCGACAGGAAACGAACATGGCGGGCAGCCTGCCGCTTTCCACCTTGCGGGCCAAGATCGAGTTTGGATTTACGGAAGCCCACACCGCCCAGGGGCATATTGGGATCAAGGTGTGGATCAATAACGGGGACTATTTAGACGAGGAGAGCGACAATGCCGCTCATGCCCAAGCGGGTAAAGTTCCGAAAAAGCCAACGAGGCAAGCTAAGAGGTAACGCGACCCGCGGGAACTACGTGACCCACGGCGAGTTCGGCTTGCAGACGCTCGAAGGCGGCTGGCTCAGCGCCGAGGCGATCGAAGCGGGCCGAGTGACCGCCTCGCATTTTATGCGCGGCGAAGGTCGACTCTATATCCGTGTCTTCCCGCACAAATCGATCACCGCCATCCCCGCCGAGACGCGTATGGGCAAGGGCAAAGGCGAGCCGGAATATTGGGCAGCGGTCGTCAAGCCGGGAATGGTGATGTTCGAGATCGCCGGTGTGCCGGAAGCGACCGCTCGGGATTGCTTGGCCCGGGTGGCCTATAAGATGCCGTTTCGCTGCCGATTCGTCTTGCGTCGGTCGACCGTCGGCTAGGAGCAGACCATGAAAACCACCGAATATCGCGGCATGAGCGACGAGCAACTGGCGTTGTCGCTGAAAGACTTGGTGAAAAATTTGTTTCATCTGCGGTTTCAGTCGGCCACCGAAAGACTGGAAACACCCAGTGAAATCCGCAAGGCTAAGCGCGAGATTGCCCGCCTCAAGACGATCCAGCGCGAACGAGAATTACAGAAGCAACAGCCGGCCGGAAAGGGAGTTTAACTCATGGAATCAACCAAGCGCCGGCAGCGGCGCACGGCCATCGGCCTGGTTACCAGCGACAAGATGAACAAAACCCGACGGGTCGAGATTCCCCGGTTGGTCAAGCACGCCCGCTATGGCAAATACATCCGCCGGCGAACGGTTTGCCATGTGCACGATGAGCAGAACGAATCGCGTCATGGAGACACCGTGGAAATCATGGAGAGCCGGCCGCTTTCCAAGACCAAGCACTGGCGACTGGTCCGAGTCGTTATCAAGGCGCCGGTCGCCGCCCCGCTCGTTGAAGAGACGGCAGTACCTTAAGAGAAACTCTCATGATCCAGATGTATACGTATTTGGATGTGGCCGATAACACCGGCGCCAAGGAGTGCATGTGCATTAAAGTCCTTGGCGGCACTCGGCGGCGCTATGCCGGGTTGGGAGATGTTATCGTCGCCAGCATCAAGAAGGCGATCCCCGGCGGCGACGTCAAGCCGGGCGAAGTCGTCAAGGGCGTCGTGGTCCGTTGCAAACGAGCCTACCGCCGCGACGACGGCAGCTATGTCCGCTTCGACCGGAACGCTTTGGTTTTGATAGACAATGAGTTGAATCCGCGTGGAACGCGAATTTTCGGGGCAGTCGCGCGAGAGCTGCGCGAGCGAAACTTCATGAAGATCGTGAGTTTGGCCGCGGAGGTGGTGTAGCCATGCACATTCGCAAAGACGACATCGTGGAGATTATCGCGGGCGACGACGCCGGGACACCGAAAGAGCGGGTCACGAGGCGCGTGCTCCGCGTCATCCCGGATGCCAACAAGATCGTCGTGGAAGGCATCAACCGTGTCTACAAGCATCTGAAGCCGAACCGGCGCAATGCCCAGGGCGGACGCTTGTCCAAGGAAATGCCGATTTCCGTCTCCAATGTGATGTTGTATTGCCCGACGTGCCGTCGCGGCGTGCGTGTCGGTCGACGTTATGGAAACGACGGCCACAAGGAACGGTTCTGCCGCAAGTGCGGCGCCAGCCTGGGCGTCTTGAGCAAGCCCCGGCCGGTCTATGCCAAAAAATAGCTCACGTGGTTAGCGGCGGTTGGCAGAACCGCGAGCTGGCGGCGAGATTGGTTTAACAAAACGTCCATCATTGATAAGCGGTATAAGCCATGGCCCGTTTGCTGGAACGATATCAAAAAGAGATTGCTCCCCACTTGGAGAAAAAGCTGGGCCGCAAGAACCGGCTGAGCTTGCCGCGGCTCGAAAAGATCGTGGTCAATATGGGCGTGGGCAAGGCGCTCCAAGAGAAGAACCGGATGGAGCTGGCGGCGGAGCAATTGGCGCAGATTACCGGGCAAAAAGCCCTGATCACCAAGGCCAAGAAAGCCGTGAGCGGCTTCCGACTCCGCGAGAACAATCCGATCGGCTGCAAGGTCACGCTGCGGGGCCGGCGGATGTATGAATTCCTCGATCGGCTCATCAGCATTGCCTTGCCCCGTATTCGCGACTTTCGCGGCGTCAATCCCAAGAGCTTTGACGGGCATGGCAATTACAGTTTGGGCTTGGCCGAGCAATTGGTTTTTCCGGAGATCGATCCGGATAAGGTGACGTTTACTCAGGGAATGGACGTGACGTTTGTGACGACCACGGACAGCGACGACGAGGCTCGCGAGCTGTTGCGGGCGTTTGGCATGCCGTTTCGGGAAGCGTGAGCGTTCAATAGTGGCGGACGCGAAACGTAAACCTTAGACGCGGGGAAAGCGATACGAGGAGTCTGATGTCCACTGAAGCCAAACTAGTGAAATACCTGCGTCAACTGGCGACGTTGGAAGCGAACAAGAAAGATCCGGCCAAGACGACGCTGCGTCCGCGGGACAAGATTCGCATCCGATTTCGCTGCCGACTGTGCGGCCGGCCTCGAGCCATCTATCGCAAGTTCGGCGTTTGCCGCATTTGTTTTCGCAATATGGCCAGCGACGGCTTGATTCCGGGAGTAACTAAAGCGAGTTGGTGATTTGGTTAGTGGTGAGTGGTGGAGTGGTGAGTGGTAGGGGGACAACTATTAGTAATGAGTGAGGAAACTATTAGTAATGAGTGAGGAAGAGGAGTTGCTGAAAAAAAAACAGGTTTCTTCACCACTCACTACTCACCACTGACCACTCACCAGGAGCGAAGCGACATGATGACCGATCCGATAGCTGATTTGTTGACGCAAATTCGGAATGCCAATCGTATTGAGCGGCCGGCCGTAGATGTTCCGTCCACGCGCATGAAACAGCGGGTGGTTCAGGTGCTCAAGGATGAGGGTTTTGTTCTCGACTATCAAGTCGGCAAGATGGGCGCCGACGAAGCCGGGCATCCGGTTTTTCAGCCGGACCCGAATGCCGTCGGCGCCAAAGCCCTTCTCCGAATTTATTTGAAATACGGGCCGGAAGGTGAGCGGGTGATTCGCAAGATCGATCGCGCCAGCCGGCCGGGACTGCGCCTTTACCGCCGCTGCGATCAACTCGCGCCCGTTCTCGATGGACTTGGGATTTCGGTCCTCAGCACTAGTAAAGGTATTATGAGCGATCGGCAAGCGCGAGCGAAACGCCTGGGCGGCGAGCTCCTTTGTACGGTCTGGTAGGAGGAGGGGAAGATGTCGCGAATCGGTAAACAACCTGTCGTGCTGCCGGCCGGAGTGAAGGCTCAAGTGGCCGATGGTAAAGTGCGCGTGGAAGGGCCGAAGGGGAAATTAGAGCTGACTTTTCATCGAAACATGAAGGTTCAACTGGACGACAAGACCAAAGCGATTCAAGTGA
>Ga0207156_10109_pt1 | contig 20706 bp, 18 predicted proteins | sample Alteio_BWMinHeat_24_FD_153514 | JGI IMG/M metagenome (GOLD analysis project Ga0207156, IMG submission 153514) | Enriched cells from forest soil in Barre Woods Harvard Forest LTER site, Petersham, Massachusetts, United States -... | ecosystem: Environmental > Terrestrial > Soil > Temperate forest >...
CAGGCCAGGTTAAGGTGGTCAAGTGCAACGTCGACGAGAATCAGGAAATCGCCGTCAAATACGGCGTGCGAAGCATCCCAAACCTCATCTTTTTCAAGGGCGGGCAGGTCGTGAGCCAGGCCATCGGGATTATGAACGAGGCGCAATTGTCGGCCAAGGTCTCTGAAGTATTGGCTTGACCGCCGGGTTTTTGCGGCGAACTTCCGTCGTTGGCGCTGGAGTGCTCGCGAGTCTAATGGCAGAATGCTGAGTGGAGGCTGAACATGAAGGTCTACGAAATTCAGGAGAAATTCGGCCTGGACTCTCTCGCGATCGTCGAGCGGCCGGAACCCTCGGCAGGCCCGGGTCAGGCGCTGGTGAAGTTGCGCGCGGCGTCACTGAACTATCGGGATCTGATGACCGTCAAGGGGCTGTACAATCCGAAGCAGCCGCTGCCGCTCGTTCCCTTGTCGGATGGCGCCGGCGAAGTCGTTTCCGTCGGGAAGGGCGTGACGCGAGTGAAACCTGGCGATCGCGTCGCGCCGATCTTCTCGCAGAAATGGATCGCCGGCGAGCCGGCAAGAACCAAGCTCAGTGCGAGCCTCGGCGGACCTTTGGATGGGGTTCTGCGCGAGTTTGCGGTCTTTGACGAAGACGGCCTGGTTCACATTCCCGCGCATCTCAGCTATGAAGAGGCGGCGACCTTGCCGTGCGCCGCGGTTACCGCCTGGAACTCCCTAATCACCCTCGGCAAGCTCAAATCCGGCGACACGGTGCTGGTCCAGGGAACCGGTGGAGTGTCGATCTTCGCTCTGCAATTTGCGGTCATGGCCGGCGCGCGAGTCATCGTTACTTCGAGCAGCGACGGCAAGATCGAGCGCGCGATCAAACTCGGCGCCTCCGACGGGATCAATTACAAGGCGATCCCAAACTGGGACAAACGGGCGCGTGAGTTGACCGCCGGCCTTGGGCTTGACTACATTGTAGAAGTGGGCGGCGCGGGCACGTTGGAGAAGTCGCTTCGAGCCGCGCGTGTCGGCGGCTACGTGGGGCTGATCGGAGTCCTGGCCGGGAGCTCCAAAGAATTGAGCATCCTTCCGGTTTTGATGCAAAACCTTAGAATTCAGGGCGTATTGGTGGGCAGCCGCGAAATGTTCGAAGAGATGAATCGCGCCATCGCGTTCGCTCAGTTGAAGCCGGTCGTGGATCGCGTGTTTCCTTTCGAAGAGGCGCGTCAGGCGCTGGAATGGATGGAGGCCGGCTCTCACTTTGGCAAAATTGTCATTCGCATTCCGTAATGTACGACAAACTTCAGTTTGTCGTTTGCTCTGACCCACAACCTGATGGTTCACGGAGTAGCCTTGCAAGAATCGGGCTTTCAGCGAGACCACCACCGTAAACTGAAGTTTGTCCGCGTTGACCCGGAGTCGCCTGGATACAATCAGCATGTGGACCAGACCGAAGACGACAAAACTGAAGTTTGTCGGACATTCACCGGACATCTAGCTAGGAAGAAGCGATGAAAGTAGGATTTATCGGGCTTGGAGGCATGGGGCTGGAGATCGCCCGCAACATTGGGCGCGGGGGCAATGAACTGACCGTCTACAATCGGACGCGCAGCCGCGCTGAGGCTTTGCAGGCCGACGGCGCGCGCGTGGCTGATTCCCCTTCGGCAGCCGCACGCGACGCGGAGATCCTTATCACGATGCTGGCCGACGATCGGGCGGTCGAGGATATGGTGTTTGGCGGCGCGCACGCGGGAGAAGGCGCAATCAAGAGTTTGGGCAAGGGGGCTCTGCACGTTTCCATGAGCACCATCAGCGTCGCTCTGTCGCGGCGAATGGCTGCGGCGCACCAGGAGGCGGGCCAGGAATATATCTCCGCTCCGGTCTTCGGTCGCCCTGAAGCCGCAGCCGCGGCGAAGCTCTGGATAGTGGCATCTGGCAACCCCGACCAGATCGAGCGCTGCAGGCCGATCTTTGATGTCATTGGTCAGGGCGCATTCACCGTCGGCGAGGACGCCGGCGCGGCCAATACATTCAAGATAGCGGGCAATTTCGTAATCGCCGCGGCAGTCGAGTCTTTGGGCGAAGCCTTCGCCCTCATTCGCAAGTCGGGCCTCGATGTCGAACAGTTTCTCGAGATCATCAGCGGAGCGCTCTTCAAGTCTCCCGTCTACCAGACCTACGGGACGATCATCGCGAAAGAGCGTTTCGACCCGCCAGGCTTCAAAATGAAGCTCGGTCTAAAGGACGTGCGGCTGGCTCTTGAAACGGCGGATGCAACCGAGACGCCCATGCCTCTCGCCGGCGTGATTCACGATCATCTTTTGTCTGGGATCGCGCGCGGCCGCGGTGAAACTGACTGGTCCGGCTTTGCGCGCATCATCGCAGAAAACGCTGGAATCAAATAGTTTTCAGTTTTCAGTTTTTAGTGCTCAGTTCGCGTGATTCTGGATGCGCTAATACCTGGAAACCAGAACTGAAAACTGAAAACTGAAAACTTAAAAACTGTCCCTCGGAGATCACCAATGAAGACACGCGAATTGGGGAAGAGCGGGCTGAAGGTCTCAGCCCTGGGACTGGGCTGCATGGGCATGTCGGAGTTCTATGGACCTCGCGATGAGCAGGAGTCCATCGCGACCATCCACCGCGCGCTCGAACTGGGCGGGAACTTCCTCGACACGGCCGATATGTATGGTCCCTACACCAACGAGGAACTGGTCGGGCGCGCCGTTCGAGACCGCCGCGATCAGGCCATCATTGCGACTAAGTTTGGGATCGTTCGCGGCGAAGATCCCACCAAGCGTTCGATCAGCGGCAGGCCCGAGTACGTCCGCGCCTCTTGCGAGGGCAGTCTCAAGCGGCTCGGCGTCGAGGCGATCGACCTCTATTACCAGCACCGCGTCGACGCGAACACGCCGATAGAAGATACGGTTGGGGCTATGGCCCGCCTCGTAGACGAAGGCAAAGTCAGGTTTCTGGGACTATCAGAGGCCGGCCCCGATACGTTGCGCCGCGCCTGCGCCGTGCACCCGATCGCCGCGCTGCAGACTGAGTACTCGCTCTGGAGCCGGGATCCGGAGGACGAAATACTTCCCGTTTGCCGCGAGCTTGACGTCGGGTTCGTCGCGTACAGTCCGCTCGGGCGCGGTTTTCTGACCGGTCAGTTCAAGACATTTGAGGACCTGGCGCCGGATGACTATCGCCGCTACTCGCCGCGCTTCCAGGGCGAGAACTTTCAGAAGAACCTTGATGTCGTGCTCCGCATAGAAGCGATAGCGCATGAGAAAGGATACACGGCTTCGCAACTTGCCCTGGCATGGGCCCTGGCGCAGGGCGACGACATCGTTCCGATTCCCGGCACCAAGCGGCGCAAGTATCTCGAAGAGAATATTGGCGCCCTGGACGCGGAGCTTTCAGCCGCCGATCTGGCTCAAATCGAAGAGGTCTCGCCGCGGGGCGTTGCCGCCGGCGATCGGTATCCCAAAGAGATGATGGCGTTCGTGGACCGTTGAACCGCCGGAACCAGGAGGGGGATAAAATGAAAGCGATTCGAATCCACGAGTTTGGCGGTCCAGGCGTGATGCAACTTGAGGATGCTCCGGATCCTCAACCCGGTCCGGGCCAAGTGGTCGTCAGCGTCAAGGCCGCCGGAGTCAATCCGGTCGACGGTTATATTCGCGCCGGGACGTACGCCAGGAAGCCTGCCTTGCCATACAGCCCGGGCATGGACGGCGCGGGGATTGTCGAAAGCGTCGGCGACGGGGTTAACAACCTGGGCGCCGGTGATCGCGTTTACATTGCGGGCAGCCTGAGCGGCACATACGCGGAGCTCGCCCTGTGTAACGCGAACCAGGTTCATCGGCTGCCCGCCCAGGTCGCTTTCGCCCAGGGCGCCGCTGTTAACGTACCCTATGCCACCGCGCATCGCGCCCTGTTTCATCGCGCCGGCGCTCAGCCGGGGGACTCGGTGCTGGTTCACGGCGCCAGCGGCGGTGTGGGCGTGGCCGCGGTGCAGTTGTCGCGCGCCGCGGGAATGAAGATCACCGGAACTGGCGGAACCGGCAAAGGGCGGACCCTGGTCAAAGAGCAAGGAGCTCACAACGTGCTCGATCATCGCGCGCCCAATTATCTCGAGCAGGCGTTGGAGCTCACAGGCGGGCGCGGCTTCGATGTCATTCTCGAGATGCTCGCAAACGTGAACCTCGGCGCCGACCTCGGGCTCCTGGCGCCAGGCGGACGCGTGGTCGTCATCGGCAGCAGAGGCCCGGTCGAGATCAATCCAAGAGATGCGATGGGCCGCGACGCCGCGATTCTTGGCATGTCCCTGCTCAATGCCCCGGAACCCGACCTGGCCAGGATTCATGCCGCGCTGGTCGCGGGATTAGAGAACGGCGCGTTGCGGCCAATCGTCGGCCAAGAGGTGCCGCTCGCCGAGGCGCCGCGAGCGCACGAGGCCGTGATGGAGCCTGGCGCCTTCGGCAAGATAGTTCTGATTCCATAGACCCGGCGATCGATGGATAAGTCACCAATGTCTGTGCGCGGTCAAATCGCTTATCTTCTCGAAACCAGACTGCGTCAATACGTCTATACACATTTACACGTTGACATCGCCCTTGTTGGAGACTTCTGGAAGCTGGCCGAGCAGAGAGAACCGGAGGTGTAATGGATGGGGGATAACGAATCGGGAGTCGATGGGCAGCCGCGCCGGGTGATCCGAAATGTGTGCGTCTTTTGCGGCTCGAGCCTGGGAGTGCGGCCCGAATACAAAGGGGCGGCAGAGGCGTTAGGACGGGAGCTTTCGCGTCTGGGAATCGGCCTGGTCTACGGCGGGGGCCGGGTCGGCCTTATGGGTGTCCTGGCGGACGCGGTGTTGGCAGCGGGCGGAAAGGCCGTCGGCGTAATTCCGCGCGCTCTCGAAGCGAAGGAGATCGCGCACAGCCGTCTTACACAACTGCACGTAGTCGGATCCATGCACGAACGTAAAGCTCTAATGGCGGATCTGGCGGATGCCTTTGTCCTCCTCCCAGGAGGATTCGGAAGCTGGGATGAGTTTTGTGAAGTGCTTACCTGGTCGCAACTGGGAATTCACGACAAGCCGTGCGGATTGCTCAATGTGCGGGCGTACTATGACCCGCTGCTCGCGCTCGCGGCGCACGCCACGGCCGAAGGCTTTGTGGGCGCCGCCCACGAGCAGATGATTGTCGTTGAGACCGATCCGGCTCGTTTGTTGGGCCGCCTCTCGACCGCCGCCGCGGTCGCCGAAGTCAAATGGACTGACGCCACAAGTTCAGACACGATCCCCAACAGATAATGGCCACAGTCGTTAAACCGCCTTGCGATCATGGGGTCATCAGTTCCGCGCCGGCCGTCGCTGGTTGCGCGGAAAGCACCGGCCGCTGGGTTCTCGCCGCGACCATCATCGGCTCGAGCATGGTCTTCATTGACGGTTCCGTCGTCAATGTGGCGCTGCCGGTTCTGCAAAAGGAGATGAATGCGACGATCGCTGACGCGCAATGGATCGTCGAGGCTTACGCGCTTCTGCTTGCCGGGCTGATTCTGGTGGGCGGGTCGCTGGGCGACCACTTCGGCCGCAAGCGCATCTTTGGGTATGGCGTCTGGATATTTGCGGCCGGCTCGCTCTGGTGCGCCCTCTCCGCAAACGTCGCGCATTTGATTCTGGCGCGCGCCGTCCAGGGGGTCGGCGGGGCCTTATTGGTTCCCGGCAGCCTGGCGATCATCAGCGCCTCGTTCAGTCCTGCCAAACGGGGACGTGCAATCGGGACATGGTCGGGATTCCTCTCGATCTCATCGAGCCTGGGGCCGCTGCTGGGAGGCTGGCTGGTGCAACATCTGTCATGGCGCTGGGCGTTTCTGATCAATTTGCCGCTGGCGGCCGCCGTGCTCGTCATCGTTTACCTGCGGGTCCCTGAAAGCCGCGACGAGGAACTCAGCCAGGGGGCGGCGCGCCGGTTGGATTTTCCTGGCGCCGCGCTTGCGACCTTGGGATTGGGCGCCGCCGTATATGGTCTGATTACGGCCGGAAGCCTGGGGTTGGGCCGGCCTGAAGTCGCGGCGCCGCTCGCGCTGAGCGTCCTGTTCTTGGGCGCCTTCGTCGCCGTGGAAGCGCGCAGTCCGGCGCCGATGCTGCCTCTGCAGCTCTTTCGATCACGTGACTTCGCCGGCGCAAACATCCTGACCTTCTGCCTCTACGCGGCTCTGAGCGTGGTCCTGTTCTATTTGCCATTTAATCTGATCCAGGTCCAGGGCTATGGCGCCACGGCGGCGGGCGCCGCATTGTTGCCGTTCATCCTCATCATGTTCGCGTTGTCGCGCTGGTCGGGGGGACTGGTGAATCGCTATGGGGCGCGACTGCCGCTCGTGGCGGGCCCAATCGTCGCGGCGGTCGGCCTTGCGTTGTTTGCGCGTTCAGGCATTGGCGGTAGTTACTGGACAACGTTCTTTCCGGCATCAGTCATACTAGGAATCGGCATGGCGGTCAGCGTCGCGCCGCTGACGACGACGGTCATGGACGCCGCGCCTACGCACTTTGCTGGCATAGCGTCCGCGGTCAACAATGCTGTGTCGCGGACCGCTGCGCTGGTCTCGATCGCCGTCCTGAGCCTCTTCATGCAGTACGCGTTTAACCGGAATTTGGACCAGCGCGCGCAATTGATCGACCTGCCCGCCGAGGCCAGAAATAACCTGGACGGGCAGCGCACCAGGCTCGCGGAAGCCATGCCGCCCGCTGGTTTGGGGCCAGAGACGACCGCGGCGGTCAAGCGTGCGGTCGCCGAGTCTTACGTCGCGGGGTTCCGCGTTGTGGCTTTGATTGGCGCGGGACTCGCGCTCGCGGGAGCGCTGAGCGCGGCGCTGTCCATCGGCGGCGGCCGACCGATTAAGAAAGAGGCGATTGGGGCAGCCTGAAGGCCGGCCTCCACGCGTCAAACTCAGGACGGAAAATGGTGATAGCGGCGCTTAGCATATTGGGCATCCTGGCCATCCTGTGGGATGCGTTCGAGGCCATCGTGCTGCCGCGCCGCGTGACCCGCCGATTTCGGCTGACGAAGCTCTGGTTCCGCGCAACCTGGTCGCCCTGGCGGGCAGTAACGCGGCGCATCCGCGCAAACAAACGCCGCGAGAGGTCGCTCAGTTACTATGGCCCGTTGTCGCTTCTATTTCTCTTCATGGCGTGGGCGGCCGGGTTGATCTTCTGCTTCGCGGTGCTCCAGTGGGCATTGGGCTCGGGCTTTAACGCTCCCGAAGGTCACGTGAAATTCACCACCGATCTTTACATGAGCGCCACGACCTTTTTCACGTTGGGCCTTGGGGATGTAACTCCAGTCACGCGCGCGGCGCGCATCGTTACCGCGGCCCAGGGAGGCACTGGGTTTGGCTTTCTGGCCCTCGTGATCAGCTATTTGCCGGTCATCTACCAGGCCTTTTCGCGGCGCGAGACCAATATCTCATTGCTTGATGCGCGCGCCGGCTCGCCCTCCACAGCCTTTGAATTGCTGCGCCGCCACGGGCTGGCGCACAGGCTGGGGGATCTGCCGCAATATCTCCACGACTGGGAACACTGGGCGGCGGATTTGATGGAGAGCCATCTCTCCTACCCCGTCCTCGGCTACTATCGCTCGCAACACGACAATCAATCCTGGCTCAGCGCTTTGACTGTGATCCTGGATACATGCACTCTGGCGATCGGCGGCGTCGACGGACTGGACAAGTGGCAGGCGGAACTGACGTTCGCGATGGCGCGCCACGTCGTGGTCGATCTGGCCCAGGTCTTTAGCGCGGCGCCCAGGCCTCCCAATCCTGATCGCCTGACGCACCAGGACATGGTCAAGTTGCGCGAGCGGCTTGCCGAGGCCGGGGTTGTATTGCACGATGGGCAGGCCGTCGATGACAAAGTGGCTAAATTACGGAGCATGTACGAGCCCTACGCCAACGCCTTGTCGCAATTCCTGCTGATGCCGCTGCCCGCCTGGGCGCCCACTGCCAAGGCCTTGAGCAACTGGCAGGTCACCGCGTGGGAAGCCGTCGCGGCCGCCGACGGGGCATTGCCAGGCGAGGAAGACCAAGTTCCGGGTAGCGCCCATCACGGCGCGGGTCGTCGTAAGAAGAAAGAGACCCACGAGACGAAGGCGTGACCGCTTCGCGCCTCGCGGCCGGGCGCGGTTGGTCCACGAGACGGAGGAACCTACATGCCGAATCATGAGAGGAAAGTAGCGCTTGTCACTGGCGGCAACTCAGGCATCGGGCGCGCAACCGCGCTGGCGTTTGCCAGGGAGGGCGCCAGGGTCATTATCGCCGCCCGCAGAGCCGACTTGAGCGAAGCGACCGCGCACGAGATCGTCGCGGCCGGGGGCGAAGCCATCGCCGTTCGCGCCGACATGGGAAAGACGAGTGACATCGAAGCCATGGTCGAAAAAACGGTGGAACATTTTGGCCGTCTCGATTATGCGGTCAACAATGCCGCCAGCGCCGAGGGCCTTAAGCCGTTGACTGACTGCACGGACGAGGACTTCGACGTGGTCATCGGCGTCAACCTCAAGGGCGTCTGGTGTTGCATGAAGCATGAGATCAAGCAGATGCTCAAGCAGAATCCATCCGGCGGCGCGATCGTCAATGTGTCCTCAATTAATGGGCTCGGCGGCGCGGCCGGCGGCGCGATCTATTCCGCCTCGAAGGCTGGAGTGATCGCCTTGTCAAAATCGGCGGCGCAGGAGTGCGGCCACCAGGGCGTCCGGATAAACGCTTTGGCGGCCGGCGCCTTTCGCACGCCGATGCTGCAACACGCCTTTGAGCAGGGCGCGGGCGGCGATCCCGAACGAGCCCAGGCGGCCGTGCAGAGAATGGTCGGCATGATCCCCCTCAAACGAATCGGGCAGCCGGAAGAGGCGGCGGAAACGATCCTCTGGCTCTGTTCCGATGCGGCCTCGTATGTCACCGGGCATTCGATGATTGTCGATGGCGGCCTTACTTCCTGGGCCCGCTAAGGCGTGGCCTGGGGCCGCACGCTTCCAGCGTGCCCCTTCGCCTTCTAAAGCTGTGAAAGAACGCGCAGCTTCTCCCGCGGCTCCGCCGCCTGCACTGCGGTAAGGCTGCGTGTTACCGCGCCGGAGGTTACCTTTGTCCCGCGGCTTCGCCGCCGCCGCTTGTCGCTCTGCAACAACCTATCGATAGAGGCGACCCGTCCCTGCGGCCGCGCGCTTCCGGCGTGCCAAGCGGCAACAAGTTGCCCCACCCCAAACCGCGACGGAGGCGCGCGCCGGCAGGTCGCAAATTTGACTGCTACATGAAAGGGTGCTAGCGTCAGATCGATTTGACGAGTAAAGCGTTCTTCGAATCCGCGCTGGCCTGCCCACGAGTCAGCCCGTTGCGGCACACGCGGCCCGGTCGCCCAAGGCTCACAGCGGTCGCGTATCCATTGGCGGCGCTCGCGCCCGCAGTCTTGTTGATGGCTGCTTGTAGGACTAGCCAACCACCCGCGGTCGCGGGCGCAACCGTCGTCGACGAGATCGGGCGCACGGTCGCCATCAAGCCATTGCCGGCCCGCATCGTTTCGCTTGCGCCCTCCATCACCGAGATTCTATTCGCGCTTGGACTCGACGATCGCATTGTGGGGGTAACCTCCTATTGCAACTACCCGCTGGAAGCGGCTAAGAAGGACAAGATTGGAGACACCACCCACCCCAGCCTCGAAAAGATCGTTGCGCTTAAACCCGATCTCGTGATCGCCTCGACCGCGAGCCAGTTGGAGCAACTGGTTCAGCGCCTCGACGCGATCGGAATTCCGGTCTACGTCAGCGACCCGCGCGACCTTGACGGCGTATTGGCCACGATCGGGCGAATCGGCGATGTATGCGGCGTCGGCGATCGGGCGCAACAGTTGGGCAGCCAACTGCGGGGGCGAATAGAGGCGGTGGAGGACCATGTGAAGGGCCTGGAGCGCCCCAAAGTGCTTGTCATTCTGGGAGGTCAGCCTTTGATTACAATCGGCGGCGCGAGCTTTGTGAACGACCTGGTGGTTCGCGCCGGCGGACAGTCGATTAGCGCGAGCGAAAATAGCGACTATCCCCAATACAGTCTCGAGTCCGCGGTTGCAGCCCGCCCCGAGGTCATCTTTTTCCAGGCAGGCAGTGAGGAGTTTCCCAGGCGGCTCAGAGAGACTCCCGCGGCTCGCGCTGGCCGGATCTTCCATATCGACGACGACTTGTTGCTGCGCCCCGGGCCGCGCGTCGTGGATGGACTCGAGCAGATGGCGGCCAAGATTCATGAAGCGCCGTCGCCGGCAGGTTGCCGCTTGGGGCCGACGAATGGCGACTCGAATTCTGGATCTCAGATCTCACGTTTCAGATCTCAGAGCTCAAACTCAGATGATCTGTTGCGCTTTGCCTACCGTCCTGCGCGCCCTCCCGACCGCCGGCCTATCCACGAGCGTTCATGACTATGGCTGTGACAGCACTCAAAACCGTCCGGCGGCCTTTGGCGCGGGAGCGCCTCACGCCTTTTAGGCTCGCCGTCACCTTGATGGTGCTGCTGGTCTTGCTCGTGGTCGTTGCCGCTATCTCGATGTCGGTAGGCCCCGAGCACTTCAGCGTCGTCACCATCCTCAAAGTTATGGGCGCGGAACTGACCGGACGGGCCGCGGAGCTTGCCAGCGAGCAGAGAACCATCATCGCGGAGATCCGATTGCCGCGCGCTCTGACCGCGATTATGGTGGGCGCGGCGCTCTCCGTTGCCGGCGCGGCGTACCAGGCCCTGCTACGGAATCCGCTTGCGGATGCGAGCGTCCTCGGGGTCTCAACGGGATCCGCGGTCGGAGCGATCGCCGCCATCATCTTCGCGCAGTCGATTCCGATCGGCCGGCCCGTGGCGGCATTCCTTGGCGCGGTGGCGGCCATTGCGATTTTGCACGTTCTGGGCCAGACGCGGCAGGGCGGCGGCTCCGAGCGCCTGATCCTGGCGGGCATCATAACCAACGCCTTCTTGTCGTCGATCGTGATCTTCCTGCTTTCAAAAGCGGGGTCGCGCTTACAGGGCGCCTTCTCCTGGTTGATGGGCGACCTGAGCGGCGAATTCCAGCAACTCCCACTGACGGCCGTGTTCATCGGCGCCGGCATCGCCGTCATCTACGTGAACGCGCGCAGCCTGAACCTGCTGATGATCGGCGAGGAAGAGGCGCTGGCTCTTGGCGTCGACGTGCGGCGCGTGAAAGTCACGGTCTTTCTGGCGGCCTCGCTGATTACGGGAGCGGCTGTAGCGGTGAGCGGCGTCATCGGCTTCGTTGGCCTGATCGTGCCGCACGCCATCCGCTTGACCGGCGGCAGCGATAACCGGCTGGTCATTTCGGCATCCGCCCTGGTCGGCGCCGTCTTCTTGCTGCTGGCGGATACCGTGGCGCGGACGGTGATCGCTCCATCGGAGTTGTATATTGGAGTCGTGACTTCCCTGGTCGGCGCGCCGATCTTTGTGTTTTTGCTGCGGCGGACAAGCTAGGTCGCTCGGCGCCGGTTAGGTGAAAGCAAGGGACTGCGGGTTCACACCCAAAGCTTTCCCGAGTTGAGCCTTGTAGAACGTTAACACTCGCAACGGAGGCATATGAAAATCGCAACCGCCTTTCTTCTGTTGTTTGGCATTGCCGCCGGCTCGGCCGGCTCAGTTGTCCAGAGCCCCGCCGCTGACCGCCAACAATTTATTCGCGTCGAAGCTCCCGTGGTCGTCCTGACCCACGTGCGCATGATCGACGGCACAGGCGCCCCGGCTCGTGACGATCAGACAATCGTGATCGCGGAGGGCAAGATCAAATCTATCGGAGCGACCGCGCCGCCGGACCTGCCGGCCAGTGCACAGACCGTTGATCTCCAGGGGTACACCGCATTGCCCGGACTTGTCGGTATGCACGATCATATGTTTTTTCCTCAGGGTGGATTGATCTATTCCGATATGGGCGTGAGCTTTCCTCGTCTTTACCTGGCCCTCGGAGTCACAACGATTCGCACCGCAGGCAGCGTGGCGCCCTTCACCGATCTCGAGATCAAGCGGCTCATAGACGCGGGCCGCATGCTCGGACCAAAGATGCATGTCACGGCGCCCTATCTCGAGGGGCGAGGATCGTTCACGCCAGTGATGCACGAACTCACCGGTCCAGATGATGCGCGCAAGATGGTCAACTTTTGGGCTGACGAAGGCGCTACTTCGTTCAAAGCTTACATGAACATCACGCGCGCTGAACTGCGCGCGGCCGTCGAAGAAGCGCATAAACGCGGACTCAAGGTGACCGGGCATCTTTGCTCGATCGGGTTCCGCGAGGCAGCGGAGATCGGCATCGATAATCTCGAGCACGGGTTGTTGGTGGATTCGGAGTTTGTGCCGAACAAACAGCCGGATCAGTGCCCGGGCGCGGCGGTCAACGCCAGCCTCAAGCAACTGGATCTGAATAGTCCCGCCGTGCACGACACGATCAGCATGTTGGTCGCGAAAAATGTGGCAATAACTTCCACGCTTCCGGTCTTCGAAGCGGGGAGCGCACCCCTGGCTCCAAGCGGCATCGGAGCGGCATCGGCTTTGCTCAATCCGCGGGCTCTCAACGTGATGTCCACGGATGCGCGCGTGCGCTATCTGACGGCGCGAGCCCGCGTCTCTTTCGATTCCGGATTCGTGCCTCTCTTCCGCAAAGCGATGGATTTCGAGCGCGCATTCGTGCAGGCGGGCGGTTTGCTGATAGCTGGTTTGGACCCAACCGGCAACGGCGGCATCGTAGCAGGTTTTGGCGATCTGCGTGAAGTTGAGCTTCTGGTCGAAGCCGGCTTTACGCCTCTGGAAGCCATCAAGATAGCGACCTTCAACGGCGCGAAGTTCCTCGGCGAAGACGCGCACATCGGCTCGATTGCTGTAGGAAAGCAAGCCGACTTGATGATCGTGAAAGGAAACCCGGCGGCCAGTATCGGGGACATAGAAAAGGTCGAAATCGTCTTCAAGGATGGAGTCGGCTACGACTCAGAGAAGCTGATCCAATCGGTCCAGGGCCTGGTGGGAATCCGGTGAATGGTCCGCTTAGCTTTTGCGCGGTCTTTAACGCCGGTGGTTCTCGCTCAAAGACTGACAATTCAGCGCGGGCTCCCGACATTCTTATTCAGGGCTTTCCGCGGTCGATTCGGGATCACCACGATACCGGTTCTATATCACTGCTTCTTTAGGCAAACGTTCTTTTTACCAGGCTCGTCCCAGCACAGGAACAAGGCGTTGTTTTGGTTCGGATCTCGACTAAAGGTCCATGGATAACTCACCTTAGCGGCCTTGGTCGGCGAGTTCTTATCTAGTGAATGATTGCAGTCGTCCTTGTACAAATCATTGCCCGGCGCCATATTCAAGACCAGATTTGTGCCTTCCAGCGCGATAGTTCCATTTCGGAAGCTGGCCTGTTGGTGGCAACAAGCGCCAGAAGTGTAATCGCAATGGCCATGCACCCAACTGTACTTGAAAGCACCTTCTGGAAGAACCTCTAGAGTCCGAGTGTCAGTATAAGATACGCCTTCCAGTCTTCCTGTGTACCGATTCTTGTTGGCGCTCAAGTAGTCTACTCGCTTCCAGGTTCCGACAAGGCTCGCGATCCTACTTCCTTCCACGCTCCCTTTAGATTCCGGATGCGCCGCGTCGTAAGCTTCTACAATGACCACCGAGTCGGGACTGCCGGTATCAGCTCGCAAGGCGTCGATGACCCCCTGCCGATTCGAATCACGAATCTTCCTAAGCTCGTCCGGTTTGCCGTAGAGTTTCAAGCTTTCCAGAAGAGCCGCGATCTGTTTTCGGTCATCCTTCTTCCAGTACTCGATCGTAGCCTGCTGGAACCGGTCTCGCTGCCCCGGGTCGAGTTCAATGTCAAGGACAAACTCGTAGATGGCCACAGCGTGGTCCACCATGCTCTGGGTGAGTGGCGGGTTTCCGGAAACCAAGATAATGTCGGTCTGCCTTTGAGCAACGCTTGGTAAACACAACACCAGGAGGAGGAACACAGTCGGAATAACTTGGACAGTTCTCGCGGTCATGATTAACTCCAAATGATCAGAGCGTTGGGATGAGCAACGGTATGGACTCTTAGGTTAAGGTTGGTTCGCGCGGTCCAGCGCCTCACGAATCCCTATCAGCTCGCTCACGTCGAATTACATAATAAGGCTGGTTTGTCAGCTCTTTCGAGAAGCCCGGCCACAATAGCGCCCTTCCCGCTGTCGTTTTCACCTCAAAGTAGTATTGAAGAGGATAATCTGCGCCAGCGTAGGCCGCGGGAATAGCGGCGTAACACTTCCCGCCATCCACGTGCATTTCGGTCGTATTGAAACGCTCGGCCTGGTCCACGTGGCGGTAGTAAAGCCTCACCGACTTTATCGGCTCATCTACAGAAAGCCGGATCTCCAATGGTTGAGCCGGTGCAAACCGCGAGGGCGGAGTGTGGCGACACTTCAAGACTGGGCGAGACGCGCTGCCCGCCAGCACTTCATTAATGAGGAGCGCAACGGAAGCCCGCGTATGCGCCGATTCAATGCCATTCAACTTCTCCGCCAGCAAATTGATATCCCGGTCGATCGCCGGAAGGCGGTCTTGCCAGTGACCGCGAAGCTGTGGCAGCTCGCCCACCGTGACATCCTTCAGATAGACGCCCTGAGCCGCCGCGGACAACTCAGCCCACGCCGCTCGCGCCAACCGATATTGCTCTGTCGCGGACTGGAGTGCGGCTCGCTCGCCGGTCTTTTCGAAGATTCGATAAAGGACCGCCGCTCGGAACTTGGCGGCAAAGAACCGCCCCAGCCCCGCCTGAATGGAGACATCGGGTGCGAGCCGCCGATAATCCGGTTGTTGTTGGTCAGAAGCGGCCGCCGCGCCGAGTGCGAGCTGCTTGTATGCGGCATCGGCAAAACCATCGAGCCAGGCCGCGACCTCAAGCGGGGAGTACTTGCCTCCTCTCTGGCCTTCAAGCAGCTCATCCGCAAAGTCGTTTATCCGCGAGAACAACTGTGGGTCCAGAGGACTGACGTTGCCGAATACCTTGGGCGAAGGAGTGTCGCTGTAGGAACCCCGGTTGGCCCCGTCGATCAGCGATTGGTTGGCGTACATCTCAGGCCAGTAGTTGTTGTTTGCCGCTGACGGCAAATGCGCCGTTGTGATGATCGGAAGGATACGGCTGGCGCTCGCCAGCGCCGACTCGAGATTGCCGGCTGCTTTGCCAAGCTGCGTTCGCAGGCAACGGCGCCACGGATCAGGATCGGACTCGGAGTTGTAGAGGAGCCGGCCCCACAGCCGGTAGGTGTACTCATATTTTTGCCAATCCCAACGGGGAACCAACGCCGTGTCGGCATAGGCGGTGCGACTGCCTGCGAGGCCAGATCCCCTTCGGCCCTTGAACGAAAGCGGCTCCATAATCTCCGCCCCGTCGCTTCCGCAAAAACGAAACGCCTTTGAGCAGGCCGCGGCCGCCGCCGGATCTCCCCACATCAATAAGCGCTGGCTGCCGGGCCACACGCGGTGAATCACGCTCCAAGAGCGGTCCTCGCGCAGCAGATCGCCGTAGCCATAGCGCATGAAGCTGCGGGAGCCCTCGCTCAAGTTCATGAGCCGGCTGGTCTGTTTGCCTTCTTTCGGAACCTCCAGCTCGCGAATGTCTGCCTGGTGATAAGGCATACCCAGGTGCTCGGCCCAAAACTTCGGCGAGACGGTAATCGGCTGGCCGGCGCGCTTGGCATTGTCGAGCATCGTTTGGTCCAGGCCCTTGGGATGCAGGTCGATCTCGACTCGGCGGCCGCACGTCGCGACTCCGTCAAATACAGTCCGCCAAAAGTCGTAGCTGCCTTCGTCAACTCCGCTCTCGCCGTGGGTGCGGAGCGTGACCCCGCCGATGGCGGGGCAGGTCTGTAACAAGAGCCTCAATGCGTCGCGGCAATAGGCGGCGTGGCGCGCGCGCGTCAGCCCCTCTATCGTGTAATTGGCATTCGGGCTGTCGATCCATTCGTACCCGTGCATCCAGAGCCCCAACTGAAATTGCAGGCCGCGAGCGACGGTCTGTTCGCCGATAAACTTCAGCATGTCGAGATTGCGCTCACGCTCGGCGTCCGGCAAACCCGCCGCCCTCACCGTGTAGCCGGGAACGGAGAGAAGAAAAGGGTAAGGGAACAGAAAATAAGCATCGGTAACTCGGCGCAGAAAGTCATAGCCGAGACCGAGACTCAGGTTGAATCGATTGAATCGCTGCGTAGCAATCATCGTTAGGTAGTGCGGCCACATCTCGCGGTCGCAATACCAGGGCTTGTCCTCGACGTCGCTGGCAAATAGCCGCATCACGCCCCGAACCGGATTTGATGGCTGCTCGACGATGGGCGCGCCGGGCTGGAGCGCCAGGATTGGATCGGAGCCATGCTTTACGCGATCTGAGAGCTCTAACAACGCGTAGATGAGGCCTCTACTGTCGCTGCCGCAAGCTAGGAGCACCTTGCGGCCCTGGAGATTCGACGGCAGCAACGCCAGGGCTTCTGGCCTATCGCCACAGACGGCGCGGGCCTGTTTCATCAGCCGCGTCGCAAGAGCCGATTTCGAACCGGCCGCGACGATGCAAACATCGCTCGCGCCTGCTTGTGAGACGCGCTGACACATCTGAACCGCGGCGCCTCGCGCCCTGAGCGCCTGCTCGAGTTCGGTTGCAGCCCATCGAGCCGGCGCGCAACTCGCCGCTGGATCGGCTGGATCGATGACGATCGAGACCCGCCTGCTCGTGTCCATAGAGCCGGCCTGAGCCCGATGCGTTCCAGCCAGGGCGCCCGCAAACGACCCGGCCAATTTAATGAACTCGCGGCGCTTCAACTTCCTGGCTTTTCTCTCTTCTCCCATTTGGCTCCTGGAACTCCAGATCCTGAATCCGCGCACGCAGCCTGAACAAGGGTTAAAGTGCACCCATGCCGGCGTCGAATTCGCAAGAGGAAATGCTCTATCAGGTTCCTCTCGTTTTTAACTCAGGCGGCGGGAAGAATCAAACGCGAACCAAGGGGGCCAATCTGCCTCCGTCAGCGGTCATTGCGCTTGGAGCCCCCTTACTCGCGGCTCGCCAGAATGCGGCGGAGGTCCATCAGATTCTCTTTAACGAGATACTCGCTCGCACCCGCAAGTCTTGCGGCTTCGCGCATCTGAGGGTCGCCATAGTTGGTGATCATCATGACTTTCGCATCCGGAAAGGCGGCTCAGATCTGTCGCGTCGCCGTGAGCCCGTCAACCGGCTCCATCTGAATGTCCATTAGAACCCAATCCGGGCGGTGCGCCGGATACAGGCCGAGCGCGGCGCCGCCGCCGTCGCATTCGAAAATGACATCCGCGAGGTCGGCCACCAGGCTCTTGATCATTCGCCGCATCGCTTCGTTATCCTCAACACTCAACAGGCTTTTCATTACGGCCCTCACGGAGGGCATAGACGACGCCATGATTATGCGAAGAAACCGCCGGCGTAAGTATCCGCACTTCTCCGAATTCTTATAGGTAGTTATACAGGGTTGGAGCGGTCCGCGCTCGCTCCATGCGCCTTCACAGTTCTGATCGGTGTTCGATCGCAAACTTGATAAGCGCGTGGCTGCCCTTGAGGTCAAGCTTGGCGGCGATGGTGGCGCGGTGGTGCTCGATCGTCCGCACGCCAACGTGGAGAAGATCCGCAATCTCTTTGCTGGTCTTATACTCCGCGACCAGCTTCAGCACGCGCCGCTCGGTCGGCGTCAGCTCAGCGATGCCGGGTTGTTGCTCTTCAAGCTGCGCGGCGCGGGTTACGCGATTGAGAAGGTGAGTGGATAATTGCGGGCTGATGAAACTCTGTCCGGCGGCGACCATCTTGACGGCGTTGACGATTTCGGTGACGGCGCTGTCTTTAAGCACATAGCCTTTGACCCCCACATCCAGAGCGCTGTTCAAAAACTGCGCATCTTTGTACATGGTCAGGAAGACAACCGGCGCCGCCACGCGCAAGTCGCGGAGCGCGCGCACGACTTCAAAGCCATCGCGCCCCGGCATATCAACGTCGACAATCGCGACATCCGGCCGCAGCTCCCGTATGCGCGCGAGCGTCGAGTCGCCATCCTCGGTCTCGCACACAACCTTCAGCCGCTCGTCCATCTCCAGGACCTGTCGCAGGCCGCGGCGAAAGATCGGATGATCATCGGCGAGAATGACGCGAATTTCAGCCTGGCTCATCTTTTCCTACCCATTTCGCAGAGGAAGTTTTACCGTGATCGTCGTTCCCTGTCCAGCGCCGGATTCAATGGCGAGGATGCCGCCCAGCATCCGCACCCGCTCGTTGATGCCGGTCAACCCAAAGCCGCGCCGCGTCTCAGCCGCCGGCGCCGCGGCGACAAAGCCGCGGCCGTTATCGCGAATCAAGACCTGGACGCCGTGCGCGTCGCGGCTGACCTCAATCTCCGCTTCGGTCGCCTGTGAATGCTTGAGAATGTTGTTGATGCTCTCCTGCACGATGCGATACAGGTTGATCTCCGACGGCTTCGACAGCGCGCCGTCGAGATCAGCGATGCGCCACGTAAAGCGAATCGACGAGGCGGCGGCGGCCTTGTCGATCATGGCTTCGAGGGTTTTGGTCAGCCCGAGCCGGTCAAGGTGATGCGGCCGCAGATTGTAGGCGATCGTGCGCACTTCATCGATGGCCTGCGAAACCGAAAGGTCGATCTCGTCGAATTGTTCGCGACAGACGCCATGTTCCTTCGCCGCCATCTGCCCCAGCAGCGCCCGGTTCTTGATGATCAGCAGGTTCTGGCCCAGGCTGTCGTGCATTTCGGCGGCGATGCGCTTGCGTTCCTGTTCCTGCGAATCGATCAGGCGCCGCGAGAAGGTCTCCTGCGCTGCCCGCGCCTGTTCAAGGTGCGACACGCGCTTGCGATAGGCCAGCACAGCCAGCGCCGCTACCGTCGCCGTCGCGAGCGCCACGAACCACCACGTCCGGTAAAACGGCGGCAGAATGCGTATGCCGATGCTCGCGCCTTCGGTATTCCAGACGCCGTCGACGTTGGCGGCGATGACCCGGAACTTGTAATCGCCCGGCGGCAGATGGCTATAGTAGACGGCGCGCCGCGTTCCCGCTTCGATCCAATCGCGGTCCAATCCCACGAGCTGATATTTGAATTTGACCTGCTCCGACTTGATCAAGCTGAGGCCGGTGTAGTGAATCTCGACGTCATCGCTCCCCGGCGGAATCACCATCACCTCGTGCAAGTCGACGGGGCGGCGCTGAACCATAAACTGTTCGACCAATACCGGCGGCGGAAGCGGATTGCGCGGCGCGGCTTCGGCATCGATGACAGCGGCGCCGTGTTGGGTTGGAAACCACATCTTGCCGTCGCGAGCGATCCATCCGGCGGGCTGCATGCCGCCGTTGCATTCCTCGTCGAGCATCCCGTCGTTCTGGTCAAACGAAATCGAAGTGATCGAATGGATCTTGCCGGCGGCAAAGTCGTTCAGCTCCTGCTTGCTGACCGAGTAGATGCCCTTGTTGCAGCTCATCCACAGGTTGCCACGGCGGTCTTCGAGGATCTGAAAAGCGCCGTTGTTGAACAGGCCGTCTTTCATCGTGTAGCGGGTGAACCGCCCATCCTTGAATCGAGCCAGGCCGCCGTCGTAGGCGCCGATCCATAGCACGCCATCGCCGTCTTCATAGATGCAACGGACGCGAGTGGCCGGCATCCCGTCATTTTCGGTATAGGCGATGAAGCGGCCATTGTCGAAACGCGCCAGCCCGCCCCGCGTGCCGATCCAGAGTGCGCCGTCGCGGCTCTCGTGAATCGCCTGAATATACTTATCTGGCAGCCCGTCGCTTGCGGTGTAGCCGGTCACGGCGCCGTTTTTATACCTGACCAGCCCCTCTGTCGTGCCGAACCACATCGCGCCTTCGCGGTCCTGAACAATCGCCAGCGGCGACGGATCGGGCAACTCGATCTTGTTCTTCCCTTTCGCCGAAGCCATCAACTCGAACCGTCCGTCACGCAGTCGCGTCAGCGCCCCATACGAGCCGATCCACAACGTTCCCTCGCGGTCCTGGTATAGCGACATATGCAGGCCGATCAAGCCGTCTTTGTCGTCATAGTGGGTGAACTGGCCGTTCTCAATCCTCGTCAGCCCGCCCCAGCCGCCTCTCCACATTACTCCCGAAGAATCTTCAAAAATGGGATACGTATTATCCGCCGCCAGGCCGTTCGCCTTTGAGTACGTCGTTATAATCCGCCGGCTCATGCGGCTAAGGCCGTTATCGTACGCGGCCACCCAAATGGAGCCCTCGCGATCCTGATAAATGGCGGCGACCTGATTGCTCGCAGCCCATCCGCCGTCGTATATTGCGCGAATTTGCCATCGTGAAAGCGCAACATACCGCTATCCCAGGTGCCCATCCAGACCGCGCCTTCGCGGTCCTCGCAAAAGCATGTAATTGCGGTCGCCGGCAGACCGTCTTTTTCCGTATAGACGGTCGTCTTGCCGTCCTTCATGTAATATAAGCCACGGCCAGCCCGGCTGAGGCCGAATTCCTTGGCAGCGACCCAGAAGCCGCCGCCACGGTCCTGAAAGGCAGCGTCGAAGCCGGCGCAAGGCAGGCGCGGGTCGAGTGGATAGACGGTCGTCCCTTCGGGAGTCGCCCGCTGTACGCTGCGCCCGCCTTCGCCGGACCAGAGGCCGCCGCTTCGATCCAGGCCAACGT
>Ga0207156_10011_pt2 | contig 20434 bp, 16 predicted proteins | sample Alteio_BWMinHeat_24_FD_153514 | JGI IMG/M metagenome (GOLD analysis project Ga0207156, IMG submission 153514) | Enriched cells from forest soil in Barre Woods Harvard Forest LTER site, Petersham, Massachusetts, United States -... | ecosystem: Environmental > Terrestrial > Soil > Temperate forest >...
ATCGCCGCTGTCAACGTCGTCTTCCCGTGGTCGATGTGCCCGATCGTCCCGACGTTTACGTGCGGCTTGCTTCGATCAAATTTCTCCTTCGCCATATCTCTCCTGTATTCAACTCTTTACAAAGGCGACAGGTCGGCGTAGAAAACAACGCCCTACTCCCTGACGCTTTGGCAAACCCAAGAGCGTTCCAAAATCGCACCTGCGCCGGTCGCTTAGCGAGTTCGCTCGTGGGACCTTCTGTCGAACCTGGTCCTAGCATTAGCTATGGAGCCGGCGATGGGGATCGAACCCATGACCTCATCCTTACCAAGGATGCGCTCTACCACTGAGCTACGCCGGCCATCACACCCAGATCAACAGATTGAATGGAGCGGGCGACGGGATTCGAACCCGCAACATCTAGCTTGGAAGGCTAGTGCGCTACCATTGCGCTACGCCCGCCCGACTAAAGGATGAAGGATGAAGGCGGACGGATGAAAACAGTGCGTGCGCGCCATTCCACGCTCGGCCGCGCCCTTTCTGGTTTCATCCTTCATCCTTCCGCCTTCATCTTCTCTTCACTGGTGCTGGGGGTAGGATTCGAACCTACGAAGAGCCTAAGCCCGCCGGGTTTACAGCCCGGTGCCATTAGCCACTCGACCACCCCAGCACTCAAAACCGCAGAACGTTCCTTCTAGAATCCCAGCCCGCTTCGAGCCCTTGCGCCGGAGATGCCAGGCACGAGGCAACACTCCGCCCTATTGGAAAACTGTCATTTTAGCGAATTGGGATATCAAGCGCAAGCCCATTTCGGGTCCCGCGGCGCGGTGTAGGCGGGGGGCTCGGGTATTCTTTAGGGCTGCCAATTCTTGATTTGTGGCTTGCTATTTGCCGAGAACCTCAGCCATGCAGCTATCGCTTTGCGCGCTCAATCCGCGCTCGCATACCGGGATCAAGCTCGATTGATCGCGCAAAGTCTGCTTCTGCGAGGCTCTGCTCCTTGAGTCCGAGGTGGATCAGCCCGCGCTGGGCGTACGCCAGCGCCAGGCTTGAATCAAGTTCGATCGCTCTTGAATAATCCGCCAAAGCGGCTTCAAGGCGGCCTTCGACATGCCAAACACTGCCTCGATTATAGTAGGCGCGCGCTAGTTCGGGATCGAGGTCGACCGCCCGATTGAGATCGGTCAGCGCTTTGTCCGGTTCCCCATTTAGCTTGTAAGCAAGCCCGCGGTTATTGTAAACGGATGCCGTGCGACAGCCGAGAGCCAGCGCCTTGCTAAAGTCCTCTATGCCGAGGCTCAATTTCCCCAGTTCCACTAGCGCCGCGCCGCGATTGTTGTAGCCGTCGGCAAAGCGAGGGGCAATCCTAAGGGCTATATCGTAGTCCGCGACCGCGCCGTTAATGTCGCCATGCGCCGCCCGCGCCATGCCTCTGTTGTGGTACGCCGCCGCAAACCGCGGATTAAGTGCAATTGCGCGGTTGAAGTCGTTAATCGCGCCGCCTGGCTCTCCTTTTTCTTGCTGTGCGACGCCGCGGCAATTATAGGCCTCCGGCGAGTTCGGGGAGATCTCGATTGCTTTGTTGTAGTCGGCAAGCGCCGCGTCGAAGTCTCGGTTCAGGCGCAGGATATTCCCGCGAACAAGATAAGCTGCTGTGTACCCCGGATCGAAGGCTATCGCCGCGGCGCAATCGTCGAGAGCGCCCTTAATGTCGCCGTGTTTGAGTTTGTCGTTGCCGCGGTCGAAGTATGATTGCGCCGAGCGCGACGTCTGCCCCGCAATAGCCGGAGCCAGCGCCAGAGACACGACAGCCCAGAGAAGCAGGCGCGCCATTCTTGCCTCCTTTGCAGCCAGCCTGCGGCTGGCCGACCGCCTCGCGCCGCACGCGGAATGGGCGGCCTGGTATATTGTGGATAGTCCGCGCCTCGTTGAGCCCGGGGCGACAGCGCGGAAAAATGGCTCAGCCGTTAGTGCCGGGAACGCGGGAAAAGTTGCAGATGTCGTTCATGCGCCCTTTGCGATCGTTCGCAAACCGTTTTCTTAGAGGACCTCGATGATGATCACTGCGTGCTTTTTGCCGCGCAGTTTGCTGAAGATATTCCCAATACGCTTTATTAGCCCGTATTTTTGATCAAGCAGCCGATGGCCATGTTTTGCCTCGGCTTCCGCGCCAATCCTGGCTCTCGCCGCAACCCAGACGCCTTTTGTTTTGCCGCGCATATCGCAGGGGGCCACTTTAATCTCCGGGTTGTTGCGCACGCGCTTCACCTTGCCGGCGTCGACGAGCGAATATACATAGAAGAGGCCGCCCTCTTCGGCAAACCACACCGGAGTTTGAACCGGCTGACCGCTCTTCCTGTAACTCTCGATATTCAGATACTTTTGATTCGCAAACTGCTTTAGGTTCTCGTTATTCATCCTCTTCCCGCAAAGGAAAAATAGACCGGATCCCTCCCAGATTATAGCGCGTCAGCGGCGGATTACCATTTCGAGACTCTACGAGGCGCCGCCCAAACACCTCGGCGCTTCCTCCACACGAGTTTGCGTAGGCCGCCGATCCGTTTGCCAAAACCATCTCAGCAGCATTAAAGTCTTGCTCTGCTGCAGGAGGGGCTATCAAGCGCGACGCCAGCAAGCAAGGGAAACCGCTTTTATTCCCGGATTTCGCCGCACAAATCTTTCGCCCGGGCGGCAGTTTCCTGTATCCTTGAATCAGGCGTGCCCGTGTCGGCGACCGCCCTGAGCCATGGAATGTGAAGACGCAAGAGCTCAAAAGTCCTCGGACTCCCGGTTGCTTCTTGGAGTGTGTGTCTCAATCGGTTCCTTCAGACTCCTACTCATAGGCGCTATGTCAACCTCCAGGTCCTCAAGGCGAAAATCTCTCCAGTCGATCTCGATGTGGAAGGAAGCGAGGGGTGATGACCGTCGCCGTTGATCTGACAGTTGAGGACGCGATTCTGGAGAAAGCGAACGCCTCTGGTGAAAATGAGCCGACCGCGCATTCTCAGCCAAGTGAACCCGGAGAGCGTTCTTCGCGATCCTCAGCTCCCGAGAGCCTTCCTGAAATCGTAGTCAATCTAGTCTCCTCACTCCGCAAGCACTACCAGGCCGTCTTGGAAACGGAGGACGTCGAGGCGGTTCACAAGCTGCGGGTCGCGACCAGAAGGCTCCAGACTGCCGTTGATTTGCTTCAAACTGAAGAGACCGCCTCAACCGTAAAGGCAGTGAAGAGCCAATTGCGCCTCTGGCGACGTCGCCTATCACTGGTGCGCAACTACGATGTCTTCCTCGCAATGCTCGCGAAGCGGCAATCCGTGGATCGCGGCGGACATCACCGACACTATGAACTGCTGCGCGGCGCCCTGCAACATCGGCGCGCCCGCCAGGCGGCCCGCGTGCTGCGCTACCTCGGACGCACGCCCTGTGATCGCATAGCGACTCAGCTCGGGCTTGAAAGAGCTGCGACCCAATCGGGCTCTTCAGACCGGGGCGCGCCGCCAGCCGAGGGTGAGGCGCAATCGCAACCGGCGGCGCGGCAGTCCGACCAGACAGAGCCGCCGGACGCCTATCAGATGCGCTCGTTCGATGAACGTCAGGTCGCGCTGCGCGCAATTGTACGAATACAGTTGCGCCTTGCTGAGTTTCATAGCCTGGCCGCGGACGCTCACCCCGGCGCCAAGCCAGAGGATCTGCATCAGGTGCGGATCGCGGCCAAACGTTTGCGCTACCTGCTCGAGGTCGTATCCAACCTGGGGTATGGCGATGCTGGGCGGGCTCTCGCGTGGCTGCGAAACCTTCAGGATAAGATTGGCGATTGGCACGATCTTGCGGCGCTCGAAGAAGAGATAGTGGACATCGTCTCGCGCCCCGAGTTCATGAAGAAGCACCTGAACGAGACCAGCAGACTGCTTAAGCTCGCCGCTCTTCTACAAAGAAGGAAAGAGAAGTTGGTGGTGACGCTCTTCCCGCTGCGCGTACCGCGCACGGTCGCCGGGGCCGCGAAACGCCTGATGAAGAAAGCCCGTCGAATCAGTAGGCAGAAGGGGGAAGGCAGTAAGCAGAAGGCAGTGAGCAAAACGCACTAAGCCCTCGGCTCGCTCCTTGGCGCTTTCTTCCACCGCCGTCGGCATCGCGCGATGCATCCACGTCCATTTTCTGCATCTACCTCTTGCCTTCTGCTTTTGCCTTCTGCTTTCAGCCTTCCGCCTTCTGCCTTCCGCTTTCAGCCTTCTGTCACATTCCGTGAACTTCGCGGCGGCAAAAACGTTGTTCATGTTTGAAGAGAAAGTAAGCCCCGCGTTTCGATTATTCGAGGAAAATCGTTATATGCGATTCATCGAGGCTGTATGGCTAGCGCTCAGCGCTATCCGCGCGCACAAGTTGCGCTCATTTCTAACCCTGTTGGGGATTATCTTCGGCGTTGGGGTCGTGATAATGGTCGTCTCGCTCGTCGAGGGTTTCAATAAGTATGTGGATGAAAAGATCGCCGATCTTGGATCGAACGCCTTCGTGGTCAACAAGATGGGGATCGTCACGAGCATGCACGAATGGATCGAGCGCAGCAAGAAGAACAAGGACATTAAGATCGACGACTTCCACGCTATAACCGAGCATCATGCCTACATTAAAGACGCGGCGGCCATGAAGCGAGGTCAGGCGGACATCAAGTATGGCACGCAACTGCTTCAGGGCGTAGATATCATCGGTGTTTCCGCAAACATGGTCGACATCGATACGATCAAGGTGGGCGAAGGACGCTACATTACCGCCGACGAGGAAGAGCGCGCCCAGAACACCTGCTTTATCGGCTATGAACTGATCAAGCAACTGTTTCCGGCGGTTGATTCGATCGACAAGGAGATTCGGATCGACGGCCGGCCTTTTCGCGTTGTCGGAGCCGCCGAAGAAATCGGAACCGTTCTCGGCAATCCCCGCGACAACTTCGTCATAATCCCAATTTCGACATACCAAAATATCTATGGATCGCGTGGTTCGATCGCCATCCGCGTGGCGGCGACCACTCCGGAAACCATCGATCGCGCCCAGGACGAGGTGCGGGTCATCCTGCGCGCCAGACGGCGCCTGAACTACGCCGATCCAGACAATTTCGGCATTGTGACTTCGGATGCAATCAACAATCTGCGCGAGCAGATCTTCGGAACCATCTCGATCGTGGCTGTGGGCGTGACGTCGATATCTCTTGTGGTTGGCGGAATCGTCATTATGAACATGATGCTCGTGTCAGTGACCGAGCGGACCAGGGAAATCGGCATTCGCAAATCGCTCGGCGCCCGGCGCGTAGACATCCTGAAGCAGTTTCTCGCCGAATCGACCGCGCTTTCCCTGCTCGGTGGTTGCGCCGGGGTTGCGATGGCCTACGGGCTTGGCAGACTGGTGAATGCGCTCTTCTCGCTGCCAATCTCGCTGCCGATATTCTGGACGGTGATGGCGCTTTCGGTGTCGGGTAGCATCGGCCTCTTTTTCGGCATATATCCGGCGTGGAAAGCGGCCAAGCTTGATCCGATCGTGGCGTTGCGCGCGGACTAACCGAGAAGGATCCAGGTTTCTTAAAAATGGCGGTAATGAAACAACAAGACTTGCGCGAGAGTATTCGCATGGCGCTGGAGACGCTCCGCGCCCACAAGTTCCGGTCGTTCTTGACGGTGCTTGGAGTCGTCATCGGAACCGTCACGGTGATGGTCATCGCCTCGTTCATCGCAGGCCTCGATCACAAATTTCAACAGGATATTCAGTCCTTCGGAACCAACGTCATCTTCATTTACAAGTTTGATCCCGGCATTCATACCGGCAGACTCTCGGCCGAAGAACGCATGCGCAAGCCGATAACCTATGATGACGCCATTGCGATGAAGCAGTGTCCGTCGGTCCAGTACGTTGCTCCCTTCTTGAGCCCCGACAATCCTCTCAAAGTCCGATACCAGGACCAGGAGCTATACGTCACCCAGGTGCAGGGCACCCTCCCGGAATACGAACGCATGGCGACCGTCCATATAAACGAAGGCCGCTTCTTCAACGAGACAGAGAATCAGCATCGCGCCGACGTCTGCGTCATTGGCAACGATATCGCCGATAAATTCTTTCCTCGCATGGGCGCTCTCGGTAAAGAGATCCTGGTCGATAACCGGCCCTTCACGGTGATCGGCGTGCTGGAAAAGCTCGACTCGTTCTTCGTGGGAGAAGAGGACGGCGGCAATCAGAATCGCGCCGTATACATTCCCTATGAATCGATGAAGAAGATGTACCCGCAGGACAAAGATCATTTCGTGATGGCGCAGGCGCAAGAGGGAAAAATGGCGGACGCCGAGGACGAAATCCGTCAACTGCTGCGGCGCCGCCGAGCTGTTGCGTACGACAAGCCCGACAATTTCGGCGTCTCAACGCCCGACGCCATTACCCAGCAATTTCACGCGATCACTGGCGGGATCGCGATCTTGATGTTCGCCGTTTCGAGCGTCGGCCTGCTGATCGGCGGCATCGGCGTAATGAACATCATGCTCGTCTCCGTGACCGAGCGTACGAAGGAGATCGGCGTGCGCAAGGCGATCGGCGCACGACGCGGGGATATCCTGCGCCAGTTTCTCATTGAAGCGATGGCGCTAACCGGGTCTGGAGGCCTATTGGGAATCGGCATTGGCTGGATCCTCAGTCTTCTCGTAAACCTTATTCTCCCTGCTCACGTGCCCTCCTGGGCGCCGATCATCGGATTCAGCGTGTCGGTAGGCATCGGCTTGCTGTTCGGGATGTGGCCGGCGATGAAAGCGTCGCGGCTGGATCCGATCGATGCGCTGCGATACGAGTAGCGTCGCGGCGCGGGAGACGATCTTTGCCGAATCTCGGGCTCGAAATTGACATTCGGATTTCGGGCGCTTAGGCTGGAAATGATGTTTTGCCCAAATTGCGGATCAGAAAACACTGCGGACCCGAAGTTTTGCCGCTCATGCGGGGCAAACGTGAGCCTCGTCCAACGAGCAATGAGTGGAGCGCCGCCCACGGCCGAACAATCCGATTCTTACCTTGCGGCGATAAAGCAGAATCAAAAGAAACTCGAAAGCGTGCTCAAGAGAGGGATAATCGGCCTCGGGCTCGGCATCGCCGCCATGGCGCTCAGACATACGGGGGACAAAGATTGGGAGATAATGCTCATTCCCGCGGTTATCCTGCTGGGTTTTAGTCTGAGTCGATTGGTTAGTTTTCTGTATGGCCACAAGCTCTTGGCGGCCGCAACAAAGGCTCAAGTGACTTCAGTCCCGGCCACGGGCTACCTGGCGCCGGGCCGCTCCGCCGAGAATGTTGTCGCTCCGGCTATTACCGAGCAGACGACCAGGAATCTTGATGTCGTCGGGGCGAGACCGCAGGCAAGACACTAAAAGGCAAGAACGATGGCTGACAAAGCGGCGCGAGTACGAGAAAGACGCATAGGCAACAAAGATCGAATGAACTTTCGCTTGAGCCCCTGAGATCAAGGGCGGAGTGGTTCGCGCTGCGGCGATTACCGGCCAACGTGTCACTAGAGGTTGAAACTGAGAAAGTGTGAAACAATTCGCGCCCGCTCCCGCGGCTCCGCCGCCCGCAGTGCGGAAAGGCTCCGCCTTTCCGTGTGATGGCATTAAAAAAAGCTCTCGCGGCTGCGCCGCTGGCGCTTGAAAACGAGTCCAACCAGTCAACCAATGAGCTTGCCCTGGTATGGTGGATGGGGCCTCACCTACCGAAGGTTGAAATTGAAACTCCGCACCTGCTCCGCACGGCTAAAGCCGGCGGTATCTCGGTGAGGCTCGTACCCCTTCTAGGTCGAAACTGAAACTCCGCGCGGCTGAAGCCGGCGGTATCTCGGATCGTCACTGGGTTCGAATCTCTTCGAGCGCCCGCAAAACGAACGGCCGCGCCATCTGCTTGCGCCAATTCATCACAAAATCGGTGTTATCTAGGGGCCGAGCCTTTAAATAGGCCGCCTCTGCCGCCGCCTGCATGTGTTCCGCGTCGAGAGGCGCGCCAATCAGCACGGTTGCGGCGTCCGCAACGTTGACCGGCGCGGGAGCGACTCCGCCGAGGATGAGCCGCGCATCACGGACGGTGCCGTCGGCCCCGAGATCGAGCGCCGCCGCGACGCCGAGCACCGGAAAATCAAAGGCGCCGCGCCGGCGCAATTTCTTGTAGACGATTCGCCAACCGTTCCCGGGCGGCAAATGAATCTCGGTCATTAACTCGCCGGGCCGCTTGTGCAAATAATCGATCCCGTCGTTGTTGTACAGCCCGGCCGCATCCACCAGACGATCGCTCACCGTTGAGACAAGCCGGACCTGCGCGCCAATAGCGACCATTACGGGCGCCAGATCGGATGACTGTACCGCCCAACATTTCGGGCTGCTCGGCGCAACCCAACAAATGTCGCCATCCTTCTTCATGCAAAAGTTCACGCCCTTGCGCCACTCATAATTCTGATCGTAATAATTGCACCGGGTGTCGAGCAGCAAATTGCCGCCGATGGTTCCCATGTTGCGCAACAGCGGCGTCGAAATCAGCCGCGCCGCCTTGGCCACAACCGGATAGTCGCGTCCGATCACCGGATTCGCGCAGATCTCCGCGAGTGTAACCGATGCGCCGATAACCATGCCGGTCGCGCCATCGCCTCTGACTTCATGCAGCTCCCGCAAGCGGGTGACTGAAATCACCGTCTTTGGAGTCTGCTGCCTGCGCTTCATGTTTGGGTAGAGATCCGTTCCCCCGGCCACGAACATCGCGTCAGGTCCGGCATCAGCCATCACCTTCGTTGCTTCGGAGATCTTCTTTGGCGCGCGATACGTGAATTTTGGCAGTCGCATCATAACGGTTCTACTTACTTTTTTAGCGTGCCGCCCGGCGTCTCAATCCGGCGACTCTCGCATTTCACTCTCGCGCGTGCACTGCTTCGCGGGGCATCTCCTTTCCGGTGCCGCCCTCCGCGGGGGTCATCACCTTGATCGAACGCGGCCAGGCAATCTCGGGAACGGTCTTTGGCCCGTAGCGCGGCTCCTTGCCCTGCGCCCGGCCCCGAATCGCGGCCAGCACCTTTTCGGGTGTGATCGGCACTTCGTCGACTCGGACTCCTACCGCATCGTACACGGCATTCGCAATCGCGGGAGGCACCGGCAACAACGGTCCCTGCCCCACTTCCTTCGCCCCGAACGGTCCGTTTGGATCAGGATCCTCGATCAGGTAGGTCGTAACGTCGCACATCTCGAGCGTGGTCGGGCTCTTGTATTCGAGCATCGACGGGAACTTATGCACCACGTTGCGATTCGCCCGATACGTCATTTCCTCCATCAGCGCCTCGCCTAGTCCCATGTAGACGCTGCCTTCGACCTGGCCCATCACCAAAGCCGGATTGATCGATCGACCGACGTCGTGGCCGATCCAAATGCGATCGACCGTGACAATCCCAGTTTCCGGATCGACGCACACCTCCGCGACCGCCGCCGAATAGCTGTACGCCGGAGACGGGCCGACCCCCGCACCCTTATATTTCCCCGGCGATCTGGGCGGCGTGTACGAGCCGACCGTCCCGATGGTCCCAAACTTTGACTCCGCCAGTTGCACCGCTTCGGCGAAAGTCACGCAGCGGTCGGGGTTCTCCACATCAAACGCGCGTCGCTCCGCGAAGCCGATGTTCTCGATTGGCGCTCCCAGTTTTTCCGCGACCGCTAGCGTCAAAAGCTCGCGCGCGCGCTCGGCGGCCTGCAGGGCCGCATTGCCGGTCATCAACGTAACCCGGCTCGAGTAGCTTCCCAGATCGACGGGGGTGAGATCGGTGTCCGCTGTCACCACGCGGATGTCGAACGGATCGATGCCCAAAACCTCCGCGACAATATAGGCCAGAATCGAATCCGATCCCTGCCCGATATCGGTCGACCCGCACATCACGCAGACGCCGCCTTGCCGATCCAGCCGAAGCTGCACGCCCGAGTGCGGCATGTTGTTCCAGTAAATCGGCAAGCCCGCTCCACACAGGTATGCGCTGCAGGCGATTCCGACGCCGCGTCCGTAGGCCAGCTTGCCGAACTTGTTCTTCCAGTCAGAGCCGGCCACGACCTTCTCGATGCACTTGCCCAGACCCATGCTGCCGACGTGCAGGTAGTTCGCCGTAGTCGAGCCCGCGGGAACCAGGTGACGCTGGCGCATCTCGGCGGGGTCGATTTGCAACTGCTCGGCGATCTTGTCTATCTGGACTTCCAACGCAAACCGCGGCTGCGGAGTGCCATGACCGCGCTTGGGCCCGCACGGCGGCTTATTCGTAAAGCACCGCACTCCTTCGAACTTGTACCGCGGCACGTCGTAGGTCACCGTCTGCAGAGCCCCGGTGTAGAACGTGCTGGCGACTCCATAGCTGCCATAGGCGCCGCCGTCGAGAAACGAGCGAAAGTGCATCGCGGTGATCGCGCCGTCCTGCTTGACGCCTGTCTTCACCCACATCAAGACCGGATGGCGGCCGCGGTGGCAATAAAACACCTCTTCGCGGGTCAGCGTAATCTTGACTGGGCGGCCTGTGATCATCGCAAGCTTACAAACCGCGATCTCGTGATTGAACGGGTCGCTCTTGCCGCCGAACCCGCCGCCGTTGGGAGTCGCGATCACCCGGATGTGACTGGCCGGCAGCTCCAGCACTTTCGCCAACGCCCGGTGCACGTAGTGCGGAGTCTGTGTCGAGCTCCACAGCGTCAGTTTGCCATCGGGATCGAAATGAGCGACTGCCGCATGCTGCTCGAGCGGCAGGTGCGTATTGCCTTCGTAAAAAAAGACGTCTTCGCGAACCAGATCCGCCTCCCCGAATCCTTCGTCGACATCCCCAAATTCGAGGGCGACCCGCTTATGAACGTTCCCCCCGTCGCCATAGTCATGGATCCGCGGTTCGGACGTCGCAATGGCGTCTGGAATCGAAGCTATCGATTCCAGACGCTCGTATTCCACATCGATCAGGTCAAGCGCATCGAACGCGGTGTCTTCATCAACCGCGGCGATGGCGGCCACGGGATCGCCGATGAACCGCACCTTGTCTATGCAGAGAGTGTGCTCGTCCTGGCTGACCGGTAGAATGCCATAGGTCCTGGGCAGTTCCTTGCCCGTAATGGCCGTCACGACGCCAGGCAGCTTCAGAACTCTAGAAACATCGATGCTTTTGATCAGAGCGTGAGGGACCGGGCTGCGCAGCAATTTGGCATAGAGCATTCGCGGCAGCGCTATGTCGTCCGCAAAACGAGTCTGCCCCGTACACTTGGCGCGCGCATCAACCTTGCGATAGGGTTTGCCGACTACGTTCTTCGGTTTGCCGTTGCCGATGCTACGGGCAGCCATAAATCGCCTCTCTCGGCGCTTCGGCGGGTTCGCCTCGCATCCTGGCTGCGGCAAGCTCCACGGCCTCGTATATCTTTATGTAGCCCGTGCAACGGCACAGATTGCCCGCCAGCGCGTCTTTGATCTCTTCTCTGGTGGGATGCGGGTTCTTCTCGAGCAGCTCCTTTGCGGTCAAGAGAAATCCGGGCGTGCAATAGCCGCACTGTGCCGCGCCCAAGTCCGCAAACGTGTCTTGCAGGGGGTGAAGCTCGGCGCCGTTCGCCATCCCCTCAATGGTCATAACATCCCGGCCTTCCACATCGAGGCCGAGCGTCAAGCATGACAAGACCGGCAGGCCGTCCAGCAGCACTGTGCAGACGCCGCATTCGCCCAGTTCGCATCCGTGCTTGGTGCCCGTAAGAGCCAGATCCTCGCGCAGCGCCTCGAGAAGGGTCTTATGTGGAGCAAATGCGACTTCGATCACCTCGCCATTCAGGTTGAACCGTAGATAGGCCTTCTGTTTCTTCCTTGCTGCCATAGTCTACTTGCTGGCGGAACTGGCCGCTTCGCCGCGAGCCGGCAGGCGCTTGCCGGTGTCGCGGTCGAAGACTTCGTTGCGCACGAACTGCTCCACGCTCCACGGCGCGCCGTCTCCGTTCAGGTACGTGTGGAACCATTCCAGGTGCGCGGTATAGTACAGCGCCATCTCGTACCAGTTCGGCCAGTGGCCCGCGTTCGAATAGATGATCAGCCGCGAGGGCACGCTCATCTTTTGCAGCGCCGTGTAAAACTCGAGCGACTGAGTATAGGGCACGCGGTAGTCGCGCTCGCCCGAAATCACCAGGCACGGAGTCTTGAAGTTCTTCACGAAGTTCGAAGGCGACCATTTCTCATACAGCTCAGAACTCCAGGGCTTCCCTTTCAGATCCCATTCCGGAAACCACAGCTCTTCGGTTGCGCCGTAAAAGGACTTCAGGTCAAACAAGCCCATCATCGAAGCGATGGCCTTGAACCGGTCGGTGTGTCCTTCAAACCAATCCATCATGTATCCGCCATACGACCATCCCATCGCTCCCATGCGATTGCGATCCACATACGGCAGCTTCTCCAGCGCATCGGCAACCTTCATCAAATCTTCAAAAACGTAGCCGCCGTAGTCGCCCGAGATCTCCGCGGTAAAATCCTGTCCATAGCCCGTCGAGCCGTGCGGATTGGCATACGCGACGACGTAACCTGAGCCGGGATAGACCTGCCAGTCGCCGCGAAAACCGTCGGTCCATTGTTGTTGAGGTCCGCCGTGCACGTTTAGGATCAGCGGATATTTGCGCGCCGCGTCGAAATTGTGTGGCTTGACGATAAAAACCTCGACCTTGGCGCCCCCCGCGCCGTCTACCCACATTGACTCCGCGGGCCGAATATCCACTTCGCTTGCAAGCGCGGTGTTAATGTGGCTGATCTGCTTCTGCGCGGCTGCTTTATCCCGATCGATCGCCGCGCTGTAGATCTCCTCCGGCTCGCCGGTTGATCTGCGCGTATAGATCAGGCGTTTGCCGCCGGGCGCGAATTCGAACTCATCGATCGTCTTATCGCTCAGAACGTCAGCTATCTGCTTCGAATCCAAATCGAGCCGGTAAATCGGCTCCTGCCCGTGGAAATCCGCCGCGAAGTAGATCGCCTTGGAATCCTCGCTCCACCTAAAATCATTGATCCAATTCCGGAACGACTCCGTCAACACCGTCGAGGTTGCAGTCGCCCGATCATATACCGCCAGCCGGAACAGATCCGACTCATACGCTGGCTGCTTCTGCATCCGATAGGCGATGTACTTCCCATCCGGCGAATACTTTGGCGATCCATCATACGCCAGGTTTGAAGTCGTAATGTCGCGCGGAACCGGGTTGGGCGCCGTTAGCGAAATCACCCATAAGTCGTTGTTGGTCGACGATTCCGGCGTCTTATCATGATTCGAGACGTAAACAAATTCCCTACTATCCGGCGAGAAATCGTATTGCAGCGGCCCGCCCAGTTGGAACGTCGGCGCATCAAAATCACCCGGCGTCAGGTCGCGCGCCTGGCCGTTCGCAACCGTCGCCAGGAAGATGTGCGTTCGGGTTCCATCCTTCCAGTCCGTCCAGTGGCGGTAAAACAACTTGTCCGCGGTGTGCGCCTTCAGCGGGCTCTTTTCTACATTTCCAGCGATCCTCTTGTTGCAAGCGTCGTCGCCGCCGCACTCCGGGTAGACGTCCGTGGAAAAGGCGATCGACTTGCCGTCCGGAGACCACAGCGGGTCCGAGACGCCCGTTGACACATTGGTCAGCCGGCGCGCTTCTCCCCCACCCGCCGGCATCAGATAGAGGTTTGCGCCGCCATCGCGATCGGCGACAAACGAGATCCACTTGCCATCCGGAGAAAAGAGAGGAGAACCCTCTCCCTTTTCTCCGTAGGTCATTTGGCGCGGATTGCCTCCATCGGCATCCATTATCCAGATATGCGCCGCGCGCTTTCCACGTGCGAGATCCGAAGTCGTCACCACGTACATGATCGATTTCCCATCCGGTGACACCTGGATATTGGAGATCGATTTGACCCGGTAAACGTCCTCGATTGTGAAGGCCCGCTTCTGGGCATAGATCGACTGTGCGGGCAGCAAAGCCGCCAGAGCGAGTAAGATCAAATGGCGTTTCATCTTTATTGATTGTCCTTCTTGGTTTCCGGAAGCTTTCGCGGCGGGTAGTACGGTTTGCCGTTCAGCTTCTGCACTTCCTTTGTCCAGTTGGTTCCGTAGTCGCGCTCGGCGTCGCCCAGAGCCCACGCCTGCCGCTTGTAATTCCAGTTGTCCGGGTCAAGCCGCTGCGCTTCCTTGAAATGCGGGATCGCGTCAGCCCCGCTTCCGTTCTTATAAAGGAACTCGGCCAATCCGAACTCAACGTCCGCCATAGCGCGATCCGCGCTCGGCGGGGTCATTCGTTCCGCCAATTCCTTTTCACTCAAAACAAATGCGCTCCGCTCCCCATTAGCCACCCAGTCGCGGATGGCGTCGAGGTACGGCGCCGCCTCCATTCGGTGCAACGCGGTGTAACGATTATCGACGAACGCAACCTCGTTCGGCCGCACGATCTTGCCCTTCTCGTTGATGAAGACCGCGGTCGGCACATTGACCATGCCATAGAGCCGCGTAACCAGATGTTTGTCGTCGATCAGGGCCGTGTATTCGGGATTTGCCTTCGTGATCCAGGGCCCGGCATCTTTAACTCCGCCGGTGTCTTGCGCAACGCTGATGATCTCGAAGCTCTTGTCCTTGAGTTCGTGATAGAACGTCTGCCATCCTGGCAGGTCGAACCGGCAGCCTCACCAGGACGCCCACGTTATCAGCATCACCTTTTTGCCCCTGAAGTCGGCAAGCGAATGCATCTTCCCATTCACGTCAGGCAGCGTGAAATCCGGAGCGTCGAGCGTTGCGATGTATCCGCTCGCCTGGTCTGGCGGCGAGCCGAAGAACCAGACGCCGTTCTTGTCATCGTGAGCGACCGCCTGCCGCAGCATCCGGGCAAATTCACTGAGATTGACCCACGTCACCGACCCGCGTTTTGCCAGGACGTTTGCCTTCTTGTCTTTGGGAACGGGTATGCAGAGCTGGTCCCGGCAGATGCCCTGAGGCTTGACCACGAACTTGGTCGCTCGCCTCAGGTCCGCGGTGGTGACCCATAAATCTTTGGATGCCTCGCTCGAAGCCGTAACCGGTGTTGCCACGCCATCATAGATGACGACCGGCCGGCTCGGCTCGGCAGCCCGCAATGCCAGAGGCGCCGCAAGGCAAGCGATAGCTGCGCAGAACAAACGTTTCAACATATCATCCCCCTGAGATTTTGGTGGAGCGCTGCCCGCAAAACCATGAACAAGGAAAAGAATAGCATAGACGGCGGTTCCTGTCCCGAGCCGGGCGCCAAAATGGCCGAGACGGGCCAAGCAAGAATGAAGAATGAAGAATTGAAGCAGGCTCAGCCTTGACACATTCAGGGAGCCGGACGGCCAGACCGCATTAGAGGTCAGGAAGGGAACCTGGCCCCGCCGAGCCAAATTTGAGACGTTAAGGACAGACACGGCTTCAGCGCAGTCCGGGCTTTGACTTTCTTAAACGCGGGTATATACTCGCTTCTGTGAAAACTGAGACGCCAATTGCACTCAGCTACGGTCGCTCGGGCCGCTTGAGTAACTCAAAAAGCTTGATCCGCTGACCGAACTGTCCCCAAGGAGAGAATAAAAGCGATGTTCCACGCGATTATGACCGCCGTTCTTCTATCTGCTCAGGCGTTGCCTCCCCTGTCCACCGCGGCTCCACAAAAGAACCCGGCCGTATTCAAGGTCGGGACGGTTTCGCGCAGCCTCCTGCCGCAAGAACCTTACAATTGGCGCGGCGCGAAAACTCACGCGCTCATAACCGAGATCTGGTATCCGGCCGATCCGGCGTCCGTTGAGCAACCGCAATGGATCGGCCCTCCAAATGCTCCCCTCTTTAGCGCCGGCAACGCCGCGCCCGGGGCGCGTCCGTTGTCATCTCTCGCCAAGTTTCCCCTGATTGTGATGTCCCACGGAACCGGCGGCTCAGCAAAGAGCATCGCGTGGCTTGCGGCGGCCCTGGCATCGCACGGCTACATCGTAGCGGCGGTCAACCACCCCGGCAATAACGCGCTGGAACCATACGCGGCGCCAGGCTTCATCCTCTGGTGGGAACGCGCGAGGGACTTGAGCGTCGTCATCGATCAGGTGCTCGCCGACGCCGTCTTCAGCGGCCACATCGACCGAGGCCGCATTGGCGCGGCCGGTTTCTCTCTGGGCGGCTACACCGTTATTGAAATCGCGGGAGGCCGCACCGACCGTTCCGCATTCGTCGATTTCTGCAAGTCGCCGCGGGCCGACAACATTTGCAAAGCGCCTGCCGAATTTTCCCCCGGTCTTTTCGTCCTCGATGAGGAAGCAGCGAGGTCTGATCCCGAATTCAGCGCCTCACTGAGCCACGCGAGCGAATCTTATCGCGATCCCCGCATCCGGGCCGTGTTTGCTATAGCGCCCGCATTGGGGCCGGCGTTCAGACCAGAAGCGCTCGCGAAAATTTCCATTCCGGTTGAAATTGTCGCGGGAGCTTCCGACTCAAACGTTCCGATTGAGAGCAGCGCCAGGTACTTCGCTTCCCATATCCCCCATTCAGCCCTGACGATCTTCCCGGGCGAAGTCGGGCACTATGCTTTCTTGGACACTTGCACGGACCAGGGACGCAAGATTCTGCCGCTTCTTTGCAATGACCCGCCGTCGGTTGACCGCGACGACATCCACAAGCGAACCATAGAGATCGCTCTTCATTTCTTTGAGTCAAAACTGAAGTGAGGTTTGGGTAGCCGGTCCCGACCTTTGAAGCGCGCCAGTCAAATGATAAGCGAACTGCCGCCGTCTGCCTACTCTAAGCCGCCGCAATAAGACAAACGTAACGAAGGCGCAAGCACGGGTGCCTGCCGCGTGCAGGCCTTCGTGACTTGCCCATGAAGAAAGAGGGATGAAAAAGGCCCATCAGGCCTTTTCATCCCTCATCCCCTCCGCCCCTCATCCTTCTTCACCTTGTTCCGCTGGCGGTGGGTTTCGCCGTCGTCCCGCGCTTCAGGCGCTCTTCGACCAAATTCCAATCAATATTCGAGAAGAACGCCTCAATGTATTTCGGCCGCTCCGCCGGCTTGTAGTCCAACAGAAAAGCGTGCTCCCAAACATCCATCACCAGGATTGGATTAAACCCGGCGACGTTGCCGACTTCGTGCAGGGTGATCCAATGGTTTGACAGGCGGCCGTTGGTTGGATCCTGATAACAAATCGCCCATCCAACGCCGCGCATCTTGCCAATGCTGACGAAGTCGGCCTTCCAGGTTTCGTAGTCGCCCAGGCTGGCCGTGGCGGCCTTGTAGAACCCGCTATTATTGCCCGGCTCGACCGAGCCTCCGGCCTTGAGGTTGTCGAAATAATACTCGTGCAAAACCATGCCATTGTATTCGAAGCCCAGCCGCCGCGTGAGTTCTGAATACGCCGGCATCTCTTCATGGTCGACCTTCTTGTCTTTAAGCATCTCGGCGATCTTTTCCGAGAGCCGGTTCGTCTCGTTGACGTATCCTTCGTATAGTTTAAAGTGCATCTCGAGCGTCTTGTCCGAGATGCCATTCAGCCCGCTGAGGTTGAATTGCTTAGCTTGGTATGAACCAGGAATCATCGTTACGCCTCCTTAGTGGGATCCGCTGTCGCTTCATCTTATGAATTCGGCGTCCACAACGAAAAAATTAGCGCAGCTCTTTAGACATGATAGCAAGGCGCGGCGTCGGAGCCCAGCTAGTTCATTTTATGTTTGGGTTGCGCGGGCCGGCGGTCCGGGGACAATTTTGTTAAGGTCCGCGGCTGCGGTCGGCTTTACTGCGGAAAGAACGGTATCCAGCCTCGCGTGATGTAGTCGCTCAAAGTCAGGGCGACCATGATCCCCAACCAGAAGAATCCGGCCGCGACGAAAACCCAGGTCAGCCGCGAGCTGTAGCGCACGTGCATGAAATACAGGACCACGAGAGTCCCTTTCACGACCGCGATCGTCAACGCTACGATCGCGTTGAGCGCTTTGAGATTTATATTTGCGATCCACACCGTGACGCCGGTCAGGACGAGCAGCGCGACGAAGACGCTGAAGTAGACTTTCCGCGGAATAACGTGTTCTGCCATGCGATTTGCCTCTCAGTGGCCTTCGTGCGCGCCGACCAGATACAGCAGCGGGAAGAGAAAGATCCAAACGATGTCGACGAAATGCCAATACAGTCCGGATATCTCGACGGGAGCGTAGTATTCCGGGCTGAACCGGCCGCGATAGCACATGTAAATCAACACGCTCATGACCCCGATTCCGATGATCATATGCAAAGCGTGAACCCCCGTCATCGCGAAGTACATCCAGTAGAAGATCTGCACGTGTTGCGGATCGCCGTGTCCCGTCCACTTAAAGAAGCCCGGAATTGGAATATGACCGACGACAAACTTCTCGTGATACTCGAATCCCTTGACGACCAGAAAGGTTCCGCCCAGCGCGATGGTCGCCGCCAGGAACGCGATCTGCGTCCGCCGGCTAGCGCCGGTCTGGACGTAGTAAACGGCCAGGACCATGGTCAAGCTGCTGCAGATCAGGACGACCGTATTGATGCCGCCAAGCTTCCAGTTCAGCTCTCCGCTCGCGGCGGCAAACGCCTCCGGATCCCTAGCCCGATAGATAATGTAAGCCAGGAACAGGCCGCCGAAGAACATGATCTCGGTGATCAGGAACGCCCACATACCCAGCGTCCCAGCCTCGCGCTGCTGCTCCATGCTGGCGAACTGATGCGCTACTGCGCTATGACCCGCCACATGCGTATCTGCCAAAGCACTTCTCCTTGCTCATTTAGTTTCTAGTTTGGTTCTTAGTTCTTGCTTTCAAACCTGCAAAACCAGATCCTAACTGAAACTAAGAACTGAAAACTTCCTCCCTCACCCTCCCTATTTCATCCCTTCCTATTTCATCCTCATCCCTCATCCCTTCCTATTTCATCCCTTCTCCGTTCGTCCCTTCAAAGTCGTACGCCTCCCAGGTCACGACCGGAGGCTTATCGAAATTCTCGGTCGGCGGCGGCGACGAAGTCATCCACTCCAAACCAAATGCCCCCCAGGGATTGGCCGGAGCCTTGGGTCCATACCGCATCGACCAGATGAAATAGATCATCGGGATCAGGTAGCCAAGACCCAATATCGACGCCCCCGCTGAAGACATGACGTTCAACACCTGGAACTCTTGCGGATAGTGGTAATAGCGCCGTGGCATACCCATGTATCCCAGCAGGAATTGCGGGAAGAAGGTCAGATTGAAGCCGACAAAAATCACCAGGGCGCCGAATCGAGCCCAGCCCTCCGGATACATCCGGCCGCTGATCTTCGGCCACCAGAAGTGCAACCCGCCGAGATACCCCATTATGGCCCCGCCAACCATGATGTAGTGGAAGTGCGCCACCACGAAGTACGTGTCCGTCACGTGCACGTCTATGCCCAACGCGGCCAGGAACAACCCGGTCATTCCGCCGATTGTGAACAGGCCGATGAATCCGAATGCGTACAGCATTGGCGTTTGGAACGAAACCGAGCCCTTGTACATCGTCGCAGTCCAATTAAACACCTTGACCGCCGACGGAATCGCCACCGTGTAGCTCAAGATCGAGAATATCATTCCCGCATAAACCGATTGCGTGCTTACGAACAGGTGGTGGCCCCAGACGAGAAACCCGAATACGGCGATCGCGATGCTAGCAAAGGCGACAAATTTATAGCCGAAAATGCTCTTGCGGGTCATATTCGCGACCAGTTCGCTGATCACGCCCATGGCAGGCAAGACCATGATGTAGACTGCCGGGTGCGAATAAAACCAGAAGAGGTGCTGGAACAGCACCGGATCGCCCCCGAACTTCGGGTCAAATATTCCGATATGCGCCACCCTCTCGAGTGCGAGGAGCAGAATTGTGATGGCGATAACTGGAGTCCCGAGAATGAAGATCAAGCTGGTCGCGTAGTGCGACCAGACAAACAGCGGCAAGCGGAACCAGGTCAGTCCTGGAGCGCGCATCGTATGGATGGTAACGATAAAATTGAGCCCGGTTAGAATCGAGGAGAACCCCGTGATGAATATGCCAATCCCCGTCAGCAACACATTGCCATTCGAATAGGTTGTGCTGTAGGGAGTATAGAATGTCCACCCGGTGTCGACGCCGCCAGTCAGGATCGCGATGACGGTGAACAGCCCGCCCAGAGTGTAGATGTACCAGCTTAGGAGATTCAGCCTTGGAAACGCGAGGTCCTTGGCGCCGATCATCAAGGGGATGAGGAAGTTTCCCAGCACCGCCGGTATCGACGGGATCAGGAAGAAGAAGACCATCACAACCCCGTGCATCGTGAACAACCGGTTGTAGGTTTCCGCCTGAACCAACGTCCCGTTCGGAGTCGTCAAATGCAGTCGAATCACGACTGCGAACGATCCGCCAAGGAAAAAGAAGAATGTAATTGAGGCAAGATATAACAGGGCTATGCGCTTATGGTCGCG
>Ga0207156_10110_pt1 | contig 20417 bp, 10 predicted proteins | sample Alteio_BWMinHeat_24_FD_153514 | JGI IMG/M metagenome (GOLD analysis project Ga0207156, IMG submission 153514) | Enriched cells from forest soil in Barre Woods Harvard Forest LTER site, Petersham, Massachusetts, United States -... | ecosystem: Environmental > Terrestrial > Soil > Temperate forest >...
CAAGGGGCCGCGATATGTGACCGCCCGATCCGAAACTGTGTGTTTGATTGCAGGATCCACAGCGAACCTTCTCGTCCCGCGCTCTGCGTCGCCCACCTGACGGAAGGGAAATCAGCCGTCGGCAGTGCTTCCGCGAAGCTGCGGTCATGCTTGAACATCGCGCCGGCGGCATTGGCGGGCGCCAGCGAAACTGACCCATTTGTGGAGTTCACTCGGAACCGGCCATCTCTTATGTTTTGGACCAGCCGCGGCCGGCCACTGGCCCGACCCCTTCCTTGAGCGTGACAAGTTGATTCGCAGGAATCAGCTTGAAGGATTCACGGAGCCCGCTGGGCCAAGCGACGTCAATGTCAACGGTAGTGGCGGTCCCGAGGCCGAAATGTAAACGGGGATCGTTGCAGGAGAGGTAGCTGGATTGGCTCAACAGTGCTTGCGCCTGGGTTCTATTCCCATAATGCACGAGAACTCTGGCTCCAATGGCACTGCGGTTGGACTTTACGCCCTCCAATTTCACCTTGATCCAATTATTAGTCTTGCCGCTGAGATCATTGCGCAGCAGCGAGGGAGGTTCATTCAGATTAATGATGAGGATGTCTACGTCCCCGTCGTTGTCGAAGTCTCCAAAAGCGCATCCCCGGCTACAGTGGGGCGCCGACACGCCTGGGCCGGCCTCCTCGATAAGTTCTTCAAAGATGCCGCCACCCAGATTCCGAAAGACGGCGCGTGGTGTTTTGTTCGGATATTGCGGCAGAGTTCGTTCCACCTCCGGGTAGACATGTCCGGTAACCATGAAAAGGTCTGGAAGACCATCGTTATCCAAATCCACAATGCCTGTTCCCCAACAGATGTACCGGGTTTCGACTCCAATGCGAGCGGCTCGCGTGGCATCATCAAAATTACCCTTTCCGTCGTTGTGGTAAAGAATGTTGGCGTCATCCAGGAAATGCGTTTTGAAAAGGTCTAAGTGTCCGTCCAGATCGTAGTCGCCGACGCCGACTCCCATGCCTGCTTGCTCCATGCCATCTTCGCTCAGCCCTACCCCTCGAAGGACTCCTTCTTCGCGAAACGTCCCATCGCGATTATTCATGAACAGGAGACTCGGAGTGGAATCAGAAGCGACGTAGATGTCCTGCCAACCATCCTCATCGAAATCGGCCGCGACGACTGTCAGGCCATAGGTAGCCGGAGCCTGATGAATGCGTGCTTCCTTGGTTACATCGGTAAATGTTCCATTGCCATTATTTCGATAGAGGGAATGCTTGCCCGTTCTGAGCCCGCGAGGTCCGCATTCGACCGGGATTCCTTTCCAGCGGCAATAGGGGTTCTCGCCGGGAACGCCTGCACCTTCAAACGTGAAGCCCACGTAATTCGAAACGAACAGGTCAAGGTGTCCGTCACGGTTATAGTCCAGAAAGGAGCAGCCTGCGCCATACCTCAGCTGGTCGCTCCAAAGTCCTGCCTCTTTGGTGACATCAGTGAACGTTCCGTTGCCGTTGTTTCGGTAAAGGATGTTCTGCCCGTAGGTGGTGCAGAATATATCGTCAAAACCGTCGTTGTTGTAGTCTCCGACGCTGACGCCGCACGCCCACCCGAGCGAGTGCAAACCGGCTATTTCTGTGACGTCGGTGAATGTGCCGTCGCGGTTGTTTTTATAAAGTCGATTCGTAGTGCCTGCGGGGGCTCCGCGAAGGCGGGTGCCGGAAAGCACAAACAAATCCATCCACCCATCGTTGTCATAATCGATGAATGCACAGCCGCATCCGGTCGACTCGACAATGTACTTATTTGTCTCTCCGTCGCCATAGATCACCGGCGAATGCAAGCCCGCGTTTGCGGCAACATCGACGAAACGGGCGTTGAAGGGACGCCCCGAGGGCGCACCTCTCGGCATGGGCTTGACAGTGTGACCACCCATACCCTGCTGCCCTATCAATCGATTGGCGGGAACCGAGAGAACGGCCCCTACTCCGAGTCGGACAAAGCTACGACGGCTGGAATTCATGGCGCACGGGTCCTGAGTGTTTCACCTCGTAAGGCGTTCATGTTAGCACGACCCAATTATCCCGGCGCTCGCCGTAACCGCCTAACCTGAAACGTGGATGCCAGCGTTGCTCTGGTCGGCAGGTGTACGACATGGCGACTTTACAGCCATGTGGCTCGCGTTCCATTGTCAGTATGTGCGTTCGCATCAGACAAGAGTCTCCTGGCGAATCCTCGTTTTCCGTTACTCATCCGCATTCGTTGCGTCGCTATGTCGTAAGGGATGCTGGATGAGCGCATTTGCCACTCGGCATTGACGTGCACTGCGCCAGCACTGTCCTGGCACACCTCATGTACGATCGCGTAACCGCCCACAAACCCGTCGTGGCCACGCGCAACCGAATACGGCCTCGATCCGATAATCTCAAAGGCTCTCGGGATTTCAAGGTTTCAAGGACGAATCAGGACTGGATCCGCGGAGTTTCCGGTATTCGGCTTCGGCTCGTTTGAGAATGGGGCAGTCCGGGTCGGCGTTCTTCCACAGCGCGAAAAACTCCTCATATTGGGCTCGAGCCTTCGCGGATTCTCCCGAGAGGGCGTAGGCGCGCGCCAAGCCCACGTGGGCCAGAACGAAAACCGGATCGCCGATCATGATGCCGCGATGGCTGAGGATTTTTTGAAACTCATTCGCCGCCTCCGCCCCTTTGTGCGCCGCCAGGAACACCTCGCCGCGGAAGAAGACGGGGTAGAGAGAGCCAAAGTACCCGGTTTGGCTGCTGCGCGGCGAACCCATTTCGTAGGGTACGCTGGCCTGCAGCGCGTCGATCGCCTTTAAAGGTTGGCCATGCTGCACGGCCACCACAGCGCGGATTACCGGCAGGTAGCTGAACCGGACTGAGGTGTCTTCCGGATAAGTTTTCTCCAGATCATTCGCGAGCTTCTCTGCCTGAGCCGAGTCGCCGGAAAGAGCCAGGGCAAGAGCCGCGCCATAATTCACCTCTCGGTTGCCGGCCAAAGCCAGGGCGGCTGAGGCTGTTCGTTTTGCCTCGACGGGGCTTTCGAAGAATGCCTCCCACAAAGCCGCCCTGGCTTCGAAGACTGCCGCGGGCTCGCGTCTGCCTCCTTGCAGCGCCAATGCGACAGCATGCCGTGACAGGTCGATTGCATTTTTCAGCCGCCCTTCCGATGCCTCCGCAAAGGCCTGGCGATCCAATATCCAAGCCTCGATTTCGGGGTGGGACTGGGCCGATTCCACCTCGTGCTGCATTCCTACCGCATCCCCTTTCAAGTAAGCCAGGTCAAAGCGGAGCATTGCCAGTCGCACCTGGTCGGTTTTGCGCTCCGCGGCCATGCGGACCGCATTCTCTGCACCTTGAAGGTCATTCAGGTATATCCAGTTGTAGCCGAGCAGATAATATCCAAGACTGGCGTCGGGGTTGAGCTCGGTGACCTTTTGCGCCTCTTCGACGGCACCTTTGTAATTGGCGAGTACGAGGTCGACAAACCCAGCACGAAAAGAATGGGGAAGAAACTCGCGTGCGTACGTCCGCGCCCACTCGTCGCAGACCTGCTGCGCCTTTTCCTGGTTTCCGGTGGCTCGTCCAAAGTAGTAGGCGGTGATGAAAAAACGCTCCTTGTCGCTGGCCCGTTCGCGTAGCTCGTATGCCCGTGTGACATTCTCCGTGCCCAGCTCCGACGACCCTGTAGAGCCATACATCAACCCCAGTGAGGCATAAGCCACTGCGAAGCCGGGGTCGAGTTCCACGGCACGTCGAAAAAACGGTATGGCAGGCTCACCTCCCTGCGTGGCCGCGACCTTCCAGCCCAGGCTGTAGGCCTTCAAGGCCTCAAGCGATGGCGTGGTCGCTTCGGCCAGCGGGGTGTCGTGCTTCGCAAGCGCGGCCACCGATTCGCCGGCGCGGGCGCGAAAACCCCGCGCCATTCTGGTAACGGCGTCCAGGGCGTCTTCCTTCCGCGCCACCTGGACCTGCTGATCATCGATGTTCTCTCCGTTGCGGCAATTGATTGACCGGAAGTCCAGTACGTACTCGCTGCCGAGACGCTTGATGGAGCCTTCGAGAACGCCGGAGCTGCCGGTCCGTTCGCACACTTCCCGGGCGGTCTGCCCCGTAAGCCGGGAATCGGGCGGCTTCCCCATAAGGCCCAGCGCCTGCCGGATGCTATCTTCCGAGACCAGGCTGAGCGAAGGCGACTGCCCCAACTCGACCTCCATGCCCTGGCGCAGAGTGTCATCGAACACAGGATCGCCGGTGGTATTCACGAAATCGGCTACCAGGATGGAATCCTTCTCACCCAGGTTTGCAGGCCGGCGATTGCGAATGAGAAGAAATGCGCCGAGCGCCAGCAGCACGGCCACGAGTGCCACAGGGAGCAGGAATTTCCGGCCCGCCTGTGGCTTTTGCAGATTCGGAAGCGCCTTCAACGCCTGGTCCGTTTCCGCTTCGTTCTCTTCAATCACGATTTGTGTGCGCGTCCGGGCCTGAGCCACCAGGGTTTCGCCCTGCTCGGTAACGGTGCGCACCGTCGCCGCAAATCGATACCCTCTTCCCGGCAGCGTCACAATATACTGGCGATTCTCCGCCGTATCTCCCAGAGCCTTGCGCAGCAGGAAGATGTTCTGGCTCAGATTCGATTCCTCAACGAACGAGTTTGGCCAGACCTCCTTGAGGAGTTCTTCCTTCGAGACCACGTCGCGGCTGTGGCGAACCAGGGTAAGCAGTGTCTCGAAGGCCTTGGGCGTGACCGCAACGGGGTCGCTTCCCCGAAGCAGCACCTGCTTGTCGGGATCCATGCGGAACGGCCCGAATTCGTAAACAATCCTGGGCTCGGTAGCCATAGGTTGAAGAGCCAGCCGTTCGACGAGGCGAGAACGCACCCGTCACCGGGTCCGTTGAATCGTAAGCGCAATCTACCACACTCTCTACCACTCCTTGAATCTTCTCGAGCAAGCGCCCCTCAATCCGCCGTAACTCCTTGCATCTGTTGCCTCAATGCGCCTCTTTAAACTCATAGATAAAAATTGAACCGCGAATTGAAGATTTTTCCGGCGTGCTCCCTGCAGGATGCGCTCATTACGAAGCAGCCGCGGTAGCGATGGGCTGACTGGGAGAGTGGCATGGTGGTGAGAGCAACCAGGATCACGATTGAAACCGAAAGCCTGCTGGTCGTGCGCAGGGGCAAAACCATCGTGACCTGGTGCCCTGCTTGTTGCGCTCAAGCCGAAGCAATGACGCTTGACGGCGACAGCCTTGCCGATGCCATCCCTTCCACCCTCTTAAGAGACTGGCTCGCAGCGGGCAAGCTCCATTTCTGGAGCCCCAATGGCGGTCCGGCTCAGATCTGCCTTACCTCGCTCCTCCGGTGCTTCGAATCCGAGGACGTTGGCAGACGTTCAGACCCGAAACGAACTTTCCCAAAAACAAGAGATCAAAAATGAAATCCATTCAATTCGCACCAAAGTGGCCGCGCTTGGCGCGGCTAAGTCTGGCCCTGGCCACGCTGGCAGCGCCGGTTTGCACCCCTCGCCCAATCCACCAACGCCCCGAAGTACTCCATTGTGGACCTGGGGCCGGTGGGCTCATCGTGGTCGCAGGGCCAGCCATTTACGGTCAGCCGCAATGGGCTGGTCAGCGGGGAGACGGTGCTCGCCAACCCCGACAACCCCGCCGAATGGGTATCGCACGCGGTGGTGTGGCAAGGATCAAGCGCGAGGATCATAACCATCCCCGGACTCGGAGGGCCAAACAGCATTGCCTTCGGCGTGAACCTCTGGGGGCAGGCAGCAGGGCAAGCCGACACCCAGACCCCGGACCCGAATGACGAAGACTTCTGCGGATCCGCGACGCTCGGTCTCACCCATAGCGGCAACACCTGCGTGCCCTTTCTGTGGCAGAACGGCGCCATGGTCGCGCTGCCCAGACTGCGGAACAGCGCGGGCACGGAGGGTAACAACGGCGCAGCACTCAAGATCAACGACTTTGGAATGGCAGCGGGAACGGCGGAAAACGGCGAAGCGGACTCCACATGTCCCGGTGCGTCCGTTTCCCCGCAGACCATCGAGTTCAAGTCGGTCCTCTGGATGAAACCCTTCCCCTGGTCGCCGGTGCGCATACAGGAGCTTCCCACCATCGACGGCGATCCGGACGGCATCGCGTACGCGATCAACGACCTCGGCCCAGGCGGTGGGCGCCAGTGGAAATTGCGGACCGTTCAATCCGATTCAGCAGAACAATCTCGCGCCGCTTCATGCGGTTCTGTGGCGCAACGGCAACGCGATCGACTTGGGCAACCTTGGCGGAGATGGAAAGTTTGCCGGCATCTACGCCAGCGGCCTGAACGATGAGGGCAAGGTCGTGGGAACCTCGGACACCACCGGCGACGCAAGCTTTCATGGTTTCCTCTGGCAGCAGGGCCACATCACCGATCTCGGACCCCTGACCGGCGACTCCTACAGCTCCGCCATCGCCATCGGCAACAACGGACTGGTGCTGGGAGTCTCCGTTAGCGCCAGCTTCAGCCCCCGGGCCGTGCTGTGGCGCAACGGCACCGCAACCGACATGAATACTCTGTTTCCTCAAAACTCCACTTTGTACCTGGAGTCCGCATGCTCCATCAACGACAAGGGCGAGATCATCGGATTTGCAGCCTTAAAAAGCAACCCCGGTGAATCTCACGCCTACCTGGCGAAGCCGGTCGCGAACCCTGCGGACGGAGACTGAACCGCGTTGGGCTCGAAGACCACGTCGGAAAAGACACGGGATCCTCGATATCTAATCTTCAACAAGGAAAAACAAGAAAGTTCCGATCTGCAACGAAGTGTTGGTCGCAGCAGAACTTCGCCGGCGATCCGCCCGTGGAGCAGTGTGCCCACTACGAGCTGCGTCACAACCAATTTCTTTCAACAGGCCGAACGGCCAAAGGAGCGGTAAAGATGAGCCAACTTGGAGTCATATTACATGCCTCGCGGGAGGATCTTCTCTTTGTCCCCGGCAATCAGGGACAAGCTAACACCGCAGCTCTGTTTATTTATAGCGGCGAAGTTAGCTGCAACTTCTCGAGCCAGGGCGCTACGAGTCTTTCCGATCAGCTGATCATCCTCCTCGAATCGAACTTCACATCGACCACCCAGATCGTTGGGGGACTCAACGTCAACCCCTCCATTCCGCTGGTTGTGCCGACGAGTTGGAATGCCAACAACGCGTTCAGTGTCATCGCGATTAACACTCCTGAATTGCTCCTGGTCACGGCGAGCGCACCTCCCATCGTTCCAGGTGGCGTCCCGGGTCTCTACATCGTGGCACAGGTCACGGTCCAGAACGAAATGCTGTTGAATGTGCAATACCAGGTGTCTGTCCGGGCAACTTAGGCCTTTGCCAGAGACGAACCATCGTGTGTCAGGCCAAAGCTCCCCGCTGCTGACACGAAACCCCAACGGATAACCCCAAAAGGAGATCAATCCATGATCCTGTTAGCCAAAAGCGTCATCTCTGCCGAAGCAGTCGCCGCCGCGCGCTCCTGCTTGCAGTCAGCTCGCCGCGCACTGTCCACGCCCTGGGCGAGCAACTGGTCAGCATCACCAACACCGGAACCCATCCTGCGATCGTCGAGGAAGTTCCCCGTCTCCCTTCGCACGTCGTAACGCTCCTTGGATTTGTCGCAAGCACTTCCAATAGTGATCCGCTGATCCAACTGCTTCCGAACGCATCGATGAACCCGGCCGAAACTTTCAGGTAACTCTTGGGCTTAAATTTGATTTGGAGGAGAGTTTTGTTTTTTTGAGTGCATGGCCTCTCAGCCGCGCCGGCCTGGCACTATTTGGCTCGAATGCGAGACGGTCCAAAATCCATCGTGCTGGAACCTTCCGTGCCGTTGTTCATCTCCAGCGTGTCTGGAAGCCGTTCAAGGAAGAGCGGCAGATTGCTGCGCAAAATGATGTGAGGCGCCAACCGCGTGATCGGTTCCGGCTGAACACCGTCGACAAGATACCGGCACAGCGTTTCGAACGCAAGCTTGCCTTGCGTAAAGGGCCGCTGGTAAAGCGTGGCCAGGATTTTGCCCGACTCGATCAGAGGAACGAGTTCGTTGAAAAGGTCGGTAGTGATCAGCCGTACCCGTCCCCACATTCCGTTTTCCTCGATGGCGCGTAAAACGGGGACGCTGTTGGCGGTATTGATATAGATGCCGATCGGCTTGCTCTTGCGCCGCAGGAGTTCAAGCGTCACCCGATAGGCTTCCCGGGGGCTCTCGTGCGATTCGATGGCCGGCAGCAGCGTGAGATGGGGAGCCATGGTGGCGAGCGTGGCCGCAAATCCTCGCAGTTTTTCGCCGTGATCGAACGTATTCAGATCGCCGGTGATGATGGCGACTGGCCCTTCGCAATGCAGTACGGTTCCCAGCAGTTCCGCCGCGATGCTCCCGCTGATGGCGGCATCGGCCGAGATTGAAGCCAGCCGGCTGCTTCGAGGAGCGTCGCTGGCCACGCAAACTACCGCCGTGCCGCGCTCGGTGAAGCGGCGAATCACCGGTTCCAACGGGTTCGGATTCCCCGGCGTAATCAGAATGCCGTCGAAATCTTTCTCGAGATCCTCTTCGAGAAGTTTGACGTCGCCTTCGCCTAGGTGGGGATAACTTCGAATACTTAGATCGACCGTGACACTATGCAGGGCTGCCGCCGCTTCCCGTATGCCGTCTCTCAAGGGATCGAAGAAGGAAGCGATCTGTCGCGGCAAGTGCGCCGCAATGCGGAGCCTGCGATTCAGTTTGAGAGTTCGTGCCGCGATGTTGGGCTTGTACCCAAGCTTTTCGGCGATCTTGAGAACCTGGTTGCGGGTCTTCGGATTGACACCTGCACGATTGTGAAGCGCACGGTCCACCGTGCCGATGGAGATCCCCGCCGCGGCAGCTATCTCTCTTATGCCGATTGACTTTGACGGTGTGTCTCGCATGGATGGTAAACATTGTACCGGACTTGTGGTTATGGCACGGGTGCATCGTTGGTGATTTCTGCTCCGAGACCAGCCCAGGCCTACGGCCAGCCCATGGCGTGTTTGGGGTCATTTGTATTCCGGTCCCGATTGGGATCCGCAATTCGAATCAGGTGTTTACTCGGCCTTCCGGAGGCCCTTTCGATCGCTTGCAATCGCGCGGAGGGGATCTAAGATCAGGTTCCGGTTACGTACACGAAAAATTTCTTGACAGTGCCCGTCGGGCTCACTATAGTGGTCCACAATTTTGCGGGTACGTACACGGTCATCTGGATACGTATACAGAAGTCTCGATAAGGCCGGATGAGTGCCGCAAGGGCTGGAGGTCAGACAATGAAGTCATTGAGGTTTGTGAGGAGGAGCCCCCAATCGCTCGTATGGTTTGCATTTTTGCTCTGCGCGCTTGGAGCAAGAGCGCAAGTCGACACCGGAACAATTCTTGGAACCGTGACCGACTCTACCGGCGCCAGTGTTGCGAATGCGCGCGTGACCATCACCAACCAGGCCACCTCCGCGCCTCTTACCGCCACTACCAAGGAAGACGGCCGATTCGTGTTCACGCCGCTTGCCATCGGCACATACTCGGTTGTCGTCGAAGCTGGTGGTTTCAAGAAAGCGATTGTTCAGAGCGTTCATCTGGATATTCAGCAGCAGGCCCTGGTCAACGTCTTGCTTCAGCCGGGGACAGTCAGCGAAAACGTGGAGGTGACCGCGGCGCCTGAACTGATGCAGACCGAGAGCAGCTCGGTGGGCCAGGTCATCGATGAGCAGTCCATTGTCAGCCTTCCGTTGAATGGGCGTGATTACACCATGCTCGTGCTTGTGACTCCGGGTGTGACGCTCCCGCAGCAGGGCGCGCGCGCCACCAACCAATTTGTAGCCAACGGGGCCCGGGTGGCGCAGAACGACTATCTCCTCGACGGCATCGACAACAACAGCAACAGCGTCGATTATCTCGATGGGAAAGCGGACGTCATCAAGCCGCCTGTCGATGCTATCGCCGAATTCAAGATCATGACCAGCGACTTCCCGGCCGAGTTCGGGCGGGCCGGAGGAGCCATCGTCAACGCCACGCTGAAGTCAGGTTCGAACCGGTTGCACGGCTCGATATGGGAGTTCTTCCGCAACGACGTATTCGACGCCTACGACGACTACTTTGTCCCGGACGCGACGAAGAGCAAGAAGCCTGAGCTGCGGCAGAACCAGTTCGGCGGAACGGTGGGATGGCGCCTTTGGAAAGACAAGACCTTCTGGTTTGCCGACTATGAAGGAACACGGATTCGGAACGGCTTGCAAGGCTCAGGCCAGGGCAGCGCAAACCTGGGTGCGGGCCTGCTGCTGACGGTACCGACTTCCGCGGAGATCAACAGCGGCTACACTGACTTTTCCGACCTGATTAACGCCACTGGATCCTTTACCCGCACCGACCTGCTGGGACGGACATACCAGAACGGGCAAATCTTCGACCCGGCCACGACGCGTCCGGTCACTGCCGGCCAGGTTGATCCGGTTACAGGCACGGTGGCGACCGGCACCGGCTACGTCCGCGATCCTTTCGCCAATAACCAGATTCCGCTGCAGCGTCTCGACGCGAACGCCATCAAGCTGATGCAGCTTTATCCTGCGCCTACATCTCCGGGCGTGCTGAACAACTACAACGTCATCAAAATCAACACCAACGATACGAATACAGCCGATCTGCGCATCGATCAGCGGTTCCGCGACCAGGACCAGGCGTTTTTCCACTATGACTACATCAGCAGCCTGCGTGTCGTTCCTCCTCCGTTCGAAGGGGTCGCCGACGGCGGCGGGTATTCAAACGGCACCGAGATTTACAATGTGCGCGGCTTCGCTCTGGGTTATACTCACACGTTTTCTCCCACCCTGATCAACGAAGCAAGGCTGGGTTATACGCGCGGCCACGACACACGGATTCCCGCCGCCGCCAGCACGATGGGCATCCCGGAACAGTTCGGAATCATGGGCATTCCGCAGGTGCCTCTCAATGGCGGTCTGCCTTATCTCGGAATCGGCACGCTGAGCGGCCTGGGCGGAGCCGGCTGGCTTCCCGGAAACCGCTTCAGCGACACCGAACAGATGACCGAGAACCTGACCAAGGTTTACAAGAAACATACCTTCAAGGGTGGAGCGGAGTTCCAGTACATCTACTTCCCGTGGCTGGCGCCGCCGGCTTCGAAGGGCACGTTCTACTTTGACGGCAACTATACTTCGGTTCCGACCCAGGCCGACGGCACAACCGGCCGGGCGCAGTTCCTCATCACTCCGCAGAATGCGACGGTGCCCAATGGCGTCAACCTGGTCGGCGGGATGGATCAGATATACGCGTCGAATTTTGGCACTGTACACGCCAATCGAAACTACTTCGGTGCGTACTTCCAGGACGATTGGGCCATCACGCGGAAGCTGACCCTGAACCTTGGATTGCGCTGGGAGCATTTTGGGTTGACGGGTGAGTCCGGGGGAGCACAGGCGAACTTTATCCAGCCTTCGCGCACCACCAACGCCGGCGCCCAGTTCATCATGACCGCCGGGCACAAGAGCTCTCCAACTCTTTCCACCAGCTTTACCGACGCTCTGCAGCGAGACGGAATTGCGCTCATTTACACCGACAAATATGGAACGGGAATGGGCACCATTCAAAAGCTGAATTTCTCACCCCGAGTCGGATTCGCCTATTCTCTTACACCGAAATGGGTTGTTCGAGGCGGCTTCGGTATCTTCTATGGCGCGTTCGAAAACCGCGGTGGCTATCCAAGCCTCGGATACAACTATCCGTTCCAATTCGAGGTCGGATTAACTGACACTTCGAACGGCGGCATCTCTACGGTCACTCCTGTCACCTATACCAATGGGACGACGGGCACACTGGAGAACGGTATGTCCGGCATTCCGCTCGATACGCAGAGCGTGAGCTATAGCGGACTGGCACTACGCGGAATTACTTTGAACTATCAGACACCCTACACCCAAGGTTATAACGGGACAGTTCAGTACCAGCTCACGCAGCATGATTCCGTTGAGGCCGGATACGTCGGGTCTCAGGCCCGCCACCTTGAAGCCTCGAGCGGGCAAAACGACGTTACCCAACTTCTGCCGCCCGGTACGCCACTGACCGGCACCGCTAACTACATCCCGTTCCCCGATTTTGGCGCCGGCATGCCGTTTTTCGGGACCATCGGAAACGCCAGCTACAACTCCCTGCTGACCAAGTGGGTTCATCAGGCGTCGAAGGGCCTTGACCTTCTCGTCGGCTACACGCTTGGCAAAGCCACGACCGACGCCGGAGACTCGCTCAGCGGCGGCGGCGTCTCCGGGTACCGCGCTCCGGGCATCGTGCCCATCTCCTATGACACCGGGCTGGCTTCCTTTAACGTCACTCACTCCTTTGTTGCCAGCGGAACCTACCAGCTCCCCATCGGGAGCGGTAAAGAGTATCTCAACAGCATGAACCGTGCCGGCGAACTGATCCTGGGTGGCTGGAGCGTGAATATGATTCTCAGTTTCAGCACCGGCCAGCCGCAAACCATCGGCAGCCAGATCAGCACCGGTTCTGGATTCGGTGCCTATGCCGTCGAGGTTCCCGGTCAGAGCAAGTACAAGGGAGGGATCCAGCACTACTACAACCCTGCTGCATTCAAGGATCCACCGCTGGTGGCCAGTATCGGCCAGACTGATCTTTCGCCGCTGGGAGGCCCGAACACGCAGGTCAACGGCCCAGGGTATAAGGATGTCGATTTCTCCGTCTTTAAGAGCTTCAAGGTTACTGAAGGAAGCCACGCGGAGTTTCGTGCCGAAGCATTTAACCTGACCAACACGCCCAGCTTCAACCTGCCGACCAATACTGACTACAAGGATCAAACCAACTTCGGACAGATTACGTCAACCCGGAGTAGCGCTCGCGAATTGCAGTTCGCACTGAAATACTACTGGTAGCCACAATGAAAGGGCACGGGTAATCCAGGCGGTTGCCCGGGCCCCTGCAACTTGCGACACGACGTCTGTGCGAAAGCTCTCCCAATGCGTACCGCTTGTGTGGATACTTACTCTGCTATTGCAGATCGGCGCACAGCGCACATGTGCGCAGTCGGGTTCAACCAACAATTTGGCAGAGAAGGAAAGGGAATTACTGCAGGCCGCGCAACGCGACCCGAATAACCTTCAACTGGTCGGCTCGCTGGGAGAATACTACTTTCACCGCGAACAATGGCCACAGAGCGTGCGCTGGCTTACGCGGGCATATCAGCTTTCCAGCGGCGACGCGGCCGTGGGATACGATCTGGCGTTCGCCCTGACGCAAGCCGGTGATCTGGACGCGGCGCAGCGGCAAGTTGAGCAGTTGCTCAGCAAAGGCGATACGGCAAAGCTGCACAGTCTACTGGCCGAGGTTGACGACCGGCGCGGCGCTTATGTGGATGCGGCGAAGGAGTACCATCGCGCCGCCGAGCTTGAGCCGTCCGAGTCAAACATCTTCGACCTGGCAACGTTTCTGCTGCAGCACAAGAAGTATGTCGGGTCTCTGGATGATTCAATCAAGTTCTTTCGTTATGGAGTCGCGCAGTATCCGCAGTCTTCGCAGATGATGGTTGGCCTGGGCGTCGCGCTCTATGCCGACAACGAGTACGACGAGGCCGTGCGGGTGTTCTGCTCGGCAGTGGACCTTGATCCCAACGACCGCCGCCCGATCCAGTTTCTGGGCAGAGCGAGCCGGGTATCGCCGGAATTGGCGCAGGAAGTCGATCGGCGTCTGCAGGATTTTGCCCAGCGGTATCCGGAGAACGCGGCCGCGAATTATTTCTATGCGCTCAGCCTGTGGGAGCGCGGCGGCGGTGAGCAGGGCCGGGACCTGGACAAGATCGAGCGCTTGTTCCGTAAGGCGGAGAGCCTGGCGCCGGAGTGGTATGAACCTCACTACCAGCTCGGCGTCGTCTACGAGGCGCAGCAACGCTACGGCGATGCGATACGAGAGATGAATCGAGCCGTCAGAATTGATCCCGACTTTTTCCCGGCCCACTACCGGCTCGCCGTGCTTTACAACCGGGTTGGCCAGCGGACTGCCGCTGCGGCCGAAGCTGCGGCGGTCAAACGGCTGAAGGAAAAGGACAGTGATGCGACCAGCCACGATGTCAGCCAATGACGTGGGAACTTTTCGTGGCGGAGGCAAGGCGCCGTGCGCTGTGTCATTGACAGTGGGCGAATGTACGTGTACGTTAACGTAAACGCAAACTGCCGTGCCGATGTTCATTCGTGATCAGGACCCATGCGTGCGGCCAAGTCCAACGATGCCGAGGTTCGAATCTGATGGGCGGAACGAACAAACCTGAACCTGTCCGCTGTTGGGAAGAACAGGTCGTCATTCCAACCTACCCGGTGCAGGACGCTGATCCGAATCCCATGTTTCTGGAGAAGCGCGTTTACCAGGGCAGCAGCGGCAAGGTCTATCCCAATCCGTTTACTGACAGCGTGGCGCTTGAGAAGAAGGACCAGGCGTACCGCGCCATCATGCTTGAGAACGAGTTTGTCCAGCTCATGATTCTTCCTGAAATCGGCGGCCGCATTCACGCCGGGCTCGACAAAACCAACGGGTACGACTTCTTCTATCGCCAGCATGTCATCAAGCCGGCTCTCGTGGGACTGCTTGGTCCCTGGATCTCCGGCGGTGTGGAGTTCAACTGGCCGCAGCATCACCGGCCGTCCACCTATATGCCGGTGCATGCAAGCATTGAAGAGCATGCCGACGGCAGCCGCACCGTCTGGCTCAGCGAACACGATCCCATGCTGCGCATGAAGGGCATGGTCGGCATCAGCCTCTCACCGGGCAAATCGCTCGTCGAGGCCAAAGTCCGGCTCTACAACCGCACCCCGTTGCCGCAGACGTTTCTTTGGTGGGCTAATGTTGCAGTGCGCGTTCACGACCAATACCAGGCATTCTTTCCGCCCGACGTGACCTTTGTCGCCGATCACGCCAAGCGCGCCATTTCATCCTTTCCGATTGCGCGCAACAGCTACTACGGTGTGGACTATCGTCCCGGCACCGATATCTCCTGGTATAAGAACATCCCCGTCCCGACTTCGTACATGGTGACCGAATCGAAGTACGATTTCTTCGGCGGTTACGATCATGCGCGCAAGGCCGGGCTCGTGCACACCTCGAACCATCATGTCGCGCCGGGCAAGAAGCTTTGGACCTGGGGCAACGCCGAGTTTGGTTATGCCTGGGATCGCAACCTGACTGATGAAGACGGTCCCTACGTGGAGTTGATGGCGGGCGCCTACACAGACAATCAGCCGGACTTCTCCTGGTTGCAGCCCTATGAAACCAGAACCTTCAGTCAATATTGGTATCCAATCCAGGAGATCGGGCCGGCCAAGAATGCCAATCAGGAAGCGGCGGTCAACCTGGAGCTGCACGCGAACAGCGCGCGCGTCGGAGTTTCCGTCACATCGCGGCGCAGGGTCCGTATCGTTCTCGCCTCGAATGGCAGATTCATTCTCGACAAGGAGGCGGACGTCGCCCCCGGCCAGCCCTTCACAAGAGTTCTCGAAACCGCCGGCGCGCGTCCCGAAAAATTCAAGCTCATCGTGCGCGATGCGCAGGGCAACGAATTGATCTCCTGGCAACCGGAGAGGCGCATCGATCGCGAACTTCCCGGCCCCGCAACCGAACCGCCTGCGCCGGCCGAGATCGCGAGCATCGAGGAACTGTACTTAACCGGGCTGCACCTGGAGCAGTACCGCCATGCCACCCGCTCTCCCGAGGTTTACTGGATCGAGGGTCTCGACCGCGAGCCGGAAGATGCTCGCCTCAACAACGCTATGGGTCTGTTCCACCTGCGCAACGGCAATTTTGCTGAAGCGGAGAGCCACTTTGCGCGCGCCACGCGGCGCCTTACAGTTCGCAATCCGAATCCGTATGACGGCGAGCCCTACTATAACCTGGGCCTGGCGCGCTTCTATCAGGGAAAGACTGCGGAGGCGTACGATGCATTCCACAAGTCGATTTGGAACTATGCGTGGCAAAGCGCGGGCAACTATGCGCTTGCGTCCATCAGCGCGGGCCGTGGAGACCTGCAACTCGCCCTCCAACAGGTCGAAGCCAGCCTGCGCACCAACAGCGATCACTCCAAGGCTCGCGCCCTGAAGGCCTCACTACTGCGCCGTTTCGGACGGGAAAGCGAGGCACGGGCGGTTATCGATGATTCTCTCGCGCTCGACCTTCTCGATTTCCGGACAATGGCGGAGCGATTCCTCTTGTCGCGAAGCACTGAGGATTTCAACGCGCTGTTCGTCGCCCTGGAAGGCGATTTGCAGACACTGCTCGATGTGACCTTCGATCTGGCCTGGAGCGGATTGCAGGACGACGCCTTCGTTCTGCTGGAGTCGTGCGCGCTGGACGAGAGGTGGGATCATCCCATGCGTTGGTACACGCTCTCGTGGCTCGCCGCAGCTCTAAACAAGCCCGCGCGCGCCGCTGAGTTTCTGGTCAAAGCCGAAGCCGCATCCCCGCGATACTGTTTCCCCGCTCGCATCGAGGAGATGATTGTGCTCAAGAGCGCGATTGTGCGCAATCCCGCAGGGGCCCGGGCGCACTACTATCTCGGTAATCTCTATTACGACAAGCGGCGCTACGATGAGGCGATTCGCAGCTGGCGCCGATCCATCGAACTGGATGCCTCCTTCTCCATCCCGTGGCGAAACCTGGGCATCGCCGAGTTCAATGTGCTCCACAATCCACAGGCCGCCGACCGCATGTATGAAAAGGCGTTTGACGCCAATCCCGAGGATGCACGCCTGCTCTACGAGTGGGACCAACTCAGGAAGCGCGCCTGTCTGGCTTCGCCACAAGATCGCCTTTGTTGGCTCGAGAAGCATCCCGAGCTTGTAGCTCGCCGGGACGACCTGACCGTCGAGTTTGTCACCCTGCTCAACCAGGCGGGCAAATTCCACGAGGCGCTATCTGTCCTTAAAAAGCGCCGCTTCAGTCCCTGGGAGGGCGGCGAAGGGCTGGCATCGGCACAATACGTTTACGCCCATCGCGCGCTCGGCTTGCAGGCCCTCATCGCCGGCAAGCCATGCGATGCTCTGAATAGCTTCACCGCTGCACGCAACTATCCTCACAACCTGGGTGAGGGCAAGCATCTGCTCACGCTCGAGCGCGATCTGGACTATTTCTCGGGACTGGCGGCCGAACAGTGCGGCGATGCAGAGCGGGCTTCCGGCTTTTGGAACGCTGCCGCCGCGCCGCTGCCCGAGCCCGGCATCCACTCTTACTTCCAGGCGCTGGCGTTGCGCGAGCTGGGCAACGAAGACGCAGCTCAGAAGGTTCTTTCGAACTTGGCGCGCTTTGCCGAAGAAAAGCGCAAAACAGTTGCAAAGATCGATTACTTTGCCACGTCGCTACCCAATCTTCTGCTTTTCGACGACGATCTTGAGGAACGGAACCGCATTGAGTCGCTGCTCCTGAGCGCATTGGCCGATCATGGACTCGGCCATACGGACAAGGCGATCGGCGAACTGCGGCAGGTGATCGGGGCGGATCCGAATCATCTTTTCGCCATCAGCACGCTCGAGTGGATCAGACAGGAAGGCAGGCAGGAAGGCAAGCAGGAAGGCAAGTTGGCCGGCATGGAGCCCGAGGTGCGCCCCGCGTCATGATCACCACTGTTGGCGTATCCGCAGCAAGTCTCGATGACCGCGGTTCGGTCCGCGCCATCTACCTCTGGTTCGCGGCCGCTGCCGGCGCGCTCGGCGGCCTCCTTTTCGGCTATGACTGGGTTGTCATCGGCGGCGCGAAGCCGTTCTACGAAGTTTTCTTTCATCTCAACTCACCGGCGCTCCAGGGCTGGGCCATGAGCTGTGCGCTCGTCGGCTGTCTCTTCGGCGCCGTCTCTTCGGGAAGCCTCAGCAACCACTTTGGAAGACGCCGCCTGCTCACGCTCGCCGCTGTTGCGTTCGCTGTTTCTTCTTTGGGAACGGGACTCGCGCACAGCTTTATCATTTTTGTTGTGTGGCGCATCCTCGGCGGCTATGCCATCGGGCTCGCCTCGGGTGTCTCGCCCATGTACATCGCCGAGATTTCTCCGGCGCGTCTGCGGGGCCGCCTGGTCTCCCTCAATCAGGTGGCCATCGTCTTCGGGATATTGCTGGCGCAGGTAGTCAACTGGCTGATCGCGCGGCCCGTCCCGCCGGGTGCTTCGGCGAGCGAGATTCTCTATTCCTGGAACGGACAAGTGGGATGGCGCTGGATGTTCGCTGTCACCGCCATTCCATCGCTGCTCTTCCTGGTGGCTTCGCTGCTGGTGCCCGAGAGCCCGCGCTGGCTGGCCTCCAAGGGGCGTCATGAAGATGCATTGCGCGTGCTGGAGCGGCTTGGCGGGCGCTCCTATGCGCAACACGTGATGGAGGACTTTGCCGCGGTGAGCGAGGCCCAGCCGCAGCGCTCCTTGCTCGCGGAACTGCGGTCGTCGGGAGTGGCGCCAATCCTGCTGCTGGGCGTGCTCCTGGCCGTTCTCCAACAGTGGTGCGGCATCAACGTGATCTTCAACTACGCCCAGGAAATCTTCGCCGCGGCCGGCTACCAGGTCTCCGACATTCTCTTCAACATCGTTGTCACCGGCGCGGTCAACGTTGTCTTCACCTTCGTCGCGTTCTTTACCATCGATCGCTTTGGCAGGCGTTTTCTTCTTCTCACCGGCCTTTGTGGGCTAATCCTCATCTACGCGGTGCTCGGCCTGCTTTACCGCATGCACCTTCAGGGCAAGCCGATGCTGGTGCTGGTCCTGGCGGCCATCGCCTGCTATGCCATGTCGCTGGCGCCGGCAACCTGGGTCGTCATCTCGGAGATCTTCCCCAATCGCATCCGCGGCAGCGCCGTGTCGATCAGCATCACCGCGCTGTGGTCCGCATGCTTTTTGCTCACCTACACATTTCCGCTGCTCAATGCCTCGCTGGGAGCGGCGGGAACATTCTGGACCTATGGGGCGGTCTGCCTGGCGGGTGCCGTGTTTCTCGCCCTGCGCCTGCCTGAGACCAAGGGACGGACTCTCGAAGAGATCGAGACTGATTTTCGCAAATAGACATACAGGAGAAGAACGATGCGGGTAAGCCGGACACAATCGAAAGTTAGACCCAGCATCTCACTGATGCTTGTCCTCGGAGCGTCTTTAGTACCGGCCCTGGCATGGGGGGAGGATCACGACTGGCAGGTGACGGTGGTGCTCGATGGCGCGAGCAAAGGGCGGATCTTTGATGGCCTCGGCGCAGCCAGCGCCGGCGCTTCCTCCCGCCTCCTGATTGATTACCCCGAGCCGCAGCGCAGCCAGATCCTCGATTACCTGTTCAAGCCCCGCTACGGCGCTAATTTGCAGCACCTCAAGGTCGAGATCGGCGCCGACGTGAACTCGACCGACGGCTCCGAGCCCAGCCACATACGCACCCCCGCGGATCATGACTCCTCGCGCGGATACGAATGGTGGTTGATGGCCGAAGCACATAAGCGCAATCCACATATCCTTCTCGAGGTCCTGCCATGGGGCGCTCCTCGTTGGGTCAATCCCGACCCGGGCGCCAAGGACACTCTCTACACTCCAAAGATGGCTGAATACGTCGCCGACTTTATCCGCACCGCAAAACGCGATTACGGGCTCGATATCGGCGTTGCCGGCGTCTGGAATGAAAAGGTGTACGACACCGCCTACGTCAAGCAGCTCTACAAAACCCTCAAGCAGCAGCACCTGTCCACCAAGATCATCTGCTGCGACGAGTATCCCGGCGAGGGCGCCGGACAATTCGCCATTGCAGACGACATCCTGAAAGATCCCGAACTGGCCACCGACATCGACCTCATCGGCGTGCATTATCCGCTGGTCGACGGCAAGCTCACCACCACCGACGCTGCCCGCCGCACCGGCAAGCCAATCTGGTCCAGCGAGGATCAGCCCAACGGCGGAGGTGGTCCATTTGTCACCCGCGACTGGCCCGTTGGCGGCCGCATTCTTGCCCATCTCTATAACCGCAATTACCTCGAAGGTACATTCACATCCACAGAAATCTGGAGCCCCATCACTTCGTATTATGACAACCTCGCCGCTCCCAACTCCGGCCTGATGTACGCTAACACGCCCTGGTCCGGTCACTACGACGTGCAGGGAACCATCTGGGCCACGGCGCACACGACGCAGTTTGCTCAGCCAGGCTGGCAGTACCTCGATTCCTCCTCTGGAAATCTCCCCGAGAAGGGAACCTACGTTGCGCTGCGCTCGCCCGACAAAAAGAATTGGAGCGTGGTGCTGGAAACCATCGACGCTAAAAGCCGCCAAAAAGTCCTGTTCCGTCTCCAGGGCGGACTCACCGCTACTGAAGTTCACATCTGGGAGACCAACAACGCGCGCACCTTTGAACATGTCGCCGACATCA
>Ga0207156_10112_pt1 | contig 20064 bp, 16 predicted proteins | sample Alteio_BWMinHeat_24_FD_153514 | JGI IMG/M metagenome (GOLD analysis project Ga0207156, IMG submission 153514) | Enriched cells from forest soil in Barre Woods Harvard Forest LTER site, Petersham, Massachusetts, United States -... | ecosystem: Environmental > Terrestrial > Soil > Temperate forest >...
TTAGTGCCCTTGGAAAACAACGAAAGGTTATTCCTCCAAACGCCTACCATTGTCATCTGAGGAAGGGAAATCCCACCTATGTGGCTTGTTGGAGCGTTGAAGATAAAACAATTAAATTAATTGAGATATTCTATGTCGGCACACACGAAAATGCACCGTACTAAAACTCCTTCAAAAAAAACGGAGAGAGACTCTATTCCTTGGAGAGAACTCTTTAAAGAAGAAATTAAAAAGCGCGGAGAGGGAGGGCTTATTCTTCGCGGATTGCGTGTGCGCGAGGGTGTGACACAAAAGCAGCTTGCGGAACTCATCGGTGTCTTACCTCATCATATCAGTGAAATGGAGAACAAGAAGCGCCCCATTGGAAAAGAGATGGCTAGAAGACTGGCAAAAGCGTTGAATGCCAATTATAGGGTATTTCTATAAAGCCTCTTTAATTATGACATCTGACACCCCTCAAACTATCCTCTCTTCCCTGAAACGCTTCCTTTCAGGCACCCTTCTCAGCCGCTTCACAGGTCTTTTTCGAGAGGTAACCATGGCGTTTGCCTTCGGTGTCACCCCCACGATTGCCTCCTTTTGGATGGCTTTCCGCTTCGCTAACCTCTTCAGGCGTCTATTCGGAGAAGGAGGACTCAATATCGCCTTCATCCCCCATTATGAAAATCTCAAGAAACAAGACCCCCAAGAAGCCGCCTGCTTTTTCTATAATCTCTCAGAGGCCGTGACCTTTTTTCTCTTCATCCTTGTCATTTTAGCTGAAACTATACTCGGCTCTTTTCTTCTCTTTGCTCAGCCAGAAAACATGGAAGTTCTGCGCCTCACTATGATCATGCTCCCTTCATTGCTCTTTCTCTCACTTTTTGCCCTGAACTCCGCCCTTTTAAACACAGAGAAAAGCTATTTTTTACCCAGCGCAGCTCCCGCCATTGTCAATATATTATGGATTTTTGCCACCCTACTGTTACACTATTTTTCTCCAAAACATGCCATCGAATACCTCGCTATCAGCATCGTCTTTGCTTTTGCCTCACAATGGTTTATCACTGCAATTGCCGCCTACCGTCTCGTCTTGCGTTTCCCCCGCAAAAAAAACAAAGAAAGCACAAAAGCGCTTCTTTCCTTTTTGCGCCCCTTTTTTCTCATCATCATTGGAGTGACTGCACAGCAGATCAATTCAGCTATCGATGCCCTTTTTGCAAAAGCTGCTGATCCAGAAGGGCCCGCTATTTTGTGGTATGCTCTGCGGCTACAACAGTTGCCCTTTGCCCTCATTGGCGTAGGGCTTATGAATGCTCTCCTACCTCCCCTATCACGAACCGAGGAGGAGGGACATTACCTCAATTTACTCAATTTCTCTTTAAAAAAAGTCTCCACATTCATGATCCCCACAACTTTTGCTCTTTTTGCAGGAGGTTTTGCCGGAGTCAATCTCCTCTACAGCCGGGGCGCTTTCACAGAAAAAGCCACATTGGAAACGACATTATGCCTTATGGCCTACGGAGCCTCTTTGCTCCCTATGGCATGGACTCTCCTCCTGGCTTCCGCTTTTTATGCAAAAAAAGAATATAAAATCCCCACTCTCTGTGCTCTTCTTTCCATGGGATGCAACATCTGTTTAAATGCTTTTTTTGTTTATGTGCTTGATATGAAAGCGATCAGTATTGCTATAGCCACAACAATAGCGAGTTTCCTCAATGTTGCCCTTCTTGTGCACTACCTTTCAAAAGAAAGGAAGGGGTATGGAGTGGGCGTTTTTGCCAATCTCATGAAAATCACGCTCATCAGTGGAGCCTCAGCCATTTTGACAGTCGTGGGCTCTGGGCTATTTTTGAAGGATAATACGGTACGGATAGTGCTTCAATTGCCCCTCTTCCCCTTTCCAAGAGATTTGATAATGCAAGTGTGGTCATTTGGAGTCACAGGAGCCCTCTTTTTAGGAGCACTCCTGATATTAAGCTATCTTTTCAAGATGGAAGAGATCACAAAAATGATCTCTAAAATTAGTGTTGGTGGGACAAAAAGTCGCACACACGGGGAATATTGATAGGCACGGGAAGAAGTGCTTCGATCTGATCCAATTGCGGCGCAAGCAGTAACGTCCCAGAAAACTTTTCTTTATCAAAAGAGAGGTACTCAGGAACAATGCGCGCAGCACCCTGTACAACGTCGCTGATGGCTTTGATGTTGCGCGACTTTTCTCGCACAGAGATCACCATGCCTGGACGCACACAAAAAGATCTGCAATCTACTTTTTTACCATTCACAAAGATATGGCCATGAGATACAAGTTGCTGTGCTGCAAAAATCGTCGCTGCAAAATTCAGCCTATAGACGATATTGTCGAGACGACACTCGAGCTTTTCCATGAAAAGCTGCGCAGTATTGCCCTCTTCACCGACGGCTTTCTGAAATGTATTGACCAGCTGCCGCTCCGTCATCATGCCATAGCAGGCCTTAAGCTTTTGCTTCTCTTCTAATTGTAATCCAAAGTCAGATTTCTTACGACGACGCGCACCGTGCATTCCCGGAGGATTTGCTCTCTTTAGCAAAGGGTTGCGTGAACGCCCGAAAATGTTGGCTCCAAATCTGCGTGCAATACGATTTTTAGGACCTAAATAGCGAACCATTCTCTCTCCAATAAACCAAATTAAATAGAGGGAGGATCATATCTTGCTACTCAATTTTCCTCAATGCAATTATTTCTCCCCCTGGCTATAATGACCCCCTATGAAATACTTAGCGCTTGCTTTCTACCGCTTCGTCACCCTAGATAATCCCCACTTGGAAATCAAAAAACATAAAGATTTCTTTAAAAACAAAGAGCTCACTGGTCGCATTTATATTTCAACTGGGGGTATTAATGCTCAGATGAGTGGAACGCAGGAAGCCATAAAGGCCTATTTGGAGTGGATCAGAGCAGATGTGCGTTTTGCTGACCAATACTTCAACATCCAACCCTGTGATGAGCAGGTATTTCCTAAAATGACGGTGAAATACCGCAGGCAACTGGCTGCTTTAGATGAGGAGGTGGATGTGCAAAATAATACTGGCACGCATGTATCTCCTGCAAAGTGGAGGGAGATGTTGGAAACGGAAGGGGATAAAATCGTCATTGATGTACGTAACGACTATGAGTGGGAAATTGGGCATTTTGAGGGGGCCCAGTTACCTGCGCACTCCTGTTTCCGTGATTTTCGCTCATATGCTGATGATTTAAAGGGGAAAATCGACACAAAAAAAACAAAAGTGATGATGTATTGCACAGGAGGCATTCGCTGTGAGCTTTACTCAGCGCTTCTCAAAAAGAGGGGCTTTGAAGAGGTGTACCAACTTCAGGGAGGGATCATCCGTTATGGACAGGAGGAGGGAACAAAACATTGGAAGGGCAAACTCTTTGTCTTCGACGATCGCTTAGCTGTGCCCATTGACGGCAAGGAGAATGAAGCGATCTCCCAATGCCATAATTGCGCGGCTTTATCGGATACGTATTACAATTGTGCAAACATGGATTGCAACACGCTTTTTCGGTGCTGCCCTGATTGCCTGCCGCTGTTCAAGGGGTGTTGCACCCCCAAATGCGCCGAGGCTCCTCGCACCCGTCCCTTTATAAGGAGAGGAAATAAGCCTTTCAGAAAAAAGCATTTATACTAAATGAAAGAAATAAACTTACAAATGCCAGCAATCTTTTTGCACCATGCTTCGCCTTCACCCTTGACAACCTCCTAGGTTGCCTGCGGGCTCCAGACATCGCCTGGTACAAAAATCTCGTTGGCGTTTGTAAGTTTATTTCTTTCATTTAGTATTATTGCCATAAAGCTGTGATTGGTAGAGCAGTGAAAAACTCTCCAAAAGGCAACGTTTTATCTCCTGTATATAAGACAATGCCCTTATGAAAGTCTTCCCCAGCATGCTCTTTCAATGACATCAATCCCTTCAGATCATCTTTACGCACGATGCTGGACAATTTAATCTCTATGCCGACAACCTTTCCTGAAGGCGACTCTAATACGATATCGACCTCTTTCTGATCATGCGTTCTATAGTGGTATAGTTTTACGGACTCTGCACTCCAAGTAGTTTGCTTAACGATCTCCATTATAACAAAATTTTCAAACACCTGACCTAAGACATTGGGCAACTTTAAAAGACGTTGCTCATCAAAATCCATTGAATGTAAAAGTAAGGCTGTATCACAAAGATATATCTTTGAGGATTTAGCTAATTTTTTGTCCGCATCGCGACTCCATGAAGGGAGTGGGTAGAGCAAAAATAGGCTCTTGAGCAGTTCAATATAGCGCCTGATGGTTGTTTCCGATGTTTTGATCAAATCTGTAAGAGCGTTAACGTTTAGAGGAGAGCCTATTCTATTGGCTATGCCATATAGCAGTGCAGGCATCTGAGAAAAATGTTCAATCTTTGATAAGTCATTCACATCTTTTTGCAGGGCATTGAACAGGTAATCATTACACCATTCACGCCTGTCGTCTGCTGAGGAAGCTGTAAGAGCAGAAGGAAACCCTCCTTTCATCAGCATTTCGATGATCTCATGTGTGGACAATATCGAGTACTCTCCATTCCATAATCCCTTCCCTAGTAGACGCTCCAAGAAAGTCTCTTTTATACCACGGATCTCTCCTTGCGAAAGAGGCCACATGTTACATATCCCCATTCGACCAGTAAGACCATCCCCCAATTTGGGAACAAGGAGGGGATTAGCTGATCCTGTGAGCAAATAGCGCCCTGGGTGACGGTTGTTATCCACATCAACCTTGATCGGCAAAAAGAGCTCTGGAACGCGCTGTGCTTCATCTATGATTAAAGGCTTGATTTGATCTCGCAAAAAACCTACAGGATCAAATTCAATGGAGGCCAATGTAGGAATGTGATCGCAGGAGATATAACTTAAATTTAGCTCTACTCCCAACGCTTTAGAAAGGGTTGTCTTACCACATTGACGAGGCCCGATGATGAGCATGACTGGCATAGACTTCATGCGCCTTTGCAATACAGGCATGATATTTCGACTCAGCATTCTCATATCCTTCGTAATCTGACGAAAATTTCGCCATTACTTGGATGATATATGAAAAAGGACTTTTTTTTCAAGGAGATAACCTATCGAGATGGACGGGATGCTCAGGGCTAAAAATAGAGGCTTTTCTTGTAAATATGTCACAAATTGACATATAATTCAGAAATGCAAGATGCGGGTTGGTCGATCAAAATTTCAACACGAATAGATAAAGAGATAAGATTGTTGCCTGAGCATGTCCAATTAAAACTATTTGCGCTTATTCAGGATTTGAAAACGAAAGGGCCCACTCAACATAGTTGGCCACATTATTCAAAACTTGGTGTTGATACTTATCATTGTCATCTCAAAAAAGGGAGACCTACTTATGTCGCATGTTGGCAAGTTCTAGATAAAAGGCAAAAGATAATCGAGGTACATTATGCGGGCACACACGAAAAAGCACCCTATTAAGAAGATTCCTGCTAAAAATGAAGATCTTATGGATTGGACACATGCATTTTTTGATATTATAAAAAAATATTCAGAGTCTGGCGCTGCACTTAGAGGATTCCGTCTTAGAGAAGGATGGACACAGACTGAATTAGCAGGCAAGCTTGGTATTAATCAGGCCAATCTCTCCAATATGGAGAGAGGATTACGACCCATTGGAAGGGAAATGGCTCGACGCATTTCTAAGATATTCAAGACAGATTACAGAATTTTTCTGTAGCGGGAATGGCAAAACTTAGCACTAAATCCTTAAATCTAAGAATGTAAACTCAGTTCGATATGCTAGTGTCCCTAGAAGCCTCTCTAAAAGTGCGGATTAAAGAGAGCAGCCTTTTTTGCGTATCTGATGTCACTAAGGTCAGCCCAGGCTTAATCCCCTTTTCTGAGAGAATAAAGGCTTTCATGGTGTTGCAAATTCTCCCATCAAGCCTAACCCCAATGCCTTGCATATTGATCATATTGCCAAAATCGCCAAACATCTCAAGGGTCATTTCACAAGCTGTGATAAGGAAGCATATATTTTTATTCCGATGCTTTTCCCTAATTTCAAATAACTTCTCCCCAATGTAATGCACTGTGGGAATAATGAGGGGAATTACCCTATCTTCTGGGAGCGCATGTAATGCTTTGCCGATATCACACTGTTGACAAACAAGGTTTTCCACATCATGCAGACACTGATCGGTAAAGCGCCCTGAGGGGCATTCAAAGGGCTTTTGACAATAAGAAAATCCAATAACGAGCAGCATCTGCCTCTTCTTGAGAAGTGCTTCAAATTCTGAAAGGGTTTTAACTCCATAAAGAAAGAAATCCCCATCGCGCACATAGGCTTGTTTTATAAAAAGAGATCTCAGATAAAAAAAACCGTAGCGAAACGGCCTTTTTAAAATATGGGAAACAATTGTTTGCCCATCTTTATTGAGAACAAGATACTTAAAGCTTTTCCATTTCAAATGCTTTTTATCTGAGGGAGCGATCCCTGGCATATCGGGTAGAATGCGGAGCTTTTTGAGGGGATTTTTTTCTTGGGCGATGCTTGCTTTCTGATCCCATTTGGCCTCAGCCTCTTGCCAGGTTTTATGTTTATTCCAGAACTTATTCATTAAACTCTTCTTCTTCCTCAATGACTTCTTCGGCGGCGCTTTTTATTGTTTCGAGTCCTTCAGGGAATCCGATAACACGAAGGAGATTATCGACATAACGAAGCTCTGTGGCAAGCTGATCGTTGACAAATTCCATATAGGCGAGTTTTTTTTCAAGTATTTTGCTATCCATGATTTCTTCTCCTGCATAATTTTGCAGGAGTTGGAGAAGCAATCGGCGTGCCAGGAAAAAGTTATTTGGAATGCGGTCTATCTTTACTTTCCTTTGGACTTCTTTCCTTCTTCGCGCTTGGGTTCCTTCCCTTCTTCGCGCTTGGGCTTAGCGACAGCCAGTGGTGGCGCTGGACCTAATTGTGCTGGGGCGGCAGCTGATGCAAAAAATGCTGCTGGAGGTGGAGCCGCTTCCCCGCCACCTGCATTAAAAGTATGTGCTGGAGACCTAAGAGAGGAAGCTGCTACTCCCCTTCCTGCCGTTGCTGCATGTCTCGAAACACCACTATCACTGCCCAAAGGAGCAGCGGCATCGTCTTGAGCGAGTATTGTTGCATAATCCAAGGATGCTGAATCTCGACGTAGCCCACTACCTCCCCCTGCCATTCCCAAGGGAAATTTCGGAAGAGTAAATGCTGCCGCCGCTGCTGCCCCACTTCCTCTGCCTGCTGCTGCATGTCTCGAAGCGCCATCATCACTGTCCCAAGGATCAGCGGTATCATCATCCGATGATTGCCCTCCACTGAGAAGACCATTTGCAGGCCCCATTTGCGCTCCACCAAGACCAAGTCCAGGTCCCCTGAGTGGCGTAAGGGAGGGCCCTGCCCCTGCACGAGACGTACTAATAGGTGATGCGGAGGGACGTCCTGCTGCTGCAGCAGCGGCTGCCCCACTTCCTCTGCCTGCTGCTGCGGCAACTGCAAGCCTGGGAGGTACAGATGCTAAAGATGGCTCTCCACCACGGAGACCGCCTGTAGGTCCTCTTAGTGATGCAGGGGGAGGAGGTGCTGCCGGTACACCAGCTGCACTACCACTTGCTGCCCCTCTTGCTTTGGGAAGTACGGCAGCTAAAAGTGCGTCTGCTTCAGCATCGCCCTCCCCTTCATCACCATCGGGTGCCTCTTCTAGGTCCCCTGCGGCAGCAGCCCCACTTGCTCCACCAGCTTCAGGTGGAATGATTGAAAGTGGAAGATAGGCATTAACTATTTCAATAAGTGGATCAACGAGATAGGGTGTAAGGGCTGCTCGCAAGCCAGCCATTAGCCTTGCTCTCTCTTTAGGGAACAAGAAGTCTAAGTTGGAACGATTGGATAGAACCAAATCATCAATATGTGTCTGTAAAATATCCAGAAGATGCAAAGGATCCATATAACCTCTTGCAGCTTCTCGTAAAAGTTTTGGCTGTAAACGTGCGGTAGCCTCCTTAAATATGCGTAACATGGTTACCCTATAAGTACCGCCGCCCGGGCGAACAATATCGTAAAACGGGTCAAATAAAAATCCACCTGGCTTCTTAAATTTTCCTAATTTTCTAGCAGCCCAAACCAAATTGCCAACAGCACCCCAACCAAGTAGCGTAGCATTGGCATTAGCAATTAAGCTTGCCCCTCCTACGTACGTAGTCTCTTTTGGTATCATAAAATTAGCAAAAGAGACCGGGCAAGAAAACTTCCAACGCGTCATTTCCTTGGATTTTTCTTTGGATGCTGTTCTCTTCCCCCCTTCCCTTCGAGCACAAGCTGCCGCAATGATAGAGTCTCGTAAAGTGGGTTGTGCACCTCGGTCATCAAGATAGGCTACTTGATCGTGCGAAGTTGTAGCTTTTTGATTCTCTCTTATCTCTCTTACAAGTCGTGCATAATAAGACTCATTATGCTCACCTGGCACACCTAAGCTCTGAATAAGGAGCAAAATTCTGGAAATTTGCGCAAAGGCTCCAGAAAAAGTAGTTTCTGCAAGTAAGTCGTTCAAGTAAGGCAGTACTCTTTCAGCCGTTACTCTCATAATCCTGGAATAGTTAAGATCTACGTCCAGCTTAGGGAAAACTTCTGCAAACTCAAAGGCCTCTTGTTCTGTTATACTCCAATCAATCGAGCTTTTGGGGGTGGGGTCACGTGGAGAAGTGGGAGCTAATTTCTCTAATGCAGCCAGAATTGGTTTCTCTATCTTGCTCATATCGTAGCCTTTTAGCAAGGTTAAAACTCGTGTTAAACCCTTTTTCCTAGCTATTAGCGTCTGTATTTGCAGATCTATTCTATCTAAGTGCGCCTTTGTGTCACGTAAAGATCTTGCATCATCTGTTGCTCGTGATATCGTAACAGCAGAAGGGTAAGTGCCTGCCACAACTGGCCCGCCGCATGCCATCGTATACAATGTATCTGCCTTTTTCTTGCGTTGTATCTCCTTCTCTTGATGAGTGACGCCTTTTTGTATTTTTGCCTGCTCTGTTTTTAATGTCCCTTCTTGACTAGAGAGTCTTGCGATCTCTGCCGTCAGGCGGGGGCGCAAGGCAGAATCAATAGCGCCGTATTTTGTTCGTATTCGCGCAAAAATGGTGTGCATACCTCGTAGTACATCTCTTATTTCCTCATATGAATCTTCTGGTAAAACTTCCAAATAGGAATCAATTATTGCAACTACAGTATCAGGTAATTCACATTCCTCTCCGCCCGAGTTGAGACCAAAAGGCCTTTTCAAAAGCACCTCTCTCGCTCTTCTCTTGAAAATAAGAGGTAGGTCCGAGAATTTTTGGTATAGTTCCATCATTGCATCGCTGTCTACCCCTGCTATTTCTTCAGTTGTGCGTGATGCTACTTCAGGACACATCTCTCTCGGTAGATCTGAAATAGCCAAAGCCAAAGTCCTTACCTTACCTAATGCCTCGGGAATAGGCTCTAGCTCTTTTTGTGCCACCACGCACATGTTGATTTTTATATAAATTGATGTGAATGCGTCTAGACGGCCAAGTAATGCCTCTGCCTGTGCATAATGGCCATCATTATAAGCATTAATAATGAGTCGTAATAAATCCCCTCGACTCAATAGCAGTGGTACAGGAAGAGAGCGTGTCGAGTGCATCAGAGAAAGGCGTTCATGAAATTTTTCGTAAGAAATTTGATTTTCCACTGTGTAATCAAACCGCTCAAGCAATGTGTCAAGCTCATTCTCTATAAAACCAACCTCCTCCTTAGAAGGGGGAGGTTTTCCCTGAGATTGTCTGTGGTGTGCAAGTATTGCATAACATAGGCGCACCGCAGATTGAAGACAGGCACGCGCAACTACAGGGAAATCCCTGTACATTTCTTGCATTCTGTCCTTGGGAGGTAGAGGTCGGGCAGATGAAGAGGCAGGTGCTAAAGCTGAAGCCGATGCTCTAGATGCGGAAGGGGACCCTGGTTTTTTAGAGGGCCCTCCGGCCGCTGGATGGATGGTACCTGACGTTGTGCGTGCGGAAGGGTGATCCCTGGAGGAAGAAGCCCCTGATGAACGTGCCGACTCAAAAGGAGAGAGGTGACTCCCGGAAGGCTCCTCAGGTGAGGGACCTGGAGCTGGAGGAAGAGGTCTTGGCCCCGCAGAAACCGAGGGAGTAGGGACAACGCTTACAGGAGGAGATGGGGAAGGGGGCGATGTTGCAGGGCCATGCACGTGCTGAAGTTCCTCCTCATCAGGTTCAAGGGCAGGAAGATCATCATCCTGTTCATCCTGTGGACCTTTTGCCGGAACAGTGCTGGCAGATGCAGGAGGAGGAGCAGCAAGTAAAACCCCAGAGTCTGGAACGACAGGGCCACCACCTCGCAAGAATTGAAGCCTCACAGGTAAATCTAAAATCCCAATATTTGGAGAGACAGGAGCACCACCTCGCATTGTACGTGACTGAAGGGACCAAACGTCATTCGGTGGATCTGCTGCCAAATCAGTAGGCTTAGGACCAGATAAGCGCTCGACTTCAGAGTCTGCTGCTACGGGGGAAGAGCTTGCAGGGGGGAGTTGGGGAGGAGGAGCGGGTGCCCCGGAAAGAGAAACGTTATTCCCAGCAACGGATACATGCTCTACCGCAGAGAGTATGGGAGAAGGGCCTGCATTTGCAGGGGAGGGTTGGGACAAAGGCAGTATTGCCACGGAAGCTGGAGCTACAACCAAAGGATCGCCCCCCCGGTCTGGGCCTGGCACAGGTACCAATCCTAAGGGGGTCAAGGCAGCAAGCTCTGCCATCACAGAGTTTTCGGAAGGAGGAGCAGGCGCCCCGAGAGAAGAAGGGCCGCCTCCAGCAAGAGGAAGAGGAGCCGTGAGTAAAACTTCAGGGCCTGGAAGGGCAGGACCACCTCCTCGCAAGTGTGGACGCCCCACAGGTGACTCAGGCGCGGGAGGCCGGGAAGAAAGTGATGCCACTGGAAGATCTTGAGGAGGAAGTGTTACGGCTGAGGGAGTGCCACTTCCGACGGGTACAGGACCAGATATGTCTGGACCCGGAACGGGCCTTGAGCTCACGGAGACTGAAATAGAAGAGCCGACATCTACAACACGAGAGGGGGGCAATGCTGCCACAGAGCTTGGAAGAAGAGGGGCGGGTGCCCCGGAAAGAGAAACGTTATTCCCAGCAACGGGTACATGCTCTACCCCAGGGGGTATGGGAGAAGAGCTTGCATTTACAGGGAGGGGTTGGAACAAAGGCAATACTGCCACGGAAGCTTGAGCTACAACCAAAGGAGCGCCCCCCCGGTCTGGGCCTGGCACAGGTATCAACCCTAAGGAGACCAGGGCAGGAAGCTCTGCCACCGCAGGGTGTTGGGAAGGTGGGGCAGATGCCCCGAGAGAAGAAGGGCCGTCTCCAGCAAGTGGGAACTCACGTGAACGCTGCGCATAGGCAACGGCAACAGGGGGCCATACCCGTACAGGTATCACCACTTTCTCGCTCTCTAACAGGCACTCCCTTAATCTTTTCCTCTCATTAGCATGGAGTTTTGCCATAGATACACAGAAAGTGGCTAACGTCACACTGCCAAAAGAACACAGCGCATTCCCCTCAATAGTTGCTAGTGAACCCTGAGATAAAAGCAGCCCAATAGCTATAGCCGATACCACAGTCAATGCAAAGCTGAAGCCCGCTACTCCCTTGATCGGTTGCAACGTCTCAGCAATAGAAATACGATGAGAAGATTGACTCATATTAAAGATAAATTATAATTTTATTTTACTAATTTTAACATAATGGATGTTTAATAAGCAACTAGCAACTGATTAACCTGAATTTTGATTTTATCTTTCAAAAGAGAGAAGTTCTTTTTTAATATCTATATCAAAAGCAAAACCCCCAAGAGAGCCCTTTGCAGTGACTCTGTGACACGGGATAAAGAGGGGGAAGGGATTGCGTCCACAGGCCGAGCCAGTAGCTCTTACGGCCTTAGGGTTATTCACTTTTTCAGCAAGAGTGCCATAATTTATCGTCTCTCCAAAGGGAATCTCTCCAATGGCCCTTAACACTTTTTGGGTAAAGGGAGGTAAGATGCCTAGGAAAAGAGGTAAAAAACCGCTAGGAGACGGCCCTTTAGCCGCATAGGCCAATAGCCACTCGTGAAGAGCTATGGGGAGATGAGGGCCCTCAAAGAACAAGCCCTCATCCGTTTTCCGAAGAAGGGCTCTTACCAATTTACCCCCCTCCATCTCGACACTAATCGTAAGACGAGGACGGGAAGCTATGTTTACTAACGTAAATTCATCCTCTCAAATGTCGGACGACTCACAAGTTCCCCTTCATGATACCACTCCGTCTTTAAAGGAGAGCCATCCTCACTCAAAATCGTACGTGGACCATGTTGAATACCATGCTGCCAAGTAATCTCCTCAGCTACGCTTCTCCCATCGCGAAAACGACGCTCCGCTCCTTGCTTTTCCCCGTGAATATAAGGCACTTCCGCTACTTTTTCTCCATTGAGGTAGACAATGGTAACCCCTTCTTGGTGTCCGTGCACCCACTCCTCAAGAGTATTAGGTAGCCCGCCAGAGAGAAATGTCTGTCTTATGCCATGGATCAATCCATGCTGATACGGAGTAATGGAAGCAGGATCCCCATTTGGAAAAAATGTGATCTTTTCAATACTCTCCTTATCCTTAACCGTTTCCTTGGCAAGTAACTCTCCCTCTCCTGCACGTAAGATACGAGCCCCCTCTCCATCTATCACTTGAGCCTCAACGATATTGAGAGGTGTTTTATACTCCCCTTGCACGAGAAATCCACCCTCATAGCGCTCGGAAGCAGAAGGCGTTCCATCTTCATACCAACGATTAATAACTGAGATGTATCCCTGATCGTATTTTTCCTCTTTCATCGGCACACCGCTTATGTAATTCTCCATGCGGGCTACAAGCTCTCCATTTTGGTACGTTTCCACAAATTGGATCGTCGAGCTATTGGGGTAAGAATAGGAAGTCTGACCATCGAGGATCCCTTTGTCGTAAGTGCGGCTCACCGTCACTCCATCAGCCATCAATTCAACAATGCTCCCCTCTCTACCATTGCGCACCCAATCCTCTTTAGTGATAGGAACACCATACTTATGATGATAACTCTCTGTTACAACTTCAGTTCTATTATTTCTACATCCTGTAGTGATAGTAATAAGGCCCACCGCCGCTAAAAGCATCTTTTTCATATTTTCACCTTCTCATAAACATTTTTGATGATCCTTTCGTGCTCTGCCTCGACCTCCTCAAAAGAGATCGTTTTCTCCAGATCACGATAGATAAAACGCAATGTCACATTTTTTACACCCGATCCTAGTTTGTCACTTTGATAAACGTCAAGCACCAAGACCTCTTCCAATATCTTTGATGGTTGATCCCAGATCCATGCCAAAAGATCTCCCACCACATATCTCTTCCCCAATCCGCATGTCCAATCACGCGTCGAACTCGGGAAAAGAGGCAAAGGCGTCATTTTGATCTCTTTTTTCACTAAAGTTGCTAAGTCATCGAGGTTGAGCTCCGCAAAAAAAAGAGGTTGGTTTAATCCCACCTGTTGAAGAAGGCGAGGATGCACCTCTCCCATAATCCCGATCTCATGATTTTTTTCTATAGAGAGCTGCGCCTGTCTTCCAGGGTGAAAATTATCAAATTGCGAAGGCAAAAAAGAGACTTTTTCTACTCTCATCGCCGAAAAAAAGTTCTCCAAAATGCCCTTGAGATCGAAAAAATCTACCTCTTCATTTTTTTTATCCCAATGCAGTGGGGCTTTTTTACCCGTTAAAACAATAGCTAAAACAGAAGGTTCATGAAACGTGTCTTTCACTTTAAAATGAATGCGGCCTACTTCAAACCCCGCCAAAGAAAAAATATGATGATGCGCATTTTCTTTCACCACCTGCAAGATATTCGGCAGAAGTGAAGGGCGCAGCACCGAGTGAGCAGTAGAGGTAGGGTTGAGGATCTTAATCAAAGACCTCCTGGGAAAAATGGCGGGAGTGACAAGTGCTGCCTCCTCAGGACTGATGAGGTTACAGGTTAAAAGCTCCTGAAGACCCTCCGCCAAAAGAGAAAACCTCACCTTTTTGCTAAAACCATACATAGGGTGGTGAGGGATTTTTGATCCCTGATACATCACATCTTGCGTTTTTTGCTCCACCTGATTTTTTCGATAGATATTATCATAGCCATAGAGCCTAGCTACCTCTTCCACCAAATCGATCTCGCAAGAAAGGTCATTTCTATATGTAGGGACACGTAATTCGATACTCTCATTCACGATCGTCACGATCTCAAATCCAAGCCGCTTAAAAATGGTCTCCACTTCACCTAGGCTCAATTTAGTGCCCAAAATCCTATTTACACGGGCTAACCTACAAGAAAGAGCCTTGGGTAAAAAATCTTTTGCCCTTTTCTCAATGACAGCGGAGGAGGTTTTTGCTGAAGAGATCTTCTGAAGAAGGGTGGCAGCCCTTTGTAGAGCCCTTTCTAGAATATTGGGATCAGTGCCTCGTTCAAAATGGTGGGAGGCAGCTGTTTGGATCCCCAACTTTTTGGCCGTTTTTCGAATACAGGAGGGCTCAAAATAGGCAGCTTCAAGGACCACTTTTTTTGTATTGCTATCCACTTCTGCCTTTGTTCCTCCAATCACACCAGCCAGGGCAAGGGGAGTGTTTTTGTCAGCAATCACAAGCATTTCTTCAGTAAGAAAATACTCCTTCTCCTCTAGTGTCACGATCCTTTCTTGAGGCTTGGCATTTCTGACGATGATCTGCTCTCCCTCTATCTTGTCATAATCAAAGGCATGAAGAGGATGTCCTAACTCAAGCATCACATAATTTGTGACATCGACCACATTATTAATCGCGCGGATTCCAGACATCTCTAGTCGCTTCTTTAGCCACGCAGGAGATTCCTCCACTGTGATATCGAAGAGCACACGCGCCTTATATCTGGGGCATTTCTCTGGATTTTCTACTGAAAGAAGCAGAGAGGCTCCCCCCTCTTCCTTGACTGAAATTTTAGGCAAAGTAACTACCTTGCCAGTCACTGCAGCAAGCTCTCTTGCAATCCCTATGATGCTAGCAGCATGGGATAGATTGGGAGTCAAACCCACTTCAAAGATGTGATCTTGTTCTTCTGTAGAATAGATACCCTCAACTTCAAGGCCGATAGCTGTGAGAATGGAGGCAAGCGCTTTTGGATCTTGCTCTACTGCAATCACCTCTTTTAACCAAGAAAGGGGAAATTTCATAAAAAAATAGGAGAAATTAAGTATACTCAAGAGGAAATATAGTACTTTTAGGTTCAGATTGAAGCCAAGGAAATTCTGTGGATAAGAGGATACTTTTCGCACACAAAATCAGATTTCTCACTCAAATACTTCTTTTGAGCGTCATATTGAATATCGCTTTTCTTATCATTTTCTTTTATTTTTTTATTAGAGAGAACCCTGTACCGGTTGTGTTTTCTTATCAACCCTCTTTTCCCACTCCTGAAAAATTATATACTAATCAAGAAGTGATCAAAACTTTTGAGCATCTCCCTGTAGAAAAACTGTTCTCTCTTTTGGAGGATGATCGCCTTATCGAGGAGGGAATTAAGGCACGTGATCTTTCTTTGGCGCTGCTCGTATTTCGTGACCATCTCGATATCGATAGGGCTTTTGGCAAAAAAATGTCTCCTCACCGCATTTTAAAACTAGAAAATGGGGCAGCGCTCCCCCTTTTTTCAGGATTCTCTGATGAGGAATACAAACAAGTGTCTTCATTTGTAGCTTTGGAAAAATGGCCCTTCTCCTTCGATCGCCTTTTTCCTGTCATCAAGAGCCAAGGAGAGAGTGCCGACCCTGCCCTTTTGCAAATGTTTTTTCAAAGTGAGGAGTGTTTTGCTGTGGAAAGGCTCTTTAGCCAAGGGCCTATTGCTCTCCAAAAAAAGGTCTTGCTCTCTCTTTTAAGAGAAGGCAGCTATGAAACACTCCATGCCTTTTCTGAGAGCCAAAAAGCCTGCTCTGATACCTCTCAAAACAAACGCCTGGAATTTTTGATGAACTATATAAAAGAGGGCTCAAAAACAGCAGCTCTTCTGTTGCTCTACACAGATTTACCCTACGTGACAAAATATGCTGACGATAAAATGGTTCTCACCATCCTCAAACTCCTCCCCGAAAGAAGCGAAAAAGGCTTTTTCTTCGCAGCTACCCTCCTTAATTCTTTAAGAAGTGACGCTGTGAAAAGGCAAGCAGAGGAGTTTCTCTCACACGACAAAGAATTAGCGCACAGGTTTTACAATCGACCAGCTTTAGGTAATTTGCGTCCCACATTCCGCGATAAACCACCTGCGGCACCTCCTCCCTCTCAACATGTTGTGCAGCCAGGAGAATCTTTGTGGTCGATTGCTAGAAAGTACAATATCTCCGTAGAAGAGCTCGTGAAGATCAATCACCTTCCCACAACCTCCCTCCAATCAGGCAGAATATTAAAATTGTATTAATAAATAACATCTGCACATTATAATGTCATTATGACATATGTGATTAATTACGAAACAGTTGCAAAGATTACTCAAGGGTCTAAACAGGCCTGTATCTATGGGTTTAGCTCATGCCTCTATAGCGTGATCTATGACTTATGTCAAGAAGAAGGTTCTTGCCTAGAAAGGGTTTATGATTATCGAATTGGAGACATATTTGAAGACGCGGGGCTGAGAAGCAGAAGAACGCTAGAAGGGCATTTGATGGTGCAGATAGGGGCCACTTCGGAAAAACGGGGTTGCTTCAAGGCAGCTCTGGTTGTGCTTATATTTGAAAACTATAGAAGATACCATGAGAGGTTACCTCTCATTCCTCTGCTTTTTTGCCTGGATATTGATGACAATCCCTTTCCTCTAAGGCCGGAAGATATGACAGCTAGAACGCCAGCAGGAGCAAAAAAACTCGAAACTCCTTCCGAAGTGCGCAGATGTTTTAGGCTTGCCTGTGAATTTCCTGATGAAATTATAAGAGCTGTGGCTAATGCCACCTTCAAATTTATAAAAGTTGTGAAAATCCCAAGAGAAAAGCACATCCTATTGGATTTCACAGAAATGGCCGCACCCTGGCGTCACGAAAGGTGGGAGATGCTCTGGAAGGCAAGAAAAGCGCTACCCAAAGCTCCAAGAGCAGAGAAAAGATATCCTTGGAGAAATGAGCTATTAGGGCTGCTACGTAGCTACACGATTCCGCCTTCCTTAGTCCTTCCTTCTAGAGCCGCTGCTGCACATCCCACTCTTTCTTCTGTGAAAGCTGCGGCATCGCCTTCTCTTTCTAGTCCAACGCCTGCCGCCCAAATGATCATGGTAGCCTCAGCATCTGGAGCTTCAGATGCCGCAGCTCTACCCCCGGCTATTCAACCTGCTGTTTCTGGAGCTGCGGCACGGAGTGCTGCTGCTCCCTCTCCAAGGAAGAGTGGCGCTTGCAGTTGTTGCGTTATTCTTTAGGGTGGATCGTAGCCGCCAGGGTGCCAGGGATGGCATTTGAAAAGGCGCTTCAATAAAAGAAAACCCCCTCTGAAAAAGCCGTACTTTTCTATCGCTTCACATCCATAGTCAGAACAACTCGGGAAAAACCGACAGCAAGGCCCCAAAAATGGGCTTACACAGAGCTTATAGAGGCGTATGAGGGCAATAGCGAGCAGTTTCACAATAAATGGAAAATGTCTCTCAGGACAGCTAGAACCACTTCAATCACGATCAGCCAAATGATCGTCAGCTCCAACGTACTTGAATGTTGGTGATTGAGTTGATCTCGTAACATCCCCAAAAGCTCGCTCACGATGGTCAAACGCGTATTCAGCACACTCACACGAGTAGAAAAATCAAGGCACTTGGCAATATCGCGATACAAAGGATGATATTCAGGATACTCCCAAAAAAAATCAGGCTCATCAAGAATATCGGAGTGCAGATTCACCGAGCTTCTATCGATGAAAAGCTCTCCTATCTTCTGGGAAATCTCTTTCCTCGAAAGAAAAATCTTACCCTTAGATGCTAAATCCTTGGGAAGATGTTTTGTTTTGACGATCGTCTTATCAATAGTTCTTTCAAAAAAAGTGAGCTTTACAGATTGCGCAAGACCATAAGACACAGCTAATTTTGTCAGTACATCCTTACTAGACAACACAATCTCATCTCTTTGAAGGCGGAAATTGGCGTCATAGGAAAACTCATACTCATCTTTTTCGTAAGGTAAATTCTCCCTTTCAAATCCCTTCACATCCTCAATGGCTTTCAACTCTTCCTCTTCTGTCAAACCCCAAGACACCATGACACCATAGGAAAAGAAAAAAAGATGCGCCGTCTCCGGGCGATAAATAATGTGAATCACATCGCGATAGAGCGTAGCTGTGTAAGTTTTCTTTAAAAAACCAAACAAAGATGTGAGATTATACGAAGCTGCTGTGCAATACGCGGTGCAGCGCATGAGTCCCCGAAGGATTGTTGTACTGATTGGCTTCCCATCATACGAAAAGCTCTTTTCTGTTGCAAGTGAAACACACAACTGCGATACAATCGCGTCCTATGACTGAAAAAAAAACACGTATCAAAATCGCTCCCCACTCCAAAGAATCGGAGATGATGGTATTGGGCTGTATGCTCACAAGCGCAGACAGCTTGAACATCGCAGCAGATAGCCTTGATGAGTATGATTTTTATTTTAGCGAGCATAAAATCCTCTTCCAAGTGCTAAAAAATGCGTATAAAAAGGATAAACCTGCTGACATTCACCTTGTTTGCGAAGAGCTTAAGAGAATCGAAAAACTGGACGTTATCGGAGGCGTGAACTATGTAACAACGCTTGCTCAATACGCAGGGACTTCTGCTTACATCGAGGAGTATGTTGAAGTTGTTAAGTCAAAATCAATCCTGCGCAAAATGATCCATGCTGCTGAAACTGTAGAAAAGACAGCCCTGGATGAGCCTGAGGACGTCCATCTCGCCCTGGATGAGGCGCAAAATCTTTTTTTCAAAATCAGCCAAGTGGTCAACCCTGGTGCTGGCATCCTGATTTCGGACCTTCTCAGTGGGACAAAAGGCCCTACTCAGACTCCTCTACTAAAGACTCTTCAAGAAAGACAAGAGATCTTTAGAACAAGAGGGTCTAATGAACCCCCCATTACTGGTATTGCGACCCATTTCCTCGATATGGACCGGGTCATCAATGGCTTAAACAACTCTCATCTCATCATCTTAGCTGCACGTCCGGCTATGGGAAAAACCGCTTTTGCCCTCAACATTGCCGAGCAAGTCTGTTTTAAAAATAACCTTCCTGTCGGTATTTTCTCTTTAGAGATGACAGCGGAGCAACTTCTTTACCGAGTGATCACCTCACAAGCGGAGGTGGAGTCAGATAAAATCAAAACGGGAAACCTAACTGGAGTCGATTTCCAAAGAATCGTCTCAGCTGTAGGGCAAATGCAAAAACACACGATGGTGATTGATGATCAACCTGGCCTTAAGATCACCGATCTACGCGCCCGTGCACGAAGGATGAAAGAAGCGTATGGTATTCGCCTCCTCGTGATCGACTATTTGCAGCTGATTTGCGGTTCGGGCTCTAACCGCAATTTTGACAACCGGCAAAATGAGATCTCTGAGATCTCTCGCATGCTCAAAACGCTTGCCAGGGAGCTGGATATTCCCGTCATTTGCCTCTCGCAGCTTTCACGGAAAGTCGAGGATAGAGCGGGACACCGCCCTCTGATGAGCGACCTTAGGGAATCGGGATCAATTGAGCAAGACTCTGATATCGTGATGTTTCTGCTTAGAAGAGAGTATTATGATCCCAATGATAAACCGGGGATGGCGGAGGTTATCATTGCTAAAAACCGGCATGGAGGGATTGGCAATGTCAATCTCACCTTTGTCAAAGAATTTGCTCAATTTCGCAATTACTCCCCTGCTGAGGTGAGGATGGAAGAGGAGAGCTCTTTTGCCACCCTATAAAGA
>Ga0207156_10114_pt1 | contig 19907 bp, 15 predicted proteins | sample Alteio_BWMinHeat_24_FD_153514 | JGI IMG/M metagenome (GOLD analysis project Ga0207156, IMG submission 153514) | Enriched cells from forest soil in Barre Woods Harvard Forest LTER site, Petersham, Massachusetts, United States -... | ecosystem: Environmental > Terrestrial > Soil > Temperate forest >...
GCCAGAACGAAAGGCCGTAGATGCTCGTGACGATGAGGAAATAAGCGCCGGTCAACAGGACGACTTCGCGGTTTCCGAAAGCCTCTAAGATCCGGTGGGAATGGCCTTTCTCCTTGACTCGCATTTCCTTCTCGAGTTCAGTCGTGATCCACTCCCGCTCGTCGTTCTTAAGCCACTTGGCCTGACGCGGCCAATCGGTCAGGTAGAAGAGCGTCGCGACGCCAAAGACGACCGCGGGCGCGCCCTCGAGAATGAAAAGCCAGCGCCAACCTGTCCAGCTAAGCCAGTCTGCGTTCTTGAGCAGCAAGCCGGAAAGCGGCGCGCCGATGATGTTGGAGAAGGGGATCGCCGCCATGAACAGGCCCATAGCGCGGGCGCGATCCTCGTACCGGAACCAGTGGCTCAGATAAACGACGATGCCGGGGAAGAAGCCCGCTTCCGCAGCGCCGAGGAAAAAGCGCACAACATAAAACTGTGTCGCGGTATGAATGAAGCCCATGACCATCGCCAGCACTCCCCAGGTGATCATGATCCGCGCGATCCAACGCCGCGCGCTCCACTTCTCGACGATGATTGTGCCGGGAATCTCGAGCAGGAAATAGCCGATAAAAAACACACCGGCGCCAAATCCGTAAACGGCATCGGAAAAGCCCAAATCGCCTTTCATCTGCAACGAGGCATACCCGACATTGACGCGATCGAGGTAGGCGATGACGTAAAGGAGGAAAAGAAACGGCAGAATGCGCAGGGTGATGCTCCGGCGGGCGCGGTCTGCGACTGGAATGGCGACGGCCGTGGCGGAAGTAGTCATTTCGCCGCGATCGTTTCTGGTAGACCGGCGTCGGTCACGGCGCCGATGCTGCTGCTCGACACCAGCGTCGCGTACTTTGCCAGGACGCCCCGTTTGTAGCGCGGCTCGGGCGGCCGCCAGCGGGCGCGTCGGCGCTCCAATTCCGCGTCAGGGATGTTGAGCTGCAGGAGCCGCGCGCCGGCGTCAATGGTGATCGAATCTCCCTCTTCGACCAGAGCGATCGCGCCCCCCACCGCCGCCTCGGGCGCGACGTGACCCACCACCATCCCGTACGTCCCTCCGGAAAAGCGACCGTCGGTGATCAGCCCTACCGAATCGCCAAGGCCCGCCCCGATCAATGCTGAAGTCGGGGCCAGCATCTCGCGCATGCCGGGCCCGCCCTTTGGTCCTTCGTAGCGGATCACCAGGATCTCGCCCGGGCGGACGCTGCCGCTCAGAATCGCCGATTGGCAGATCTCTTCCGATTCAAAGACGCGCGCCGGGCCCGTGATTTTGGAGCTCTTGATCCCGGTGATTTTCGCCACCGCGCCCTCCGACGCGAGATTGCCGCGCAAGATGGCGAGATGCCCTTGGGGATAGACCGGGTCGTTCCACGGATGGATGACGTCTTGGTTCGGCGGCGGCGCGTCTGGAACCTCGGCCAGAACCTCCGCGACGGTCTGGCCGGTGATGGTTAATGCCTCTCCGTGCAGCACGCCGTGCACCAGCAGCATCTTCATGACCTGCGGGATGCCGCCGGCGCGGTGCAGATCCGTCGCAACGTAACGTCCGGACGGCTTCAGGTCACAGAGGACCGGAACGCGCGCGCGGATCGTCTCAAAGTCGTCGAGTTCGAGCGGTACCCGGGCGGCATGCGCGATCGCCATCAGGTGTAGGACCGCATTGGTCGAGCCGCCAACGGCCATGACCACCGCAATCGCGTTCTCGAATGCCTGCCGCGTCAAGATCTGGCTCGGGAGGATCTGCCGGCGCACCGCCTCGGCAAGCACTTCTCCAGACAGCCCCGCGCTGTCGGCCTTTTCGGAGTCCTCGGCCGCCATGGTAGAAGACTTTGGCAGGCTCATTCCCATCGCCTCAATGGCGGAGGACATAGTGTTGGCGGTGTACATGCCGCCGCAGGAGCCGGCTCCGGGGCAGGCGCGGCGTTCAACCTCGATCAGGTCCGCTTTGCTGATGCGGTTGGCGCTGTATTGCCCCACGGCTTCGAACGCGCTGACGACGGTGAGGTCCTGACCCTGGTAATGACCGGCCTTGATCGTCCCTCCATAGACGAAAATCGCCGGGATGTTCATTCGCGCGATTGCGATCATCGCTCCCGGCATATTCTTGTCGCAGCCGCCCACCGCAAGAACCCCATCGACGCACTGGCCGTTGCAGACCGTCTCAATGGAATCGGCGATCACTTCGCGCGAGACCAGGCTGTACTTCATGCCTTCCGTGCCCATGGAGATGCCGTCGCTGACCGTGATGGTGCCGAAGACTTGCGGCATGACTCCGGCAAGCCGCAACGCGGAGACGGCGCGCGCGGTCAGGTCGTTGAGCCCGACGTTGCATGGAGTTATGGTGCTATAGCCGTTGGCGACTCCAATGATGGGCTTGGCAAAGTCCTGGTCGGAGAAACCGACGGCGCGCAGCATGGCTCGGCTGAAGGTTCGATTGGGATCGCGGTCAGCGCCGCCAGTGATGATCTTGCTTCTTTGATTGTAGCTCATGTTATTCAACAGGGATGTACAGGATCGACAGGATTGGGGGAAAGGACCAGGAATGAAAAATAACTCAGGAGGCAGTGTCTCCGCTTCATCGCCTATCCCTTCTCGCTTACGGAATCGCGGCTTCCACCGCGGAATTCATGGCCATTAGATTCGGTAGCCGCGCCGTCTGCAATTCGCATTGGAACAGATCATCAATCGACATGTTGCCGCCGCACAGGATTAGAGCCACGTGATCGTCCGGCCCAGGGCGCCGCTGCAGCCGCTCGAGCGCGGCGAGGGTGCACGACGCCGCGGGCTCTGTCAGAACCTTGAGCCGCTCGAGCAGGAAGCGCAGAGCTTCGAGCGCCTCCCTGTCAGACACGACCGTGACTCCTTCGAGGTGACTCTGCGCCAGCTTCAGGGTCGCCTCTGACACCGCGGGAGCGCCAAGCGTGCGCGCGATCGACGTGACCGCAGCCAGCTCCACGACGCGGCCCGCAACCAACGCCTGCGCCATGCTGTCAGCGCCTGCCGTTTCGACACCCCAGATGCGCACGTCCGGCTTCAGAGCCTTCATCGCCGTGGCGACGCCTCCCGCGAGTCCGCCGCCGCCGATGCTCAGGATAACATCGGTTATGTTCGGCGCGTCTTCGAGAAGCTCCAATCCAATCGTTCCCTGGCCGGCGATCACCAGCGGATCGGCAAAGGGATGGATATAGACCCACCCTTCGCGCTCGTAAGTATAAACGTCGCGGAAGGCTTCCGCCATCGTCGGGGTGAGCACGACCTCGGCGCCATAGCCGCGCGTCGCCTCGACGTAGTTGTTTGGCGTGAACTCGGGCATCAGGATGAGCGCCCGCATGCCAAGGGTGCGCGCCGCATAGGCGACTGCCTGGGCGTGATTGCCGCCGCTGACCGCGACAACGCCGCACCGCCGCTGGTCTTCTGTCAGGCTGAGCAGTTTGTTGAACGCCCCACGCACCTTGAACGCTCCAGTCTTTTGAAAGACTTCGAGCTTCAGGTAGACGTTGGTTTCGAAGCGCTCGCTGAGTGTGTGATTGCGTGCAAGCGCCGTGCGGCGCACGTGTGGCGCGATGCGTTGCCTGGCGGCCCGCACATCGTCGAGCGACAAGCCATTTGATTCGCGCAGTTGAGCATGACCGGATTCAAACATTTTCGCCTTACCCCTGTATGGGCGGCCCTCTGTGGCCGCTCCATCGGTCTAAAGGTTCTTTCTTCAAGCATCCCGCTAAATGCAAGCGTGGCTTTCGCAGCGAACCGCCGGCGCCTATCAGGATTAACCTCTTAGCGTTGAACTCGAGCCGTCAACTCTGTTCACGCGTTGGTTTTGTTTGGATTTCAGCTTCGGCGGGGTCCGAAGCCGCGGTCAGGCGGGAATATTGGCGCCCGCGACCTGACGGTCTGCGGGCGCTATTTGCCTCCGATCAGATAAAGACTTTTCCACCGCAAGAGGAACAACCTCCATAAAGGCTAAGGCCGCGTGCGAGCACGCGATGCGGCGGCGCACTGCCCAGAGCGTGCGCTCCTGCCGAAATCCTTCGACTTCGACGACGGCAAGCTCACCGCGTTCCACTTCGCCGCGAATGCACATAAGCGGCACAAATGCGACTCCCATTCCCATGGCCACCATCTTCTTGATGGTCTCGATGGGAGCGCTCTCCACCGTAATGTTCAAAGGAACGTTGAACCGCAGGAAGGCCTCGGCCATCTTCTTTCGCCACGGCGAGGCGGCTTCCTCAGCGATTATCGATTCCTTGCCCAGGTCGCGGATGTGGACGCGCCGCGCGGCCAGCCCTTGCTTTTCCTCAACAAAGGGATGCTTCGGGCTGGTGATCAACACCAACTCGTCGCGCATCAGCAATTGTGTCTCCAGGTCGCGGTCCTCGGGGATATACGACAGCAGCGCCAGATCGAGCTTGCGCTGTTTCAGTTCGCGCAGCAGCCCCTCCGAATTCTGACACATCACTTCGATTTTGATCTGCGGATGCCGTTCGTGGAACACCTGGGTGAGTTTGGGCAGGAGGTAAAAGCTGATGCTTTCGTTGGCGCCAACGCGCAACCGGCCCATCCGCATGTTGTTGAGGTCTTCGAGCACCGTCACCGCCTCGTCGCGCAGAGCCAGCAGCCGCGTCGCGTAGTCGTAAAGCACCTCGCCGGCCTGGGTCAGCAAATAATCGTGCCCCTGCGACCGGTCGAAGAGCGGCGCGCCGATCTCCTGCTCCAGTTTGCGCAAGGCCATGCTTACAGCCGGCTGCGTGCGGCACACCCGGTCGGCGGCTTTGTTGACGCTTTCTTCCTCGACCACGGCGATGAACATTTCCAGTTGCTTCAGCTCCATGTACTTAGCTTCCCACCGCGGCAGGGCGCTCTGCAACCGGGTCCAGCCAGGCGCGGTAGCGCAGATCTCTGCCAGAGGCGGCGGCCCAAAACGCTTGTTGCAGCCGCTCGGTCACGGGTCCGCGGCATCCGCTGCCGATCGGCTCGCCGTCGATTTCGCGGATCGGCGTCACCTCAACGGCGGTGCCGGTGAAGAAGGCCTCGTCCGCGCCGCGCAGATCTTCCAGACGCAGGGTCGTGACGTCAACCGGGTATCCTAGATCTTGGGCGAGCTTGATTACGACGCCGCGCGTGACGCCGAGCAGGATCGAAGAGTCTTCATCATTGGTCAGCAGGCGGCCGCCGCGCAGCACGAAGAGGTTCTCGCCCGATCCTTCGGCGATGTTGCCGTCGGCATCGAGCAGGATCGCTTCGTCAAACCCGCGGCTGTGCGCGTCGCGTACGGCGAGCATGGAATTGAGGTATTGGCCGCACGCCTTGGCCGTCGTCGGCATCATGCTTGAATGAAACTTCATCCACGGCGAGACGGTTACCCGCACCCCGCGCTCGACTCCTTCCGCTCCCAGGTATGCGCCCCAGGGCCAGGCGAAGATTGCGGTTTCTACGGGACAAGTCCTGGGGTTGACCGAAAGGCTCGAGCTGCCGTAGAAGCAAATCGGCCGGACATAGCAATCAGCGAAGCCATTGCGCACAATGACCGCGCGGATCGCTTCCTCGAGTTCGGCGCTGCCATACGGCACATCGATCCCGTAGACGGCGGCCGACGCATAAAGGCGGTGAAGATGCGGGCCCATCTGAAACACCGCGGGTCCGTTAGCGGTCTCGTAACAACGCATGCCTTCGAAGACGCCGCTGCCGTAGTGCAGGGCGTGAGCCGAGACGTGCACTGTGGCATCCGCCCAGCGCTTGATCTCGCCATTCATCCACACCCATTCACTCTTCTCAAACCCCATTCAGCCTCCAACGACAGGTTATAGGTTACAGAGTAGGTTATGGGTTACAGGGGACAGGTTAGAGGGAAAGGGAACGATTTATCATTGGTCATTTTTTCATTTGTAGATTTGGCTCCTCGAGGAGCCATGCGAGCCGACGAAATGAGAAATGACAAATGATCAATGACAAATGATAAATCTCTTTCTCCGCACCCAGCCTCGTCACTTATTCCCTGTAACCTACACGGCCCAAAGCCACTGGTCCGCGTCGTAGTGCAGCGAGCGGTCCTCGCCGTTCAACCAGTCGTACCGCATCGGCGTGCAGATATCGAGCGCCCGCGTGTCTTCTAGCGCCTCCGATGAATGCTCGACGCCGGGTGGAATCGCCAGCATCTGATTCGGCCCCAGCGTCACCTCTCCCGTCGGCAAAGAGAACCTCCACGCGCCGGAAAGGACGATGACGATCTCCTCGCTGTCATGCTGGTGCGCGTGCGTCACCGCGCCTTCTTTCACCTCGACGCTCGCTACAACGATATTCTCACCAAGAGCCACCTTGCGCCGGTACAGCTCGCTGATGTCTTCAGGTTTCATTTGATCCCAATCATAAAAGCCCATTTCCCTCTACGACCTCCGTTAATTCACTGCTTTGTTGACCAGACGATGCGCGGCCAACCAGGGCATCATCGCGCGCAGGCGCTTGCCGACTTCTTCGATCTGATGACCCTGCCCTTGCGCCTCCAGTTCCTTGAAGCGCGGTTTGCCGGCCTCGCATTCAGCCATCCATTCGTCGGCGAACTCACCCGACTGAATGTCTTTCAGAAGACGGCGCATCTCTTCGCGCGTCGAACTGTTGATGATTCTCGACCCGCGCGTCAGGTCCCCATACTCCGCGGTGTTCGACACCGAATACCGCATGTTGTTGATCCCGCCCTCATAGATCAGGTCGACGATCAGTTTGATTTCGTGGAGGCATTCAAAGTAGGCCATTTCGGGCGCGTAACCCGCTTCAACGAGGGTCTCGAACCCGGCTTGAATCAGCGCGGTCAGGCCCCCACACAGCACGGCCTGCTCGCCGAACAGATCAGTCTCGGTCTCTTCCTTAAAGGTCGTCTCGATGATGCCAGCGCGACCGCCGCCGACGCCCGAGGCGTAAGCGAGCCCGACTTCCCGTGTGTTTCCACCCGGGTTTTGATGCACCGCAAGCAGGCACGGCACGCCGCGCCCTTGCGTGTACTCGAACCGCAACAGGTGTCCGGGCGCTTTTGGCGCGACCATGAACACGTTTACCGCTTCGGGGGGAGTTACTTTCTTAAAGTGAATCGAGAAGCCATGCGCGAAGGCCAGATAATTGCCGGGCAACAGATTCGGCCCAATTGACTCTTGATAGACCCGCGGCGCCAGTTCATCCGGGACGAGCATCATGACAACGTCGCCGTTGAACGCGGCTTCTTCCGTATCGAGGACGGTCAAGCCGGCGGCCTCGGCCTTGGCTCGGGCCGGACTGTCGCGTCTGAGCCCGACCACGACGTCGAACCCGGATTCTTTCAGATTGTTGGCATGCGCATGACCCTGCGATCCGTAGCCGATGATGGCGATTTTCTTGGTCTTAAGATATTCGGGATTTGCATCGCGATCGTAAAATACTTTCATTCGTTCTCCTATTTAGTTAGTGATAAGTGACGAGTGATAAGTGAAGAGCAATGAGCGAAAGTGACGAGTGATAAGTGACGAGTGACAGGCGCCTAAGCCGCCGGTCCTTCCTTTTCTTACTTCATCCCTCCGCCCTCATCCCTTCTGTCAGTCTGCCGCCTCGTCAACGGCCCTGCTCTGCTGCTCCGCCGAGCGCTCGCTGAGGCTCGTGATGGCAAGCACCCCCGAGCGCACGATTTCGCGGACCCCCAGCGGCTCGAGCTGCTGCACCAGGCCCCAAACCTTGCTCCACTCGCCGGTAACCTCCAGGATAAGCCCCTCCTCATTGATCTCCAATAGTTTTGCACCGAAAACGGAGGCGAGATTCAGGACCTCTTGCCGTGCGGCGCCCGGTCCGACGGCTACGTTGATGAACGCCATTTCGCGCTCGATGTGTTTCAGGCTGCTGACGTCGCGCACCTGGAGCACGCGCACCTGTTTATCCACTTGCTTCGTGATCTGCTCGATCGTCTTGTCGTCGCCGACCGTAACGATCGATATGTGAGAGACATTGCGATCGAGCGTTTCCGCAACCGTCAGGCTCTCGATGTTGAACCCGCGCGCGCTGAACAGATTGACGATGCGCGCCAGTTCGCCCGGCCGATTCTCAACCAAAATAGAGAGCGTGTGCCTCATCTCAGCACCATCTCTTTCAATCCGGCGCCCGGCGGGATCATCGGATAGACGTTCTCTTCGGCGGCCACCACGATGTCCATCACCACGCACCCGGGAGTCGCGAGGCCCCTCTCGAGCACATCGCTCAGCTCGCTTGGATAGAGCGCGCGAAGGCCGACTGCCCCGTACGCCTCCGCCAGCTTGACGAAGTTGGGCTGGCATAACATGTCCACTTCGGAGTAGGCGCGGTCGTAGAAGATCTCCTGCCACTGCCGCACCATCCCAAGGTACATATTGTTGAGAATGATCACCTTCACGTTGGCCTTGGTCTGTACGGCGGTCGCCAGCTCCTGCGCGGTCATCTGGAACCCGCCATCGCCGACGAAAGCGATCACCTGCCTGTCGGGCATAGCTATCTGCGCTCCGAGCGCCGCCGGGAAGCCGTATCCCATCGTTCCCAATCCGCCCGAGGTCAGCGACTGGCGCGGCCCCTTGAATCGGTAATACTGCGCCAGCCACATCTGGTGCTGGCCAACGTCCGTGGCGATGATCGCCTCGCCTTTGGTCAAGCGATAGACCTCTTCACAGAGGTGTTGCGGCTTGATGACCGCGTCGGAGCGCTCGTAGCTCAGCGGCGCGTGTTGTTTCCATTCATCGATCTGGCGCCACCATGGCGCGAGGCGCTCGGCGTCCGGCGCATCCGGCAGCAGGTCGATCATCTGGCCCATAACGCTCCGGGCATCCCCCACGATCGAATGGTGAGCGCGCACGTTCTTGTTGATCGAAGCCGGGTCGACATCGACATGAATCACTTCCGCGTGGGGAGCGAACTTCTCCAATGCGCCGGTGACGCGATCATCGAAGCGCACGCCGATCCCGATGATCAGGTCAGAGTCTGAAATTGCCATGTTGGCCCAGTACATTCCATGCATTCCCAGCATGCCGAGGCAAAGCGGGTGGCCGGTCGGAAAACACCCCAATCCCATAAGCGTTGGGGTCACTGGGATGTGTAGTTTTTCGGCCAGCTCCAGCAATTCGGCGCCCCCGTTTGCATGGATGACGCCGCCGCCAACATAGAGGATCGGCCGCTCGGCGGCGAGCATGCTTTCTACGGCGCGCTTGACCGCGCGCGGATCGCCTAACCGATTTTCGTTATACCCTGGCAGCGCGACCTTCTCCGGATAGACAAAGGGAGCCTTTTCCGCCGTCACATCCTTGGGAATATCGATCAGGACAGGCCCGGGCCGGCCTGTGCTGGCGATATGAAAGGCCTCTTTGACTACGGAAGCAATTTCACGCACGTCGCGCACCAGGTAGTTGTATTTGGTGCAAGGCCGCGTGATTCCGATCGTGTCGATCTCTTGGAACGCGTCCGTGCCCAGGAGTTTGCGCGGCACCTGGCCCGAGATCACCACCAGCGGAGTCGAATCCATGAAGGCGTTTGCGATCCCGGTCACCGCATTGGTCGCGCCGGGTCCGGAGGTCACGAGCGCCACGCCGGTCTTGCCAGTCGCCTTCGCATAGCCTTCCGCCATGTGAACGGCGCCTTGCTCGTGCCGCGACAGAACGTGTCGGAGCTGTCCACGCATATTGACCAGCTCGTCATAGATATGGAGCACCGCCCCGCCAGGATAGCCGAAGATCGTATCGACGCCCTCACGCACCAGGGCCTCGCACAATATCCGCGCGCCGCGCATTTCTTCTGGAACGGCTGCCGCGGACGGATCTTCCACGACTCCCATTGCTGATACCGACATTCGCTCTCCTATAAATCAAAAAGGTCATCATCCTGCTTTCGGATGATGACCTTTTTGATCGGCTCTAAGGTTTTAGGCCAAGGTCATCATCCGCCCGTAAGCAGAATAATGCCAATAATAATTACGCCTACTACAATGAGATTAGACCGGAGGAACCCGGAAGAAACGAAAACCGCGTCAGCGGTCGAAGAGCAGGCTCCCGCCTTCTCAAGGCGAAAACTCATCCGTTGGGATTGAACTGTACTCATCACCGAAAACTGACCTGCCCAAATGTCACTAATTGAATTTCCTGGATTTTAGGGGCAGTGCTTGTTTATAGCACGAGGCAATGGAGACAAGCAACTAAATAATATTGATATTTTTTTAAATGCTCTGTCCGACAAACGTCAGTTTGTCGTTGGGTCTGGTCCACAGTCATGTTGAATGGGGCGAATTCCGGGAAACCATAGGTGCTATGACCCGCGTTTCGGCTTCCCGGCGGGGGGCTACCCTCGAGGTCTCTTCCGACAACCCGATTCCGTGTCCAACGCGCCATCCACACCTCTTCAAGCCTTCTTCTCGTAGGCTGAATCCCACCGTCCAGCGAAGGCAAACTCGCCGATTTCCTTCCGCTCGCGGACGGCTAACTCCTTTAGCCTTAATTTTTCTGGGATTGCATCGAGCTCCTCCCGATACGGGTAGCCGATTGCAATCATCGTCAGCGGACTATACCCCGGCGGAATGCCGAATTCCTGTCGAGCGCACTCCAGATCGAATCCGGCCATTTGGTGCGCCGTCAGACCCAACTCAACCGCCTGCAATACGATGTTCTCGCTTGCCAGCCCCACGTCGTGCTGCGCGGTGCGGTTGGGCGTCCCTGAATGGGTAAAATCATCACGCGCTACCGCGATCAAGAGAAGCGGCGCTTGCTTCGCCCAGGCATTTCCGTCCACTAAACAGCCCTGAGCGCGCGCCATTGCTCCCGCGTCCGATCCGTCAAACACGAGATAGCGCCAGGGCTGCTCGTTGAAACACGACGGGGCCCAGCGCGCCGCCTCTAGCAGCGTCATGATCTTCTCGGGCCCGATGCGACGGCCGCCTTGGAATATCCGCGGGCTCCAGCGTCGGGCGATAAGCGCGTTGATTGGAAACATCGCTGGTGCGCGTTTTTCGGGATAAAGCGCCTGTTCATCACCGCCCTCGCGGCATGCTATTTGGTTCTCGCTCAATGATTTACCTCCATCGTCGGGAAGATTGGGGAGCCGGTAAAACGGCCCCGCCAGGGCTCGCCCATTGTCAGTCAGCGAATTCTCGCCTCAGGTTTGCTACTGTGGATGGGAGCCAGAATAGCGCCTGGCCCAGGTTCGCAAATGCGTTCAGCTCCAGGACGATAAAGTACTCGCGCTCAATCTGTTCGATCACAAGCAGCGCCCCGTCGTAGCTCAGGACGAGCGGGCCTACGGAGCCCAGGTTCAGTCGCTCGGCTGCCGCGCGCCAGTTTTTGAGCGCCACCGTAATATAAGCGCCGCGCAGGCGCAGTTGGTCGCCTTCTTGCTCTGGCCTCCATTGCACCGCCTCACCGTCATCGGCGAGCAGGATGGCGCCTTGCGCGCCGTCCACCCGCGCAACCAGTTCGTCAAGGAGTTCGTCAAACACGCCGCTTTTCGCCTTTGCGCACTCAACTCGCAGTGAGCGCCTCTGATCTTGGTCGATTATAGAACGCCGCCCACCCCGAGGCCAGCGCCTCACGCGGAAGGAGCGGAAAAGTCTTCTAGAAACCGGCTCGACACGCTAAATTATTGGACTATAAGCGCCAAGCTTTATCCGGCGCTAATTTTGTGAAGATTTTTCCCGTCTTTTCGCCCGCGAGCGGTGTCTATACCCATGAGGCGGATGGATGGGCTATCTTAGGATGGGTGGCGCACAGCTTGGACCTGAGTGATACTCAGATTATTGAACGTACGCTCAAGGGCGAGCCAGACGCATTTAACGTGCTGGTAAGCCGCTGGGAGCGGCAGATTTACGGGTTGACTCTGCGCATGCTTGGCCGCGATGAAGAGGCCAAGGATGCAACCCAGGAAACGTTCCTTTCGGCTTATCGCAATCTGTCCAAGTTTCGCGGCGAGGCGAAGTTCTCTTCGTGGATTTATCGCATCGCCCTCAATATCTGCCACACGAAGCTGAGGGGCCGCGGCAAGGCCTCGGTTTCCTTGGAGGAGCAGTTTGAGGTCAACGGATTTGAGATTGCCGCCGATACCGATGATCTGAGCGACAATATCCAGCAAGAGCAGGTCGCCCGGCATGTGCGTCGCGCCTTGCAAGGGCTGCCGGCCGAAATGCGGCAGGTCATCATAATGAAGGAGTACGAGGATCTGAAGTTCGCCGAAATCGCCGATATACTCGGCATCCCGATTTCGACCGTGAAGACCCGGATGTATACGGGCCTGGCCGAGTTGAGAAAGCGACTGGAGCACCTCCGGCAGGCGGTCTGAGGAGTCATCGTGGGAATGATCAAGCTCAGCCGAGTGCGTCTGGCGGCGGTTCTCCCAACCATCTGATCGAGTTTGATGACCGGCATCGAAGGTAGTGGAAGTGAGCGGTAGCAAAATGACAGACATAAACAAGAGCCCCGATTGCGAAATGGGCGAGGCCCTGGTCTCGCACCTGTACAAAGAAGCGACGCCCGAAGAGAGTCGCGCCGTCCAGGCGCATCTGGTGAGTTGCGCCTCGTGCCGTGAAGAACTTGCCGGGTTCGAGCAGGTGCGCGGCATGCTGCAGCATTGGCAAGTCGAGCAGACACCTGCGATCAGGGTGGCGACACCGTCGGCCCGGCCGTCGGCGCTCGCGCTGATCAGAGAGCTGCTCTCGATGACCCCGCTGTGGGGCAAGGCGGTCGGTGCGCTAGCCATGGCCATGCTGGTCTTTGCGGTGCTGGGCACGGACGTGAAGATTGGCTCAGGCGGCTTCACTATGCGGACGGACCTCTTCCGCCGCAATCCGCCGGCGGCGCCGCCACAAATGGCCGTTGCGCCCGGCCAGACCGGCGGACAACTCAGCGGTCCTCAGGTCGAGAACTTGCGCGCCGAGCTCATTAGCTTGGTCAATACGGCGATCGTCGACAACGAACGCCAGCAAAAAGACGAGATCAAGATGCAGCTCGTGAGCTTTGAATTTCAGCTCAAGAACATGCGCGCCACCGACCTGACCAGGCTTTCGGCGAGGATTCAGGAACACCAGGCGCGCCTCAAAACGATCGAACAGGATATCGACCGCCGCGAAGGATCGGATCTGTCCGACATCCTGTATGGCGAAAACAGCTCCGAGCGCCGCGAACGCATCAAGGCTAATGTGAACAGCGGCGAGTAGAGAATTTTACGGGATACCACGGCGCCCGCCGGAAATAGGTGGGCCAAGGTTCTACGCGAGGAGGGGAGACCACGCGTGGGACTTCGCGGGAAAAGGGGAGAGTTCACGCGTAATTGTTGCTCAGTTCATTTCCCGGGCGCTGTGGTTGATATCGAAGGCCGAGCTTGATAGCTCGGCCTTCTGCTTTGCCCCGGCTTGTTGCAGCGTACCCGCTCAACGCGGCAAAGGTCAGACGCCAAATCGTGTTCGCCGCTGGCAATCAAAGCACGTCAAGAGACCCAATAAATGAAAAACGGCCGGTCGTCTTCGTGACGGCCGGCCGGCGGAGTTTTAGACCCTGGCGGCTGGCGCCGCCGCCTTTCCAGACGACGTTCCGGTGAAGCAGCCTTGCCACTTCATCGTCATGTCCAAGTCCTTGTCTCCGAGATGACGCGGCCGAGGGCTTGCCTAGCTTGCCGGGTAGGTTCCGATGGGCCCTACGACGTCGGTCGTGTTCCCTTGTACGGTGTTGTTGCCGCGCGACAGAATGACGGCGGACGAAATAAAGTTAAGCAGGCCTATGCCGTTTCCCGTCACGGTGGAGTTGGATACTCGGATCGTCGTTGAGCCTGAAGACCCTGAGCCCTCAATTCCGACGCCGCCGTTGTCCGTAGCCAGACAGGTCTCGATGTTGAGCTCCGCGCGCGCCGCAGGCCCGAACGAAAACGCAAAGAAACCCGCGCCGCTGGTGTTGGCGCCCACGCTGTTGCGCACCGTTACGCGCGAGGCGGGTCCAGCCAACAGTCCGATCGAACCGCCCTCCATGCGAACCTGTTCGACGGTTGCTTGGGCGGCGCCCGACGCAGGCCAGACTCGTATCGCCTCGCTGTTGTCGCGGAAGACGGAGTCCTTCAGCACCATGTGCGAGTTTGGGCTGCTCTGCAGCAAGCCGTTGCCGCCGCTGAAGCCGTTGACCACGCAATTCTCAACGCGCAGGGCCGTGCCGTTCGTGAATTCGATGCCGTCGCCAAAACTGCCCTGGTTCGTAATCGTAAGCCCGCGCAAAACGACGGTCGCAGGCCCGAACGTCGCTACGTTGATGCCGTTTCCCGACGCAACCGGTATCCCAGCGTGGACTCCGGCGGGCGCAACAATGGACACAGAACGGGTGATCGTAAATGCATCGTAATCACCGGAATCAAGAACTACGACCTCCCCACCCAAAGGCGTCGCTGCCGAAGCCGTGGCGAAGGTCCTGCACGGAGCCGTGCGCGTGCATGGGTTGAAATCGTTTCCGCTTGTCGACACGAACGTGGACTGAGCATGTGAAACGGACGCAAAGAATGCTGTGAACAGCAGGGAACCAAGAGTGAACCGCAATGTCTTCATGGCAACCTCCTCAAAATTGGATTTGGCGGCCGCGACGGGCATCCTCGCGTAGGCGGGACACTTCGCCTGGCCTGGGGGCGCATGGAGGGCGTACAATGTCAGCCTTCTCTTGCGCCCATGATTACATGCGGAAGAGACTTTCGATTTCCCAACCTCTCGGGATAGATTTCAGATGAAAGTTCTGAGGGCCGCCTCCCGCGGGAAGGAGAGGACCGCGCGTGTCAGGAATGCTGGGGGGGAGCGGGACCGGCAGGGGTATTAGCCTTGAAACCGGGGTGGTTACATGACTGTGACGTTCGAGTTCGCTGGAGCGTCCAGGTAGAGGGCCTCGATATCCCCCCCCTTGCGTTACGCTCGACGAGCTTGTTGCGACGGAAAGACAGGCCGCACAGGCGCCCGCAACTGTGGGATCATTCCAGTTTGAGGTCGGCGATCAGGAACGCCGATGAAAGAGCGAGAATTGATCGCTGCATTGCGGCTCCGCGAAGGTCATTTCCCAACCCTATTCGCGACGCCGTTCAAGAATGAGTCGCAGCCCTTGATAACGTAAGCCTGGTCCGACAATTGCGGAAGAGATCGAAACAAAGCTAGCAGCTTCCTGACTCGTTCGGCGCTCCCTGAGTGCCGGGTCTCTTGCAGTCCCTGCAACACCATCTCCGTATTCCCCACCTCGTTCCGATAGACCTTAACCTCATCCCAAGTCATAACCGGATCGTTCCACCATCCAACCTCGAGCTTGGACGCATTCTCGGTCCAGAACGCCAACTCTCTCTCCAGAGTAAGCGCAAAGATCGGTCCGGCGCAGTCATCCGCGCACTGCAGCCTCGGCAAGGGTGATGCGCTGCGCTTGCGCTCGGTTCTTGGTCTTGCTGCCGCCTGTTGCGCCGCGGTTATCTCCACTGATGCCACGGTTGTGGCGTAGCGTGAGCGCGACGAAGCGACAGGTTGCAGAGCCTCGATCCTCGCCTTCGGATCCGCGATTTCCAATGCGCCCTTTATCACCGACCTCTCGTAGTCGGCCCGCGCCGCGGCCTCGCGAAGCGATGCCTCTGTCCCAATGGACGCAAAGACACCGCTCCACCTCTGGTCTCCATCCCATAAGCCGTAGGCCTTGCCCTCCTCGATCCATACTCCGCCGATCGCGAACCATTTCTCGGAGCCTGCTTTGCCTCTGAGAAAGAGGACGATTCTGGAGCCCGAAACAAACTTTAGCGAGCCTTCTTGAGGTTCTTCCAGGTAGTTGGCAATGTCCATGACCTTAACGCGGCGGCTCTCCTCCGACTTGAATCGCTCCAACTCCGGTATCACGAGCACATCACCCGGTCTCAAGTCGCCTTGCCAGGACTCGAGAACGGAAACTACGCCGTCAATCTGTTCTCCTTCGGTCACGATGACGATGTGAGTCGCGACCCACGCGCAGTCATCGATGCCGATGAGGGTGTGAATCTTCGCGTTCGCGGTCGCGCCGCAGAGCAGTAACCATACAACAAGGATAGCGATCTTCATAGAATTAGCCTTCCTGCTGTTCGAAGAGTTCGTCCACCGGGAATCTCCACCCTGGCACAGCAGGCTCGGCGTCGGCGATCTCGCCTCGCCGAAATACTTGAGGTCGGTCGGGGCGGTCCGCGCTATAGGATTTGATGATATCGGGGCGGAGTAGGTCCACATCCCACACAACCAGCGTTCCCGCGGCGAAATAATCCGCGCGCTTCGCGGCGAGCCGCTTCTCGGCGCTTGGTCCATAATCGTTTTCGGTGCGCACTTCGACCGCGAAACCGGGGCGCCCTCGTAGAATTTCATTCCAGGGCTCGGTCCGATGTACAGCGCGGCATCGGGGCTGAAGGAATCCCGATTTGGCAGATGGACGTGAAACGCCTTGTTGTCGCCAACTGCCCGTCCCAGCTTCGTCTGCTGCGTGTGCGTTCTCAAAGAAGCAAAGATCTCGTCGCCAGCATAGCCCGGGTCGCCTCCGGTTGGGGACATCGTGATCAGCTCTCGGTTGATAATTTCAGCTTTGCCGTCTTGCGACCAGTCGTACAGATCTTCGATCGTCGCTTTAGACTTCGTGGTCATTACCAAGCCCCTAAACGAATCATAACATGTCGCCGGTCGAACCCGAGCACCACGAGCGATTGGCTTGTATCTCGTTTCGACCCTCGCGGATGACGGTTACGGTCCTGTAGCACCTGAGCCGCCGAAACGCAGAGGGGGTCTGCCAGTCCGGCAATTCCGTTGGCGCCGACGTAGTGGCGCATTGATTCCAACACGAGGCCCCATCGCGTTTTGCAGCGGATCGCCTAGCCTCGGGCGCCGGGGCTCAATTCGCTTTCGTTTTGCAAGCGCGCCGTATGAACACGTTCTAACTCATAGACTGTCTTCGCACGCGGCGCTTAAATAGAGATCGGCATATCGCAATCGGCGGATTTACTCGCGCGTCCGCCAGCCAGGCAGGCTTTGTGCGCCGACGAGCGCCGACGCCTGCCTCCCCGATGCCAAAAGGGCGCCCATTTGGGGGATAGGCCTGAGTCTTATTTTGATTCGGGAGCGGGACCGGTGCGCATCGAGTAAAACTTCGGGAACAAAAGCGGCCGCGCCGCGCTAGCTGAACTGGATGAAGGTTTTTGATTTTAGTCTTTAGTTTCTTTAGTTTTCAGTTTTAGTTTCAGTTCTTAGTTTTCGGGTTTCTGGTCAAAGTCTTGCGTAGCGATCTCAAAACTGAAAACTAAGAACTGTTTTTAAGGAGGACACAATGAAACGACCTAGCATATTCGCTTCGCCCCTGCCGGGTTGGAGCCGCCTGGCGGCTAACGGCATACGTACAGCGGTTCCGAAAACTTCGGCAATCGCGAAGGTCGCTGCCGTCTTGGCGGGGACGGCCTGTCTGATGCTCTTCGCGATTCTTGGCGCCGCGCGCGCCGGGGCGCAGAATCCAATCCCGGCCGCCGAAGGCTGGGTGGTGCTGCCAGTTGAGGACTACCGCGCCCTGCGCCGCGCCGCGTTTCCGCTTACCGCGGAGCCAGCGCCGCCTCCGGTGGAGGCCACCTTGTCGCGCATCGACTACGATCTCAAAGCCGATGGCGACCTGGCGTCGGGAGAAGCGCGCCTTACCGTGGACGTCATCAAGGACGGCTGGGTGCGTCTCGCCATACCCATTGGTCTGATGGTGCGCGAGGCGCGACTTGACGGCCGCCAGGTATCGCTGGTGACGGAGGCCGCCGACAAGGGGCCGGGCGCAAGCTACCTGCTTTTGTCTCACCCCGGGCGGTCCGTGCTGACGCTCGGCATTGTGGCTCCCATTACAACGGTCGCCGGAACCGACATCCTGCAGCTCCCGGTCAATTCCTCGGCGATCTCTCGCGCAACCTTGTCGCTGGCGCGCCAGGGCGTCGACGTGCGCGTAACCGGTGGATTGCTCCTCGAACGCTCGGAGAGCGCGGCTGGGAGCCGCTGGGTCGCGCACGGCCGCGGCAACCAGTCGATGACTTTCGCGTGGCGCCGCCGCGTCGACGACGTGCGCACCAGTCAAGCGCTGAGGCTGCGCGGCGCCCTCACGGAGCTAGTCGGATTGGGCGAGGACGCAACGCAGATCAACGCCGAGGTGCAGGTGGAAGTCTTGCAGGGTATCGCTCAAGAGGTCCACGTCCAATTGCCGGCGCAATTCACGGTCAATCAGGTTTCCGGAGCGATGGTCGCCGACTGGGACGCGACGGCGCGCGAGTTGACGGTCAGCTTCATTGAGCCCGTGCAACACACCGCGCGCTTCACCATCAGCGGCGAGCTGCGGCTCCCGCGGGACGGAAAACTCGATATTCCACTCCTTCGCCTGCCGGCCGCTGAACGCGAGACTGGAGGCATTGCGGTAGAGGTGCTCGGCGCCGGCGAAATCAAGGAGCGCGAGCCGGTCGGGCTGGCCGAGGCCGAAGCCGCGGAACTGGGGCAGCTCATATCGAGCCGGCAATCCCCCTCTCTCATCGCATTTCGCTTGCAGCCGGCCGACGGCAAATCGCAACGGGCCCTGTCGCTCAGCATCGCCCGCTACACGCCGCAGGCCGTGCTCACGGCGAACATAGAAGAGGCCGATTACAGCGCCCTGGTCACGCCGGATGGTAAAATGCTGGTGCAATCGCGGTTCGCCGTGCGCAATAATCAGCGCAACTTCCTCAAACTCGGTCTGCCCGCGACCGCGGTTCTTTGGAGCGCCTCGGTGGCGGGCCGCCCGATTCGCCCGGGACGCGCGCCCGACGGCGCCCTCCTGCTCCCGCTCGAAAAAAGCAGGAGCGGAGACGAGGCCCCGGCCTTTGTAGTTGAAGTCTCCTACATGGATCGCGCCCAGCCATGGACAGACAAGGGCCGGGCGCGCATAACCCTGCTGGCGGTTGACCTGCCGATCTCAAAGTCGCGCCTGCTGGTCCACTATTCGCCGCTCTTTCGCCTGACGCCGCAAGTCGGGGCGTCCGGGAACTTCCGGGTTGCGCCCTACGAGGCGCCGGAATCGGGAGCGCTGCAGGCCGCGGGTAAGCCGGGAGTTCCCCAGCCCATCAACGCGGAGATGCCCGTTCAGGGCGCCCAAAGGGGCCAGGCCGCCCAGAACAGCCAGGGCGCCCAGACACTTGCCCAGGAGGACGAGAAGAGCGAGTCGGCCAAACAACTCGTCTCGCGCCTGCACGATGCGCGACGCGCCGCAAGCCCGGCGCGCAATCTCCCGCTCCGGGTTGCCTTCCCGCATTTCGGGCCTTCCGTCTTTTTGGTCTCCGAGCTGACCAGTGAAAACCAGACCCCGGTCCTGGAATTCGATTTCCAGCGTGACAAAAAGAGAGGTGAGAAATGATACGATCGATAATTGCGCTTCTACTTCTGGCGAGCGTAGCCTTCGGCCAACACCGCAGTTTGCCGCTCGATTCAACCCCGACGCCAAGTTCGCCCGGCAACGTCACGCTCTCGCTTGCCGAGTACAATCGCCTGGTCGAGCTTGCGGCCCGCAAGCCAAACACGCCCGAGGCCGCGCCGCTTCCCTTCGTTTTAGGGCGCGCCGCGTTCAAGGTCCGCCTCGAAAACGACACGCTGATCGGCGATCTCGACATCGGCGGAGCGGTTTTGCAGAAAGGCGCCGCAAGGGTGCCGCTGATTACCGGGCTTACAGTGCTCGAAGCCCAGCAGTCAGGCGGAGCGTTGCCCTTGTTACAGGACGGCGCCGCGCACGTCGCGATTTTGAACCCGGGCCCATTTTCCGTCTCTCTTACCGTCGCCGCGCCGCTCGCGGTTGAGGCGGGGCGCGCGTCCTTCACTTTGCCGGTTCCGGCGGCGAGTAATTCGCTGCTCACGCTCGATCTGCCCGGCGCGC
>Ga0207156_10115_pt1 | contig 19889 bp, 20 predicted proteins | sample Alteio_BWMinHeat_24_FD_153514 | JGI IMG/M metagenome (GOLD analysis project Ga0207156, IMG submission 153514) | Enriched cells from forest soil in Barre Woods Harvard Forest LTER site, Petersham, Massachusetts, United States -... | ecosystem: Environmental > Terrestrial > Soil > Temperate forest >...
CTTGAACTCGCCTTTCTTGCCCCAACGATCGCTAACGACGGTTGGACGCTATCCATGGACCCTTTATAGAATAGAAGGGGCGGTGGATCGGTAATCGCCTTTAGGCCTACCGGGTAATTCGGATCGTCAATCGCGAGGGCCGATACCCCGGACGCCAGAAACCGTTCCCATTCCCGGTCCAAATCGAAGCTTTTCCGAAACAATAGAAGTCTCTCCCTCTCACCGGGCGCCTCAAAAACCGACAGCGGAGCATTCCACGCTTCCTCAGCGTTTTGATACGTTTGGAGAAGCCCCGAAACCGCCCTAGGTGAAAGAGGGGAATTGCACAACCCGAAGAGGTATCCCCGGTCTTCCATCCTTGCCTAGGATACCAGGTTTTAGGTCCAAAGTCAAATCGAACCCCCAAAAACCCTTAAATTTTAAGGCTTTCTAGCTATGAAATAACCCCATCGAATGAATGTGTTTAAGGTGTAGTCAGTGATTTTTTAACTTTCTCAAAGACTGCGGAAACTAATTTGCGGTAGTCTTGCCTCACATCATCCGGTTTGTCTACCAATTCCCCAACGCTCCAAACGCGGGGATCGCCTTTAAATTCAGGGAATCTTGCTAGAAACTCGACTTTCAACTGCCGATTGACCGGAAATAGATATAACGCATCTTGAACCTTCGGATCTAGATCCTTCTTCTCTAGTTCTATCCCCGTATAATCTGCCACGGTTGCGATAGCTTCTTCTTCACTCAGCTTGTTATATAGTTTTGCATAATTCCAACTTCGACCTCCTGGCCTCCCCTCTAGAGAAATAAAAACGACTTTCGCGGGACCGCCGACAGCACTCACTCAATTTCTATGATTCATCAGTGCAATCAGCGGGTGCGGGAGGCGACGCGGCCGGCGCCAATCATACGCAGGGCTGCCCAGGCGTCGTAATCGTGAGGGTTCATGGCAAGGACTTCGCGGAAATAGTGGATCGCTTCCGCCCGTCTTCCCTGATGATAACGAACAAGACCCATGCCGGTCAAGGCTTCGCAGTCATGCGGGTTATCTTTCAACGAATCTTGAAAGCGCATCTCGGCGTCATCGGTGTTGTCTTCACGGAGCGAGCAGTAACCCAAGCCATTATTCGCTTCTTCTTTGTGCTCGGAAAGGGAATAGGCTTGAAAGAAGTCTTTCTGCGCTTCTTTGATTTGTCCTAAATGATAATGGGACCACCCTCGCAAAATATAAACCCAGCCATTGGGTTTCACATTCTTTGACAGTAACAACACTCGTTTATACTGCTGTCGATTATAAGCTATTTGAATTTCGGTGATTTTTCCGCGGTCTTTGACGACCGTATCTTTGGTGATGAACTGGGACGTTGAGGTCTTTTCCGGAATATACTGTTGAGTTTGGGCCGTTCGCTGAACATCGCGATCGGCGTGGAGATAGACCGGACCCGACGCTTGTTGGGCGCTGCGGCTTGCCAATCGGGCTTCATGCGCATCGCTTTCGACCCTTGGACAGCTCCGATCCGCTGACATCGGATAAACGCTGAACTTCATTCCATTATCTTTGGCTGTCACTTTTTCTTTTTCAATCAGCGAAGATTCCCCGGAATTGGAGGTATCGAGAAGGCTAATCACCGAGGTGACGCCTTTTCGTTTTAAGATTTTGAAATCGTTGTCCGATGGAACCTCTCCAATATAGACTTTGGTTTTTTTCATCCCCAAAGGTATCGCCGGCGGCGTATACTCTTCCTGATGAAGGCTTCCCGGCCACGATTTGGGAGATAATAGGGGTGTGGGTAATGACAAAGAGAGCGACTAGACCACCGATAACTGCCGCAAACAAGCTGCTTTTTTGCATGATAGACTCCTTGATATAAGCGATGATAGAGCTACGTAATAGAAAGATTATACCCCAAAATCGATGAAATTCCTCCAAATAGGGCTGGAAATCGAATTATTTATTCACAGTGAGATCGGCTTGATCGAGAATCTTGCCGTCTTGGTCAATCGCTTCCAGGTGAATTTTTTTTCCATTGACCCGGCCGTAAACAAAATTATAAGTCGTCACGGAGTCGGCGGTCCAAGAACTTCCGAACGCCGGATAGAGATCGGCCCCTCCGCCGCCGGTCACCACATACGTAATGCCGTGAATCGGTTTGCTTCTTTCGTAATCGTGATCATGGCCGTTGAAGACCAGTGAGACTTGCTCTTTTTCAAAAAGAGGCTGTAAATCATGGCGCCAGCGCATCGAGCTTCCATGAAATCCCGAACTGTAGAGAGGATGATGGAAGAAAACGATTTTGAGCGGCTTCCGCGATCGCTCCAAATCGCCTTTCAACCATTCATACTGCGTGCTTCCCGGATCAAATGATTCGTTCGAATCAAGTGAAATAAAGTGCGCTTCGCCGCAGTCGAAACTGTAATACCGCCCCTTGCCGGGAGAATTTTGCGGCAAATAATAATTTTCAAGATACGGTTTGCCATTCTGCACTTCAACATCGTGATTCCCCAAGGTAAGAAAAAAGGGAACTTCGCTAAGCAGTGTTTTGTAAATGGAAAAAAACTTTTGATCGAATCCCTTGTCGCTTTTGTCCCCATAAATCACGTCACCGGTGTGAATAACCAAATCAGGATGAACGGTCGCAAGGCGCGCGGCAATCGCCTTTTGATAGGAAGAAGCGGTGCCGCTGTCCCCCAATACACCAAAGGAAAACAGAGCGCTGTCCGAATCCGGAAATGTCTTGAACGAAGACCCTTCAACCGTTTTTCCTTCGCTCACAATCTGATATTGATACGCGGTATCCGGTAAAAGATTTTGAAGTATGACATGGTGCAACTTGCTTGCTTTAAGTTCTTTGATAGTCCGCCCCAAAGCGCTGCCGTCTTTCAGCACGTACACGACTTCACCGATAGAATCATCGACCGTTCTCCAGGCAATCACGACCGAATGGGACGTCATCTCCTGCAAATAAGGCTCCCGCGAAATGACAGCTGCGAATACGGTGGAGTAAAGAAAGGCGACCGTGAGAAACAACGATTTACAAAGTTTCATTCGATTGTTTTTGACATAAAACGCTGTCATCCTGGAACTACAGCTTTAGCCGGCACAAGTGTTCCCAAGTGCTCCCATACAAACGCTTTTGTCTTGGGAAAACTCGCCAAAAATAGATCCTGCATTCTGAAAGCATCCGGATCCAACAATCTAATTCTCCCTTGTTTAGCACCATCATGTTGTGCAATAGCGTCCTTTAAATACGATGCCCCATAATAAGCACAAATCATTTCAGTGAATGTCTGCTCAACACCGTGAGCAGGGTCGAAGAACCTCTCAAAAACTTCTTCTGACGGACTTCTAAAGGATTGTTTATCTTTGAAATGCTCCCTTTTTAAAGAGGAAAAATCAACACATCTAAAATGTAAATGCATCGAAGCAAGGCCTCCGATCGTATCTGCTATAACGGTAGGACTTGTGTCCAACTTACCATCTATACCTTTAAAATATTTTCCAACCCAAATGCGTCCGGCGTGCCTATCGGTAAGGTGTCGTTTATTATCCAAAATCTCCAATGATCTACCTCCGTGGTTTCTCCAAGCTGTTGCAAGGAGCTCTTGCTCAACCGGTATAATACGAACCCCGCGAACGTACAAATCCTCCCCAAAATCTCCAGTCCGGCCAACCGCAATTGCAATGGTTCGCATAAATCCATTGCCTGACAATTGTTTTTTAGAAGTCTCAATCATGCGGCTGCTTAATGGGATGCTCATTACTATACCTCTCTAACTCGATTTTCTTTTAATTTAAAAGGGACTGGCCCTTGAGGACTGAAAAACTCTCCAGAATGAATTACTTGATTCCGCCTATTCCGCTTTTTCTTCCGAATAACCTCTCCAGCGGCGGTTTATCTTGACACCCAATCAGCCGGACAGCCTTTTTGAAGAAGCCCAAAAGGCGTTTGACGAAGAACACTTTTCACACGTCATCAATTTACTCTCGGGAGCCTCGCTGGACAAGTTTGAGCCCAAAGAAAAAGCCGATCTTTTGTATTTCTTGGGCGTCTCTCTTTATCAAACCGGAAATGTCCACAAAGCGATGGCGACTTTTAAAAAAGGGCTTTCACTCAATCACCATCATGCCCCCACGCTCGACGCTCTCGGAAACTATTTTGCCGATGAGGGGAAACACCATGCGGCGATTTCCCGATACCGCGCCGCGACGCAAGCCAATCCGTCCCTTTGGGAACCTTATTATCATTGGGGCTATCTTCTTAAAAAAATTGGAAGTCCGAAAGCGGCCCTGCGCAAGTTTGAAACGGTTCTCTCGAAAAATCCGAACCATGTGGAAAGCTACTTGCACGCCGGCGACTGCGCCTTCCAATTAAGCCGGTTCGAGGACGCCTTGGCTTATTATGCCACTGCGGTTAAAAAAGGAGGGCCGACCGGAGATCTCCTGACTCGAATCGGAAACACGTATTCGCTTCTGGGCGATCGAAAAAAAGCCATGACGGGCTACAAGCAGGCGATAGCTCTCGATCCGATGGAAGGGTCGGGATACGAAAATTGGGGTCTTCTCCTACATCAACAAGGAAAATTGAAAGAAGCCGCCGCCAAATATGAAGAGGGTTTGATTCACGCGCCCGATTCTCCAACCCTCCTCTTGCGTCACGGTGAGGTTCTTCTCCAAATGAAGAAATATAAGGAAGCGGTGCTTCCGTTGGAAAAGGCGCTAAAAAATTTTAGAAGAACGGATGGAAGGGGAGTGGGCGCTTCATTGGACCGGCATCATCGCCGACTGCACCTATTCCCTAGGCGCCGTGAAACGGAAATTAGGGGATGAGAAAGCGGCGCGAAAATATTTGGCGATGGCGCTTAAGTTCTCCCCAAATCACTTGAGCGCACTGGAGGAACTCGCCTCGATGCGCGGCGTTTACCGGGAACATCACGTTAAATGGGAGTTCGTTTTGGAGGGGAAAGTCAACACTGAAAATGGAAAGGCGCTGGGGCTTCGCGCTTACCGGGTGGCGGCGCTCAATCTTGAAGAAGCGGTGAAATACGCCAAAGAGTGTGAGGAAGAGATCCAAGGGAAAACGATCGCCAAAGATGCCAGCCATCGGGAACAAGTTGCCTCGTACGCCGGCGTTCTCGCCCGCGGCCCACTTTTCTTAATCGGCAACGCCACTCAAGACACCTAGGGAGCTCCAACTCAATCAACCCTAATTTTCTATTGCTTGATTTTATTGTTGATTTTGTGATAGGATAAGTTATTGTGATTGTTCTGGCCGTTCCACAAACCGTTGGGGGAAGAGTAAAAGCGATGCGCCTGGCTAGCTGTTTAACTCAAGAAGAATTGGCGCAAGCAACCGGAGATTATGCTTCGAATCTAGCTGTGTTAGAAAAACGCGATGATAAAAAGCGGCCTACACTCCTTAATAAAGTAGCTAGACAACTGCACGTTTCTCCAGAAATTTTCACCGATCCAAACTGCCCTCTCCCGCCAGCAAGTCCAATCTTCCTAAAACATGTCTCTCCCTGGAAGCGAGAAAAATTTAAATTCCTTGGAATGTCTCCAACAGAAAAAAAAAAATACATCTGCAATCCATTGGAAGCAAAATAAGCTCTCTCATTAATGAATCAGGCTATACGATCGAGGAATTAGGATATAGACATGAATACTATCTCGTTGTGGCAGGAAGCAAATTCCCCTCGGAACGTTTTACCCAAAGATTGATTAATAAGTTCGATATCTACATCAACGGCTTATTCGATCCGCGCGTTAAGCGTTTAGCATCCGGCAATTCGCTTTCATTAACTCCCCGACAATTCTATATAAAAAAGTGGAAAGCCTTAAAAAAAATGAATCCGGAAGAACGAAAAACATTTATCCTTGACCATGCCGAACGTGTCAAACGGTTGATGGCCGAACGTTTTTTTAAACGAACGGAATTGGCAAAAGCAGCCGGAATCGACCACGCCGCTTTAATAAGATTTTTTCAAGGGAAATATTTTTTTCGATTCAAAACTGCCGTAGCCTTGGCCAAGGCATTACGAATTTCCTTACTGCAACTTCTTGACACAAAAGCGCCAATCCCGCCCCCTTCAGCCCAATGGCGCAAGCCGAGATAAAAAGGAGATTTGCTGGAAGCGGAAGGAATGATTGTTTTAGTTTAAGAAGTACTCTACATATAGTCGAAAATCAACCTGTTTTTACATATTATTCGAGGTGAACCATCCTATGGAATATCTTAAAGAAATCGCTTGGCTTATTGGCGGCCCCCAAGGAAGCGGCGTCGACTCATCGGCCAGCACCTTCGCCCAAACGCTTGCCAGCGGAGGTTATCATATTTTTGGAGGCCGCGAGTACCACTCCAACATCAAAGGGGAACACAGCTACTACCAAATTCGCGCCAGCGACAAAGTGGTCCGCTCTTCGGTCAATCAAGTCCATATGTTGGCCACCTTTGAAGAAGAAACGCTTCACATTCATCAAGATTACGTTCTTCCCAACGGCGCCATCCTTTTCGATCCGACCCTCAGCAAACCGGAGTCGATTCATCGAAAAGATGTGACGCTCATTCCGGTGCCGTACATGGATCTCATTAAAAAAGTCGCCACCGAGTTCGGAAAAGAAAAAGACGCCAACAAACTGGCGGTCATGAAAAACGTTCTCAGCGTTTCGGCCTCCCTGGCGCTGCTTGAATACCCCTTCGAACAGATCGCAAAAACCGTCGAATCGTTCTTCAAAGCAAAAAAGCCGAAACTGGCGCAGATGAACGTCCGCGGCGCCGAGATGGCTTACAATTTTGTCCGTGAAAATTACGCCAAAACTTCCTTTCCATTTCGGTTAAAACCGATTCCCATTCCAGCCGGAGAAAAACGAATCTTCCTCAATGGAACGCAAGCGGCCGCCATGGGAAAAATCATGGCAGGTTGCCGTTTCCAAACCTATTATCCGATTACGCCGGCTAGCGACGAAAGCGAATTCCTTGAATCCCATCCGGAGTATGGATGTGTGGTCGTTCAATGTGAAGACGAAATTTCGAGCATCTGCATGGCGGTTGGCGCCGCTCTCACGGGCGTGCGGGCTTCCACCGCAACGAGCGGTCCCGGATTCTGCTTGATGGTAGAAGGAATGGGATGGTCCGGTATCAATGAAGTTCCGGTCGTCATTTTCAACTATCAACGCGCAGGCCCCAGCACCGGTCTGCCTACTCGGTTTGAACAAGGTGACTTGAGATTTGCGATGAACGCCGGTCACGGCGATTACCCGCGCATCATCATGGCCCCCGGCGATATGGACGAGTATTTCTTTGACGCCATCGACGCCTTCAATTACGCGGAACGCTACCAAATGCCGGTCATCGTATTAAACGACAAGAACCTCGCAAACTCCACGAAAACTATTGCGATGTTTGATTACAGCAATTCCAAAATTGACCGCGGCTTGTTATTGACCGACGCGGAAGTGACCAAACTGGCCAAAGGAAACGGCGTTGCTCCGAAAGGTGAAAACGGAAATTTCAAACGGTTTCATTTTGAAGAGAACGGAATTTCCGCACGGCCGGTGCTCGGCCAAGAAAATGGTGTTTTCTGGAATACAGGTGACGAACACGATGAATACGGTCACATCACCGAAGATCCTGAAATGCGCCGCAAGATGATGGACAAACGGATGCATAAACTTGAAATCGCCTCCAAAGAAATCCCAACAGACAAAAAAAAATCATGACCTTCGGTCCGAAAGAGGCCGACGTCACGGTTGTGACGTGGGGCTCGACCAAAGGCGCCGTGTTAGACGCGATGGAAGACCTCGAAAAAGAAGGGATCAAGGTCAGACTCTTGCAGATTCGCATCATTCATCCATTTCCCACAAAAGAAGTGGTCGATGAACTCAGCAAAGCAAAGATCAAAGTTGGCTGTGAAATGAATTTTCAAGGCCAACTAACGCCCATCATCCGGGAATTTACCGGCATCGCGATGGACGCCAACATCTTTAAATACACCGGAAGACCGATGAAAAAAGATGAAGTGCGCGATGCCTTACGCGATATTGTGAAAAAACATTCGAAAAAGGTGGTGCTCACCCATGGCGCTTGAACTGAAAGAATTAAAAACAGATTTTAGAAACGATTGGTGCGTCGGATGCGGCGACTTCGGAATCTTAAATGCGATTCACATGGCGATCAGCGGCCTCGGAAGACCGAGACACGAAGTAACCGTTGTTTCCGGAATCGGTTGTTCCGGAAAAACCCCGCACTGGATTAATACGTACGGTGTCCACACCCTTCACGGACGAAGCCTTCCCTTCGCGCTTGGAATTAAACTGGCAAATCCCGAATTGACGGTCATTTGCGTCGGAGGCGATGGTGACGGTTACGGAATCGGCGCCGCTCACTTCTTGAACTCGGGCCGCCGGAATGTCGACGTCACCTACATCGTCTTCAACAACGGCGTTTACGGACTGACAAAAGGACAAGCTTCGCCCACGCTTCACCGCGGCGAAAAACCGAAAAGCCTTCCGTCGCCGAACATCAATGACAACATCAATCCGCTTGCCGTGGCGCTGTGCTCCGGCTACACCTTTATCGCGCGCGGCTATTCGTATGACGTCAAGCAATTAAAAGACCTGATTCTGAAAGGGATTAATCACAAAGGGATGGCGTTGATTGACGTCCTTCAACCATGCCCCACGTACAACAATCTCCAAACCAAAGAATGGTTTGAAGGGATTGAAGAGGATGAGGAAACCGGCGCTAAAGTCAAGAAAAATCCTCGCGTCTATAAACTTGAAGAATCGGGTTATGACCCGGTCGTGAAAAATCCGGACAACATCGAAGAAGTCGAGCACAAAATGGCGCAAGCCTTCTTGAAGAGCCAAGAATGGGGCGATCGAATTCCAACCGGCGTCCTCTTTCAGGTGAACAATCCCGACTACGGAGCCCGTGTCGCCGCGCGAATGCCGGCCTATGCGAAAACCCCGCCCTCCAAGATGCCATTTTACGATCTCGCCACGAAAAAAGCGACGACCGACATCGGACCCTTGCTGAAAGACTTCCAAGTCGTTTAACAAAATTTCAAAAGCGCCCGGTAGACTTGAAAAGCCGGGCGCTTTTTTTGTCATTCCCGTCACCTTATTAAAAGATCCCGAAAACGGCCCCTTTGCTCGTTAAGCAGCGAATTTATGACGCGCTCTCCCGCGCAGTGGCGTAACAGTTCGGCCTTCCGCTTTCCGGAACTCCTCGAAACGCCCGAACCCTTGTTTTATTTCCAGCCAAACTCCTGGAACACTCTCTGGAAATTGCCGGCTACCAGGATGCCTAACTAACGGAAAATACCCCCTCTCGTTGAACTACTGACAACGACTAAGATAATCTCCACAAAGTGTTGACAGCAAATGTTATAATAGAAGGAGAGTCTCAACAAGGAGAAGCGTTAATGAACTTGACGGCTGTTTTTGAAAAAGACGAGGATTGGTATATTGCTTACATCGAGGAAATTCCGGGTGTAAACACTCAAGGGCGTACCCTTGAAGAAGCTAAAGCGAATTTAATTGAAGCTTTCCAATTACTAATGGAAGCCAACCGCGATGAAGCGGAAAGAGAGCTTGTGGGCAAGCACGTAACTCGCCAAAAAATTTTGGTATAATGTGAAACTTCACGAATTTCTCAGCCACCTCAAGGAATACGATTGTTTCAAAATTCGTGAGGGCACCAACCACTCTATCTACAAAAACGCGAAGACGGGTAAGAAAACGAGCGTTCCGCGGCATACCGAAATCAGAAATTCAATTGCCAGAAAAATTTGCAAGGATTTAGGAATTCCCTCGATTTGTTAATCCCTCGTGACTTTATCGGGCATCGATATTCTATCTTATTAGCGAACCCTAAAAATCGAGAACCAAAATTCAAAAAAGCCTAAAAACTACATCAAAAAAATCAAAGTCCAAAACTCAAAATTTGTGATTCGGGGAAGCCGCCGCGAAGACACCCTCACAGCAATCGACATCAAGCCAGCGGTCGTCGAAAACTCCAAAATCATGCAAGACCAGCGCACCAACACGGGCACCCGAACGCGTTTCGGCAATCTGGACTCGGGCCCATTGACCCTGCAAACCATCCCACGGGTCTTGTTGAGTTCCAACCTTGTAATAAACTGCCGGGCCATACTCCTCTCGTAATCTTCCTAAAACAAGTGCTGAAGACCCAAGCTTAGCCATTGATAACGTGGCCTCTTTAAACCCACCTCTTGGCTCCCAGCCAGGTTTAACACCAACCATACTCAGATTTTTAATATACTCTTCTTGCTCTGCACGGTTTTTTTTCATTCGAACCGGCAATAATCGGTATCACGTCATGAACAAAAGGTTCTTTTGCCTTCTTGGCTAATTCAGCGATATCAAAAAGCCAACTCTCGGGATCAATTGCATTTCCAGGATAAATTTCACAATTGGCTGTGGCATGCCGCTTTAAATATCCGGCATTGATATCGCGGACCCTATCCAACACGCTTTCCCCGGGCCATTGAACAACGCGATGCCCCAAACCCACCGCTGTTTCATACGTGAAGACGGAACAAGCGCTTTGGACCTCTTTCTGCAGGTTTAATACCAGATCCCAAGCTCTCGGCCAGGCCTTGATTAAATCAAAAATAAAGATGGACCGCTCGGACTGCGGGCCGCTAACAAGCTCGGGCAATTTGTAAATAGCTCGGAGAGGTTCATCCCGCGAGAGTCTTGCTCCTCAAATAGATCGACCAATGTCGCTAAATCGTTTGCGATTAAGGCTTGTGGCGAGTGAATGTTTTTGACGACATAGCTGCAGTCAGCCAATTTTTGAGGTTTTGTTAACACCATGCTCCCATTATCACTCCAAATTTCGGGATAGTCAAGAGAAATTTACGGCTTTTTTGTCTTTTAATGTTACCGATTTGTTAAATTTTAGGCACTTTAAGTTTTCGGTCTGTTTTCCAGGTGAGATTGGAGTTCGCGGCGCTTTACTTTCATCGTGGTGGTTTTGGGGAATTCGCCTTCCCAAATCACGACGTCTTTTACCCGTTTAAAATCGGATAGAGCTACGTTTATCCGTTTGATTTCTTCCCAGATTTTTTCAGAAGTAACATTTTCATGAGGAATGACAACGGCCACCACTTCTTCATCTTGTCCCTTTTTTCTTCCGATCACGCAGACGTCCTTAATCAACGTAATGCGGCGTAATTTTTCTTCGATTTCCTCGGGGAAAATCTTCTTCCCGGTATCGGTGACGATCACATTTTTCAACCGTCCGGAAATCGTCAAGTATCCATCGGCGTCCAGATAGCCGATATCGCCCGTGTAAAGAAAATCCTCACGGAGCACCGTCGCCGTAGCGGCGGGATCCTCATAATATCCTTTCATGATATTGGCTCCCTTCGCTAAAATTTCACCCTCGGGAGTTCCGGCAATTCGCAGCTCGACCCCTGGAACCGCGGGGCCGACAGTTCCGACTTTTCGTTTGTTGACCGGATTGACGGTCAAGACCGGAGCGGCTTCCGTTAACCCATACCCTTGAATAATGCCGAAGCCGAGGCGCTCAAAAAAGATTTCAATCTCACGGGAAAGCGGCGCGCCCCCTGAAACGATGTAGCGGAGATCTCCGCCGAACGAGGCGTGAATTTCTCGAAAGAGAAAGCGGCGAAAAGCGATATTAGGAATTCTTGAGAGAGCAAACACAAACTTGAACATTTTACGTTTTTTCGGATCTTCGTCGATTTTCTTCAAAATAGCGTGACGGATCATCTCCAAAAAAGCGGGAACGGCCAGCATCATTTCGGTGCCGGTATCCCGCATCGTTTCCAAAATTTCCGAAGGTTTCAACGAATGTTGAAAGGTGACGGTTCCTCCCCCATAAAGCGGGGTTAAGAAGCCGCCGGTCAGCTCAAACGCGTGAGAAAGGGGCAAAATGGAAAGAAAATTCGCTTGAAAGAATCCATCGGGAAAGACTTTGAAAAACGCCTCCACGTTCGAAATGAAATTTTCATGAGTCAATACGATTCCTTTCGTGTCGCCGGTTGTTCCGGAAGTGAAGAGAAGGACGGCGGTCCCGTCCCGAAGGGTGGGGAGTTTAGAGCTGTTTTCCCCTTCGAGAAGGAGTTCAAAGAGCGTCGGTATGGCCATGTCGTTTGAATCGAAACAAACAACCGGAGTCGTAAATCCTGATTCCGCCACGGCGGTCAAATAGTTTTTCGAAACGAAGATCAGTTTAGGTTTTGCCCGCGCGAGAATGTTGGAACGATCCTCTTTTTTAAGCAATTTATCAATTGGAACAACCGCGGCTCCCGCGCGAATAATCCCAAAAAACGCAATGTCCCATTCAGGACGGTTTTCGCTCAAAATTCCGATATTGTCTCCTGGACGAATTCCATACGCTTTAAGGCCGCGGGCCAAAGCCAGCGCAGAATCATGCAACTGTCTGAAGGAAAGCCGGCGCCAATTCCTTCCCTCGCGAATAGAACAGAATACCTTGTCCCCATATAGCTTGACGCTGCGAGAGAGGAGCTCGAAGAGGTTTTGCATGCAAAAAGCCTTCGAAACCTTGACATTCCAACCCTGCTTGTAGTAGAATAAAACCCTATGGATTCAGCAACAATAGGCGGCTGGAGTTTTCCGTCCTCACATGCATCGTCTTCTCCTGAGACGGTGTTCAAGGATGCTGCGTTAGAAGAGCCGAGGCCGGATACGGCTTATAAGATATTATGTACGGAAAAAGTTTCACTTACCTCAAAAATTGGCGATAAAACTCTTATCACGTTGGCTTATGAGAAAAATGATCCCGACGTATACGAAGTAATTTATAGATGGGCTACAACGCCGCCGCCTCTTGGGCCATCTGGAAAAGTAAAAATTACTGAGTATGGCCGTATGAAGTGCGGAGTGTGCGAACAGGGTGAGGAACCTCTGTTTGCCCTTGCTGACGACGGCCAACGTTTCGCAGTTCAACGCTATGGAATTATAGCTGTATGTGATACATTGTCTGGAGAGACAATCGCCACGCTTCCTATCAAAAAACAATATCCGAAGGCGGGTTTTTACAATTCGAATACTCTTGTTACTCCATCCTGTGGCTCAAGATTAATGGTCTGGAATATATCAAGCCCAAAAGCTGATTACATCCGACTCGAAGACCTTCCAGGGGGGCTTTGGAGGGGACGCCGAGTCTTCTTTTTTGATCATGGAAAGGATCAAGGTACGGTTAGAGATTTCCATGGTGATGTCCGTGACTCAACCCTAAATCGAGTAAGTGACATGAACAATTTCACGTTTTCTCCCGATGGTAACTATCTAGCCGCTACAAATGCTGAAGGGCTTCGAATTTGGAATATACACCAAAGAGAGCCTATTTTTGATTTAGACTGTGAAAATTCGGCACATATCATTCCGCAAGTTTCATTTTCATTGGATAATAAGCGACTTATCATGGGGAGTACAGGCCGTTTACAGATTTTTAAATTTGGCAATAATAACACACCCGTTGATTTTTCGCCTCGAAATTGGAGTAGCGGTTATGACGTTTCCTATGCTGTGACCTTCGGACCTCAAAAGCATAAAAATTGGGTAGCTGCAGCCGGCGGCGATTACGGAAAACGTCCGCCGGAAATAGAGGTTAAGATATGGGACGTAAGTGGAAGAAGAAAGGAAATCGGCCGCTTATCCTGGCCGGAATATGAAGAGACCATAAAAGAACTGTGTTTTTTACCGGGTGGAAGATTTCTTCTGGCACAAGGATGGAATAGTTTACGACTTTTACAAATCAGTGGAATTTAGAAAATTTAGGAAGTCATCCAAGGAAGGAAGAAAGATCGCCGCGAAGAAAAATACGTTAGCTTTTTAGGAGGGGCTGTGAAATTTAATTTTTTTCTCTCACTACTCATTCTGCCGGCACTTTTAATTTCATGTACAAAAACCGGTGCGCTTACCGGGGGTTCAGCAGGAGCAAATAATGGAAGTTTCTCGGGTAACTTGACCGGAAGTGTAAGCGGAGGACTTTCGCCTGTCTCGGGCGCAACCGTGACGCTCTTTTCTCTTCCTATCGGAAGCTCTGCGCCGACCTCCTTGGCCAGCGCTACCACGAATTCCGCCGGCGGATTCACCCTCAATTACACAAACCCGGGCGGCAATGCGATTCTTTATGTGCTGGCTGTCAATGGGAGCGCGGGAAGCGGATCCTCTTCCAACACCAACATCCAAATGGCCGCGATGCTCGGACAAACTTCCAACGTCCCGGCCTCTCTCCTTGTCAATGAGCTTTCAACCTCGGTTTTTATCAATACCATGACTCAGTTCGGCCTATCCAGCGATACGAACGGCGCCATCAGCTACTCGCTTCCAAGCCGGGTTTCCACCGCCAGTTTTGCCAATATTGCCTCGCAGACCAGCACCTTTATTACCAATGGCGCCATCAATTCCGGAGTAAGCACCGCTAATCAAACAATCTTGTTTTCCATGGCCAATTCGATCGCTTCATGCATTGAGAATTCGAACAAATGCGGCACTCTTTTTAATACCGCACAAAGTGGAAGCAACACGGCGGCGGCCAACATCATGGAATCGCTTTTTAACATGATCAATGTTTCGAGCGATTCAACCGCCATTTATACTCTGGCTTTCCCACTGGGAGCAACGACCGGCTATAACATGACCGGCTCCACGCCTTCCACCTTAACCGTCGTGCCGAACGCGGCGGCCACCAACACGTTTACGGTTGGCAGTTCCCCCGCCGGACTTGCGATTGACGCCTCCGGCAATCTGTGGGAAGCGAACAATGGCAATGGTAATGTTAAACAACTCAGTCCCTCTGGAACTGTATTGGGAACCTTTACGGTTGGGTCAAATCCCGCGGGAGTCGCTATCGATGCCGGCGGCGACGTTTGGGTAACCAATAACGGAACGACGACAATCACTGAACTGACCTCAAGCGGTTCACCGGTGGGAACGTTTTCCGCTGGCGCAGGATCAAACCCACGTGGACTTACCATTGATTCTTTTGGAAATGTTTGGGTATGTAACAATGGCTCCGACTCCGTGGCGGAATTAAACTCCTCCGGAACAATTATTGGAACCTTTACCATTACGGGAGGTGCGACGCATCCCAATGGCATCGCCATTGACGGCACAGGCAACGTATGGGTCGCCAGCGATACAGGCGGAACGGTTGCCACCGTAACCAAATTAAGTTCTTCGGGCGTCAACTTAGGGGTCTTTACGTTCGGGTCACAAGCAAGAAGCGTTACAGTCGATCCATCCGGCAATGTTTTTGTCACCGACAGCGTTGCCAATATCGTAACCAAACTCAACAACAACGGCATCTCCCTGGGAAGCATTTCATTGTCCGGACATGGCGACGCCATAGCCATTGATGGGGCCAATAACGTCTGGGTCGCCAATCAGGCTGGAAATATAACAAAATTGACATCCAGTTTGAAAAATTTAGGCTCCTATACGGCTGGAAGCTCCCCCGCCGGACTTGCGATTGACCCAAGCGGAAATGTTTGGGCCTCCAACAACGGAGGAAGCACCATCACACAGGTTACAGGAGTCGCCTTGGGCCCTCAATTCTATCCCTACTCCGGTCCGATTTACGCCGGTGGCGGCGGAGGTATATAGATCAGGGCCCGGTGACGCTGCCGGTGCGGGTGTCAATCGTCAGCATTGCCGTATTCCGTTGATTGTCCGACAGGCTAATCGTTTGAATGGTTGCTGCGGCGAGCGGGTTTCCGTCACACCCTAAAATCGAGCCCTGGGGGCTGAAAATAATTCCGGTTCTATCGGGAAACTGAATGGCAGCGGCGCCCAGGCAGCCTGGACCCGCACGTCCGGCGAAGCGAGGCGTTAACACCGTAACAATGTTCGGTGGAAATTTATCGGTGAACAGAACCGTGCTTGTTGAGTCAAGTGCGACAAGCGCATTGGAAATCGCCGAAGGCAGAATGGCCCCCGAAGAATTTTTGCGGGCAATTCCCTCGACCCGCCCGATATCCGATTTTAGCCTTTTGGCGACATTTCTCAAGACAAACCGGGCACGATAAGCATTGTACTGAGGAACAACGAGACGTAAAAAGAGCGCTATAACAGCGATACAAACGATAAGTTCAACAAGCGAAAAAGCGCGAAGTCTATTCGTCGTCCTCATCATCTTTGCTTTTCCGCTTACTTTTGGAAGCGCCCACTTTTTCGGGCTCTTCGTCTTTAGCGGTCGTCTCTTCTTCAGGCGACTCTTCCGGTATCGTAAGAAGCGGCGGCGGTGAACCATTCTCCGTGACCACTTCAATGTTGCGATATCGCGGCATTCCCGTTCCCGCCGGAATCAGTTTTCCAATGATGACGTTTTCTTTTAAGCCGAGGAGCGGATCGATTTTGCCCTTGATGGCCGCTTCGGTCAAAACACGCGTTGTTTCTTGAAAGCTCGCCGCGCTCAAAAACGAATTGGTCGCCAACGAGGCTTTGGTGACGCCCAAAAGCACGGGACGGGCTTTCGCCGGCGAACCTTTCTTTCCGAGCTTAGCGTTGGCTTCGTCAAATTCGAAGATGTCAATCAACCCGCCGGGGAGAAATTCCGTGTCTCCCGGCTCGTCGACGCGAACCCTGCGCAGCATCTGTCGAACGATAACCTCGATGTGCTTGTCATTAATGTCCACACCCTGACTTCGATAAACCCGCTGAACTTCATCAACGAGATATTTTTGGACCTCGGTGACGCCCAGAATTCGCAAGACGTCATGGGGATTCAACGGGCCTTCGCTCACGCGATCCCCGGCATTCACTAATTGCCCATTATGAACTTTTAATCGCGCACCGTAAGGGGAGTGATAAACCCGCTCGGTTCCATCGGTGGAGGAGATAACAACACGGCGATGACCCTTTTCGTCAAAGATTCCGATGACACCGCTCGATTCCGCGATGATGCCGACGTTCTTCGGTTTTCGTCCCTCAAAGAGTTCTTCCACGCGCGGCAAGCCCTGAATGATATCTTCAGAGGCGACACCGCCGGTATGAAACGTACGTAAGGTCAACTGAGTTCCCGGTTCACCAATCGATTGAGCGGCCACGATACCGACCGTTTCGCCGATATCGACCGACTTGCCGGTCGCCAAGCTTCGTCCATAACATTTAAAGCAGACACCGAAGCGCGTTTGGCACGTTAAGACCGACCGGATTTTTACTTTCGTAATGCCAGCCTCTAAAATCTTGTCGGCAATGTCTTCGGTGATTTGCTCTCCAGCTTTGCAAATCACTTCTTTTCGTTCGAATAGAATATCGTCGGCGGCATAACGCCCGACAATCCGCTCTTTCAGCGGAACGACCACCATGGTGATTTGGCCGCCTTTTCCTGTTTCCACCAAGCTTTCAACTTCCACCCAACGGGTGGAGCCGCAGTCCGGCTCACGCACAATGATGTCTTGCGTCACGTCGATAAGACGCCGTGTCAAATAGCCGGAATCGGCGGTACGAAGGGCCGTATCGGCCAAGCCTTTTCGAGCGCCGTGTGTCGATATGAAGTATTCAAGGACGGTAAGCCCTTCACGTAAATTCGCTTTAATCGGAACGGGGAAAATTTTCCCCGATGGATCGGCCATCAATCCGCGCATTCCCGCCAGCTGACGAACCTGGGATATGTTTCCACGGGCGCCTGAATTCGCCATCATGTAAATCGGGTTCATCGGATCGAGGTTTTTCAACATCGCGTCTTTTACGAGATCCGACGTCTCTTCCCAAATGGAGATCGAGCGATCGTATTTTTCGTCATCGGTAATCAATCCTCTTTGAAATTGATTTTCAAGCGCCGAGACTTCTTGATCGGCTTTCGCCAAGATAGCCGGCTTTTCCGGCGGCACTTCAATGTCGGTGACCGCAATGGTGACTCCCGAAACGGTGGCGTACCGGAATCCGACAAATTTTAAACTGTCCAAAAGTTTCGCGGTGATCGTCGTTCCATGAATCCGGTAGCACTTGGCCACAATGCCTGCCAGTTTTTTCTTGTCGACCGTCTCATTGATGAACGGAAACTCGACTTCTTTCGGAATGTAGCTGTTGAAGATCACGCGGCCGACGGTGGTATCCATGAAATGGCCTTTTTCAAGAGGCGCTTTCTTCTTGTCGCGGGTGGGTGGCGCCACAACTTTATACTTAATTTTAGCGTGGATCTCCAAGACCCCCGCTTCGTGCGCTAATTTTACTTCGTTTTCGTTGTCAAAAGCACGACCCTCGCCTTTCATTCCCGGCAGTTCCGCCGTCAGCCAATAACAACCCATCACCATTTCCTGGGTCGGGGTGCAGACCGGTGTTCCGTAAGATGGAGAAAGAATGTTGTGCACCGAGAGCATGAGCAAGTCGGCTTCCGCAATAGCGCCGGCGCTTAAGGGCAAGTGAATCGCCATTTGATCGCCGTCAAAGTCGGCGTTAAACGCGGTACAGACCAGGGGATGCAGCTGAATCGCTTTGCCATCGACCAAGACCGGTTCGAACGCTTGAATACCGAGACGGTGCAAGGTTGGCGCGCGATTTAAAAGAATCGGATGGTCCTTAATCACTTCTTCCAAAATTTCCCAAACTTCAGGGCGAACACGTTCGACCATTTTCTTGGCCGCTTTAATATTGTGAGCCAGTCCGCGTTCCACCAAGGTTTTCATGACGAACGGTTTGAAGAGCTCGAGGGCCATTTCTTTGGGGAATCCGCACTGATGCAGTTTCAGCGTCGGACCGACGACGATCACCGAACGGCCGGAGTAATCGACGCGTTTACCTAAAAGATTCTGACGGAAGCGTCCCTGCTTCCCTTTTAACATGTCGCTTAACGACTTTAAAGGCCGGTTATTCGGACCGGTGACCGGTCGGCCGCGCCGACCATTGTCGATGAGCGCGTCGACCGCTTCCTGGAGCATTCGCTTTTCATTTTTTACGATGATTTCCGGAGCGCCCAATTCAAGGAGCCGCTTCAGACGATTATTTCGATTGATTACCCGGCGGTAAAGATCGTTTAAATCACTGGTGGCGAAACGGCCGCCATCCAACTGCACCATGGGGCGCAATTCAGGGGGAATGACCGGAATGCATTCCATGACCATCCATTCCGCTTTGTTTCCGCTCTTGCGGAACGCATCAGCCACTTCCAATCGTTTAATCGCTTTCGATCGTTTTTGACCGGTCAGCTCGCGAACTTCCGTGTGAAGTTCTTCATACAACTTCTCGATGTCGACCTCGCGAATAAGCTCACGAATGGCCTCCGCGCCCATTCCGGCTTTAAATTTTGTTCCATGCTTTTCACGCGCTTCGCGATACTCTTGCTCGGTGAGGAGCTGTTTTTTCATGAGCGGCGTGCCGGCCGAATCTAAAACAATATAGTTGGCGAAATAGATCACTTTTTCAAGGGATCGCGGCGTCATGTCCAACAGCAAGCCGATGCGGCTTGGAACGCCTTTGAAATACCAGATGTGAGAGACAGGTGTTGACAGTTCAATGTGTCCCATCCGTTCCCGTCGAACTTTACTGCGCGTCACTTCGACGCCGCACTTGTCGCAAACAATCCCTTTAAAACGAATTCGCTTGTATTTACCGCAGTGACATTCCCAGTCTTTGACCGGCCCGAAAATTCGCTCGCAGAAGAGCCCGTCTCGTTCAGGTTTCAACGTACGATAATTGATCGTTTCCGGCTTTCGGACTTCGCCATAGGACCATTCGCGGATTTTCTCCGGAGAAGCCAAACCGATCTTTATAGCTACAAAATCATTGACGTCTAGCACTATATCTCCTTGTCTGGACACACTTCTTTATGAAGTGTGTCCCATTACCTTTAAAAGCTAGATATTCGAAAGTACACTTTCGCCGATGTCAAGCCCCAGCTCTTTGGCTGTGGTGCGGACATCCTCTTCTTCGCCTT
>Ga0207156_10117_pt1 | contig 19786 bp, 13 predicted proteins | sample Alteio_BWMinHeat_24_FD_153514 | JGI IMG/M metagenome (GOLD analysis project Ga0207156, IMG submission 153514) | Enriched cells from forest soil in Barre Woods Harvard Forest LTER site, Petersham, Massachusetts, United States -... | ecosystem: Environmental > Terrestrial > Soil > Temperate forest >...
GAGATTTGTGTCTTTTGTCTCGCGGATGGCGATCAGGCCGATGAGGGTGAGAACGGCGGAAGCGCTCAGGTAGTAGCCAACATATTTAAGCCCGTAGTTTCTTGCGAGTCCGGTGGCAATGTAAGGCGCAAGGGACGCGCCGAAAATTCCCGCAAAATTAAAGGTGAGTGAACTGCCTGTGTAGCGCACGGGTGTGGGGAAAAGCTCGGAGAGAACTGTACCGAGCGGGCCGTACGTGAGGCCCATAAGAGAAAGTCCGACGGCCATCATCGCCGTCGCGCCTAAAGTGCCCCCCAGGAACATTGGTGCGAGTATCAACCCAAACAGCGCAATTCCCAGTGTGACCCAGAGAAGTGTGGCGCGGCGTCCGCGTTCGGCGAGCGCGCCGCTGATAGGGATTGTCACGGCGAACAAGAGCATGCAGGCAAGTTGCATGACAAGAAATTTGTTGCGGCTGAAACCGAGCGCGGTCGTGCCCCAGGAGAGAGCGAAGACCGTCATTAGATAAAACAGAACGAACGTGGCGAGCGAAGACATTGTGCCCATCAAGAGTTCGAGCGGGTATTCGAGGAAGACGGTGACCATCGGCGCTTTCACGGATTCGCGGCGCTGGAGCGCCGCGCGGAAAACGGGTGTTTCGGAAATCGTCAGACGGACATAAAGACCGACCAGGACCAGCGCGGAACTTGCCAGAAACGGGATGCGCCAGCCGAAAGCAAAAAATTGATCGTTGGTCAGAAATCTCGACAGCAGCAAGAAAACGCCACCGGAAAGAAGGAAGCCGACGGGCGCGCCAAGCTGGGGAAACATGCCGTAGCGTGCGCGTTTGCCGGGAGGCGCGTTTTCGATGGCGAGCAGAACCGCTCCGCCCCATTCGCCGCCGAGGCCGAGGCCTTGTCCGAAGCGGCAGATCGCCAAGAGCAACGGTGCCATTACCCCGATTGTGCGATAGGTGGGAAGCAGGCCGATGGAAACGGTCGAGAAGCCCATCGTGAGAAGGGCCGCGACCAGCGTGGTTTTGCGGCCGATGCGGTCGCCAAAATGGCCAAAGAGGGCGGAGCCGATTGGGCGCGCGATGAACGCGATCGCGAACGTCGCGAGCGAAGCCAGCACGGCTGAAGTTGGGTCAGAGGCCGGAAAAAACAGCTTTGGAAAGACGAGAACGGCGGCGGTTGCGTAGATATAGAAATCGAAGAACTCAATCGTCGTGCCGATCAGGCTGGCGAAAAGAACTTGGACCGGTCGATTGATAGACACCGCACCGGTGAGGGCGTCGCCGGCGAATGCCACTTCGGAGCTGTGTATTTTAGACAAAGAGTCCCAAGCTTAACCTATTCGACGTGCTCTCGAAAATCGCGGAGTGACAGCTGCGGAGCAGGTAACCACACGGGTACATGAGGCAGCGGCCGCTTGGATGACTCTGGGCAGTTCCCCATATAATCTGCAAAATCGGCTGTTCCTCAATCCAGATTGAGCGGAGATGCGTACTTGCTGTGATGGGCAGCTCGCACGCGCACCGGGGGCATTTGGCACATGATGATCCGAGAATTCGATCTCGAAAAATACATCAAGAACTCCAAACACGTCGACATCAGCGACATTGATCTGGCGGATGCCAAGAACTATCCGCTCACGCCGGACGAAATTCATTCGCTAACGTACATGATGGATATCGAGTCGCACACGATCGTCTATCTGCGGAGCATTCTTTCGACGTGCGCGATCGAAGACGCCGACACGACCGCGTTCTTGAGCTGCTGGGCTTACGAAGAATTTTTCCACGGGCGAACGATTGGGCAGTTTCTTTCGGCTTGCGGGATTCCGTTTTCGCACGATCGAATTGCCGAAGTGCAGCGAGGCACGTCGTGGAAAGAATGGCTAAAGGACATGGGCGCGTCGATGGTGTGCCAGTTTTCCCGGCATTTTCACGCGGCGTATCTTACATACGGCGCGATTTCGGAGCTTTCGACGCTGGAAGGCTACGGCGTGCTCGCAGCACGAACGGCGAATCCGATCCTGGCCGAAATCCTTAAGCGGTTGGCCAGGGACGAGCGGCGGCACTATTCCTTCTATTACAACAAAGCCTGCATCGAGCTCGCACCACGCGCTGCTCAGCGGCTGACGACCTTCATCATCAAACATTTCTGGCTGCCCGTAGGCGGTGGAGTGAAGCCAGATCACGAAGTCGACTGGATCCTCGATTACATGCTCTCTGGGAATGAAGGTTTGCAGGTCGCGCGCCGGATTGATCAGACGATTGCCAAGCTTCCCGGCCTGGAATGGTTTGATCGCATGGAATACAGCCGCCAGGAATGCATGCGCCGCCGTGCGCAGGCCAAGAAGGCACCCAGCTCGAACCCGATTCTGGCGGAAAAGCCCACTTTAAAAACCAACACGGAAGCATCGGTCTAAACCGCCGCCAACCCTCCATTTGCCGGCTTTACGAACGGTAGGACTCACGTTGCGAGCCTGTGATTTCGCGGATTCATCTTTGGTCACAGCACAGTAGCCCCAAAACCCGCCTTGCTCGCTCTCCTGATAGGCTTTTTCTGAGTGCCGCAGCGCTCAGGTCCTTCATGTCTCAGCTGGTCACCAATCCGCTTGCTACGTCCGAAGACCACATTCGGACCTCGGAAATACTTTCGGCGCTCTCCTACGCGCTCGATCTGACCGAAGGCCAGGCGATGGGCCACACGGTTAATTCCTGCATGCTCGGAATGCGTCTTGCTGAATTGATCAGGATGGGGGAAGACGACCGCTCCGATCTTTATTTCGCACTGCTGACCAAGGACGTGGGTTGCAGCAGCAATGCCGCGCGGATGTTCGAAGTCTTTGGCGGCGACGATCTCAAGGCCAAGCGAGAGGTCAAGACGCAGGATTGGAGCCGCGTCACCTTTGACGGGCTTAACTATCTGATGCGGAACGTTGCCCCGGGCCGGCCGCTGCACGAACGCCTGATGGCGATTGCACAGGTAGCCCTCCACCGCGACAAACAAGCGCGTGCAATGACCGAGATCCGCTGCGAGCGCGGGGCGCAAATCGCGTTGCGACTAGGCTTTTCCTGGCAAGCGGCGGAGGGGATTCGCTATCTGGACGAGCACTGGGATGGGGAAGGCTACCCGGAGGGCTTGAAAGGCCACGATATTCCTATTTTTTCCCGGATCATGAATCTGGCGCAAACCCTTGAGGTGTTTGCCGCGATTGACGGCCCGTTGCACGCGCTCCAGGTAGCGCAAGAACGCAACCGAACATGGTTTGACCCGGAACTGGTGCGTGCCGCGCTCGCCTTAGAAGCAGATCGTGATCTTTGGTCAGCGATGCAGGACGGGACAGCTCGCGAGCGAGTTGTGGCCATGCAGCCCGGTGGCGACACGCGCGTCCTCGACGATGCGGCCATCGACAACGTTTGCGAGGCGTTTGCCGGGATCATCGACGCAAAATCCCCCTACACGCACCTTCACTCACAGCGGGTGACTAAGGCAGCGCTTGGCATGGGCAAGGCGCTCGGGCTTCGGACCAAGGACATGGTGATCCTGCGCAGGGCGAGCCTCCTGCACGATATCGGTAAGCTCGGCGTTCCCAATTCGATCCTCGACAAGCCAGGCAAACTGACCTCGAGCGAGTGGGAAAAGATCCGTCTCCATCCTTACTACACGCAAAGAATCCTCGAACAAATTTCGGGATTCCAGCACCTTGCCTTCATCGCGAGCACGCACCACGAAAAACTGGATGGCTCGGGGTACCACCGCAATCTGCGCGGCTCGCAGCTGCCGCTTGAGTCCCGTGCCTTGACCGTGGCAGACATTTTTGACGCGCTCTCTTCCAAGCGTTCCTACCGAGAGGCTCTGCCGCTTGAGGAAGTCTTCGAGATCATGAAGCGTGATGTGCCTCACGCTTTGGATGTGCGATGTTTTGAGGCTCTGCAGTCGGTTGCAGCGACCCTTCAAGACGGGCAATAGCTGCAAGTCCTTTTAATACAGTAAATTAGAAGGCTCTAACTTGAAGGTCGGGAAGGCGGAAGGCCAAGATTGTTACGCAGGTCATACTTGACGCAGGCGGCGAAATCTGTAAACTGCATTTTCGCTATGGCAACGTCGCCCAACCCGATTGAAGAGGTCTTGAGGGATTTCGAATTCCCTCAGCGCGAAGCAGCCTTTTTTTACGGCCTGTTTCTCCGCGGGCATTCGCCTGAAAAGTTGCGGCAGGATATAGCGGTGCCCGCAGCCGTCTTGGCTAAGTGGGATAAGGAGACCGCGCGTGAGCCGCAGCTGCGTGAGATCCTTGATCGAATGATCCTTTATCGGCGGCACGTCCTCGCAATTTTTGAGAATTTGATTGGCCGCGAATCCTCCTCGCAACGAGTGCAGTAGACTCTTCACTGGTTTTCGTCTGCAGCGACCACCTGATTGGCCTCCTCCGCGCAACGCTACCGATCCGTTTTAATGTTGCGTTCGCAACATACATATGTTGCAATGGCAACATGAAAACGGAGGCCGACCATCTTCTCAACGCGATTCTTCAGAGGCGAGCGATTCGGGCGTTTGAGCCGATCGAGATTCCAGCAACAATGCGCGAACGTATTCTGGCCGCGGCTTGCTCGGCGCCCTCGAGCTTCAACATCCAGCCCTATCGGTTTTATTGGATCGAATCGCCCGACAATCTCAAGCAAGCCGCGACGCTTTGCCTCGGCCAATCGCCAGCCACAACCGCGTCGGCGCTCGTGGTGGCTGTGGCGGACATCGGGTCTTGGCGCGAGACGCACCGGGGACATCTCGAATGGATGCGTAGGACTGGGTTTAGCCCCGAAAAGATTGCCGACCAGGAAATGAAAGCGCGCATGGGGAAGTGGTTTTATCTGCAAGGCTGGTTCGGGATTTTCGGCCTGGCAAAAATGGCTGTACTGCGGCTGATCCATCCGTGGAAAATCTGCGGCGCGATTCCCTGGGGGCGCCGGGGGATGTTTCATTGGGCGACGAAAAGCGCCGCTCTCGCTTGCCAGAATTTGATGATCGCTGCCGAGGCTCTTGGATTCAACACGTGTCCGATGGAAGGATTTGACGATCTGCGTCTGGCGAAATTCCTCAAGCTTCCGCGACGGCGAGATCAGATTCTGATGGTTATCGCCATCGGCAAGAAATCAAGTGAACATCGCGACTACCCGCAGTGGCGCAGGCCGCTCGACGCTACCGTGAAGGTACTCTGATGACCATCGACAAAGCGCCCGTACCCAAGGAGATTTTGAGCGACTCCGTAATTCTGCACGTCGCACTCGCCTATTTTGCAATCGGCAGCGAGCTTCAGAAGAGAACTGGATGCTCGGAGACCCGAGGGTTCATTCTTTCGACGCTGCGCAATGGGACGGAGCGAAACCAGAATCAGATCGCAACGCAGTTGGGATTTGACCGCACGGTCGTCCATCGCGCAATCAAGACAATGGTTCGGGAAGGTCTGCTCGAAGAAAGAAAAGCGCCGACCGGCCGGGCGTTGCTTGTCCGTCTTACGGAAAGGGGAACTCGCTACCGTGAGTCTCTGGTTGCGGCGCGGCGTGCTCTGGAGCAAGAAGTTCACGCGAAACTTGACGCTCAGGATGTAGCGCGGCTGCCGGGGGCGCTGAAACAGATTGCCGATCTTGTTGCCCACACCGACTCTTAGGCAGTCGGGAAGATCAATGACGCGGCGATTTTGCGCTGGTATTCATGCGCTTTAGCGAGAATTGCGGGCTTATCCATTGTGGTCATCACGCGGTCTTCCATCACAATCTTGCCAGCGATCACGACTGTACGAACGTCATGCGCGTTGAGCGCGTAAACCAGCTGCGAGTAGACGTTATACATCGGCGTCGAGTGTGTGGCCCCTGTGCCGATCAGGGCGACGTCCGCTTGCTTGCCCACCTCAAGCGAACCAATTTTCTTTTCCATATGCAGAGCGCGTGCGCCAGAAATTGTGGCGAGTTCGACCGCTTGGCGAGCCGGAAGCGCTCGCGGGTCCATCAGCGTGACCTTCTGCAGTTTCGCGGCGATATTCATTTCCTGAAATAGGTCTTGATTGTTGTTGCTGGCGGCGCTGTCTGTCGCAAGTCCGACGGGTTGGCCTGCGGCAAGTAGTGCTACGACAGGCATTACGCCCGAGGCGAGCTTCATATTGCTCGAAGGATTGTGAATGCACCCCACGCCACGGCGAACGAGTGTTGCTATGTCCTCATGATCAACCCAGATGCTATGCGCGGCGATCACATCCGGGCCGAGGAGCCCGATGCTTTCAAGATAGCCGACCGGTGACAGGCCATATTTCTTGCGGCTCAGGTCCGTCTCAAACGGCGCCTCGGCTAAATGAATCAGGATCGGTGCGTCGAGCCTGCGGGCAAGCGCTGCCGCGGCCTTCAGGCTTTCGGTCGAAACTGTGTAGAGCGAATGCGGCGCAATCGCTGCCGTGACAAGCGGATCGCCCTTCCATTTCTCGATGAATGTTTCGGTATAGGCAAGAGCGGCGGTCGCCGATTTGTGATCGGGGGCAGGGAAGTCGAGGATCGTTTGGCCAAGAACTCCCCGCATTCCGGCCTCTTTTGTGACGCTAGCGACCACGTCCTCGAAGTAGTACATGTCCGCATAGGTCGTGATCCCTCCGCGTAGCATTTCTAGGATGCCGAGGCGCGTGCCCCAGAAGACGAAGTCTTCGTCCACGTTACGAGCCTCGGCCGGAAAGATGTATTTCTGCAGCCAATCATCGAGCGAATAGTCTTCGGCGACTCCGCGGAAGAGGCTCATCGCCGCGTGCGCGTGGCCGTTGATCATGCCCGGCATCACGATTGTGCCGGCGGCCTCGATCTTGCGCGCGTTTCCTGCTTCGGTTTGGAGATCGACGCGCCGACCTACGGCCGTAATCGTGTCCCCTTCGATGGCGACTGCGCCATCGTTGATGACGCGAAATTCCTGATCCATCGTGACGACCGTCCCACCGCTGATCAGGAGGTCCATGAGAGGGCTTCCTCTGAGAAAAGATACGGACGAGAAGGAGGGAACAACACGCGCATGCGCTAGGTTAGCACGCTGGCATTCTTAGGGAAAAGCGAGTGCAAATTTCATCGAGCAGCGGAACGTCGAACCGTCCCGCTGCTCGATGAAACGATCTAGAAGCTGAGGTTGAGTGACATTTGGATTTGACGCATGCTGCCGATCGTTTTGTTCGTGATGCCCAGACCGAATAGGTTTGGACAAACATACAGATCGGAGAATGTGTCGTCGCAACCGGAAGCCGGTTTTGCCGGCGTGCCCGCTACCGGGAAGTCGTTGAAGTTGGCGTTTTGAGTGACGTTGTCGACCGGAACATCAAAACTGGCGGTATTCGTCAAATTGAAGACCTGAAAGGAATATTTCAGGTCGAAACGTTCGGAGAGCTTCGTATCCTTCACAATCGAAATATCGGCGCGCTTCTGCCAGGATTGGCGGAAGATGTTGCGCTGTCCGTTTGTGACGAAACCGGTTTCGTACGGATCGTTGGAAGGAACCGCACCGCCCAAAGATCCGGGGGCGAGAAGTGGGAGTGAGAAACAATCCCCGTTGAGCGCGAGTTTGCCCGGCTGAGCGCCCGTGTATCCGGTGAGCGCCTTCTGCGGTGTGCAACCGGATGCCAGAGGCACAATGGGGTTTGTGATTCCATCTGAAGTGCCGTAGTAGATGCTGCCAACCGCGCCGGAATAGTCGATCACGCTGTAGGGCTGGCCGCTTTGCAGAATGGTGATGCCCTGAAGTGCCCAGCCGTTCGCAATTTTCCCCTGCCACTCGGAATCTTTGAAGAAATTGTGGAGCTTGAAGGAGTAATCGAAGTTGAGGACGTGCGTGCGGTCGAAGTCCGCGTTGCCGTAACCAGATCGCAGATCGAGGGGATTGTTTCCGTTGTAGAACAGGCCCATCGCGCTCTGTTCATCGAGTGCATGGGAGTACGTGTAGGAGAACCCGACCTGCACGCCGTGGCTCATGCGCTTTTCAACGTGGGTCTGCAGAGCGTTGTAGCCGGAAACGCCGGCTGCGGTGTAGGACTCCGACTCGGCCGAATAGCCGATGTAAGGGACGCGCAGATCGATGTTGCCGCCTTCGAAGTTTTGGAGATAGGGACTTGCGTCAGGCAGCGTCTGGGGATCGAAATCTTGGTCTGCAAGAATCGAGTAGCCGTAGGTGTATTTCTGGGGAGCGAAAGCCGTTGACGGACTGGCGCAGACGGCCGCTGGTCCGCAGAGCGGATTCGTTGGCGTCGCGATTCTCGCTTGATTGAAAGGAATCGGAACGATTTCGTGACGGCCGAGATTGCCGACGTAGCCGATGTCGATTGCTAGATCACCACGCGGCTGCCATTGAACATCGAGCGTTTGGTTCAAGCTGTAGGGCAGCTTGTTCTTCCGGTTGTATACCGCAAAGGAGAAGAGCGGTGCGAAACCGTCGTCGAGGATGTCATGCGCGTTTGGAATTGCAAGCAGCGCTGGATTGCCGCTTGGCGGCGCCGGAAGCGCCGAGCCCCACGGATTTTGCAGGCCAGCGCTTCCGCCCGGACCGTAGCAGATTGTGTAGCCGTCTCCGGTGCAAGCGACGGAATTTACGTAGGGCGGCGACTGCACGACGCCGAACGGGCCGCCGGGAATCACGCCTGCGGCGAAGCCGGGCGAGAAGTACGTGAACAGTTCGCCGCGATCGTAATACATGCCCCAACCGGCGCGAACAACCACCTTGTTATTGAATTTCTTCGGAGTCCACGCGACGCCCAAGCGAGGAGCAAGGCCCCATTGCCGTCCGGTGAGCGTCGAATCGCTGACGCCTTTCGAGGGGAAGAGTTTGTTGTTTCCAGCAATGATGAAACCATTGTCGGAGATGGTGTCGGTGGCCGGATTGTAGGCATAGAGAGATGGTTCGAAGTTATATAGCTCGCCGCTCTTCTCGGTGAGGCCGCCGTGATAATCAAAGCGAATACCGGCGGTGAGGCTTAGGTTTGGACGAAGCTGAAACTTGTCCTGAACGAACTCGCCGGACTCGTGTGAGAGGTAGTGCCGATTTGCGTTGCCTTGCAAAAAGCTTGAGACGATGAAGCCGTTGACGTTGTAGCTGATCGGCAGGCCCTGCAGAAAATCAGAGAACGTATTGAAGCCGACCATGCCCTTGTTCGTGCGGTCATCGCGCGGATTGAGCTGAGTGTAAGCAAAGCTACCACCAAAGGTGAGCGTGTGCTTACCTTTGATCCAGATCGCATTGGCGGAAGGCATCCAGCGATTTTGAAAAACGCCCGTGAAGGCGCTTTGTGAGACGGCGCCTTCACCGATGCTCATGGCGGCGCCGAAAACGTCGTTCGTATTGTAGAGATAGCTGAGTCCTTCGCCAGGGTTGCCGAAATCATCGGCGATCGTCATTCCCGGGAAAAAGGAAGAGCCGAACGTGTTGATCGTTAATTCCGACGCAGGGACGCCTGCGAGGGCCGGAAGCGAGGCCGCTTGTTGAGCGAAGCTAGCGGGCGTGAATGGTTCGTTGATTGTGCTGTAGACCTTCTCGCGAATGAAGCCAAGCACTTCGACGATGTTCAAGTTTGGCGTCAGTGTTTGTGTGTTCGTGATCGAGGCGACCTGGCTGCCCGCATCGAGGTGTTGCGCAAATCCTCCAACGCCTGAGTAAGCAAAGGGCGCAACGGTTGGGTCGTGTTGGTAGTAATACTTCAATGCGATCGTGTCGTTCGGCGTGGCTTGAATGTCGAGGTTCGCGACAGCTTGATCCGCGAGAAATTTGGCAGTCCCTACCGTGAATGTATTCTCGGGGAAGTTCAGCGTGGGAGTGAAGCCGTTCGCCGAAGGAATCATGTATTGACCACTCGGTAGTTTGTAGTTCAAAAGTGCGTAAGAAATCGGGTTGATGTCGCCCGGCGCGACGCCGATCGTCGGCTGGCCCGCACCGTTCACGTTGATGGTCTGATCGTTAAACGTTGAAGAAAAATAAGGGCAGGGCGGAGCGCTGCAATTGGTGTCAGACGTCAACTGCTCGGCCGCGCCCGCGAGTCCGGCCGGAGTGCGATTGTTGGTCAGGTGATAAGGCACGGCGATGCGCGAACTGCCGATTTCCTGATCCGTGTCATGAAGGTGCTGATAGGAAGCGAAACCGAAGACTTTGTTTTTGATGAGCGGCCCGGCGACGGATCCTCCGAGAATGTCGCGGTGCAATTCGGGGACTTTTTCAGACTGCGGGATGTTGTCGTCCTGTTTATAGAAATATGGCGCTGCGTTCCATGCGTCTGTGCCGCGATGGACGTAGGCTTGCCCGTGAATGTGGTTCGTGCCGGAAGTGGTGCTCAGGTCGATGTGCGCGCCGCTCGTCGAGCCTTGCTGCGCGTCGTACATCGAAGTGTTTACGCGCACTTCCTGAATTGTCTCAGGAGCAGGGGTCGGAAGGGCCTGACCCACGGCGAGATAAGGCGAGGCCGTGGTTTGAATCGGCTCGGCGGTCGTGTTGTTGGCTTGCGTGACGCCCGTGTTGTTGACGATGCGAGCGGACGCAACCGAACTCGTGCTCTTGCCGTTGAAGAGGTTGCTGGCGTCAACGCCGTTGAGAAGAAATGTGTTGCTCGTATCGCGCTGTCCGTTGGCCCAAATCGGCTGGTTGCCGAGGCCAGTGTTGACTCCGGTGCCGCCGGAGAGTTCCGCATTCACACCGGGCGAGAGAATGGCGACGCCTGTAAAGCTGCCCGTCGGAAGAGGCACAGTATCGAGCTGAGATGTGTCGAGGACGTAGCCGTTCGTCGTATCGACGGCGTTCGTGAGTGGTGTCTCTTCAACGGTGATGGTTTGCGAGACCTGGCCGACTTTCATCGTGGCGTTTACGGTTGCGGTGCGGTTCGCCTGAACGGCAATGGCAGGGACGTTTTGCGTTTGAAAGCCATCGTGAGTGAAGGTGATCGTGTAATTTCCGATTGGCAGGTCAACGAATGTATAAACGCCGGTTGCATCCGACGTAGCGGTGCGCGTGAGGTGTGTCTCGTCGCCCACGATGTTCACGGACGTCGCAGGCAGCGCGCCGCCGGACGTATCGGTTACCTGGCCAGTGATGCCGCCAAGAGTTTGTTGCGCAAACGAAACAGAGGAGCCTGACCAAAAACAGACCCCGAAGAAAAGTGCGAACGCCACCAGCCTCTTCCACATATCCACCCTCCCTCTGAAAATGCAGAAACGCGCGCCAGGAAGTGTTCCTTGTCCCGGCGACGCGCCCACGACTACCAACTCTGTTCTAGGGAACCGATCAGATAAGAAAGCAAGGTATGCCATTTAGAGATGAAATAGAAGTGACAAATTGTGATGAAGGCGATCAGAAATTTCGATTCGGAAAGTTTACGAATTCCTTATGAAACTTGGACCGACGTTTGAGGATTCTGCCTGATCTTTCGTTGACGGCGCGCTCTTCGGTCGCCTATAGTTGCTCACTTTTTGAGAGGACGACTGATTTGCTGGAACGTCTGTTTCATCTTTCCGAAAACAGGACAACAATCCGCCGGGAGCTGCTTGCCGGGCTGACGACGTTCATGACCATGGCCTACGTGGTCGTGGTGAATCCGCAGATTCTTTCGCAGGCGGGCATGCCGGTGGATGGCGTCCTTTTTGCGACGTGTATTTCCGCGGCGATCGCGACGCTGGTGATGGGGTTGTGGGCCAACTACCCGATTGCGTTGGCGCCAGGCATGTCGCTGAACGCATACTTCACATATTCGATTGTGATCGGGCGCGGTGTGCCGTGGCAGACGGCCCTTGGCGTCGTGTTGCTTTCCGGAATCCTATTTCTCGGACTGACTCTCACGAATGTTCGCGAGCAGATCGTCAACGGTATTCCCGATTGCCTGAAGCACGGCACCGCCGCGGGAATTGGCTTGTTCATCGCATTCATCGGCTTCCGGAACGCAAACATTATTGTTGCGAACCCCGCGACATTCGTTGGTTTGGGGAAATTTTCCGACAGGGCAGTGATTCTAGCGCTCGCAGGCCTGTTACTGATTGCCATTCTGGTTGCGCGCGGTGTGGGAAGCGCGATTCTGGTCGGGATCGTGGCCATCACTGTTGCCGGCATCCCGTTGGGCGTGAGTCATTGGCCGCAGCATCTTTTCTCTCTGCCCCACCCATCGGGCACCTTCCTGAAACTCGATCTGCGTTCGGCGGCGAAACTTGGACTCGGTGAACTCGTCTTTGTATTTTTCTTCGTCGATTTGTTCGACAACGTGGGAACGCTGGTCGGCGTTTGCGAACAGGGTGGTTTTTTGCGCGACGGGAAGTTACCTCGTGCGAGCCGCGCGCTTCTTTCGGACGCGATCGGCACGATCATTGGCGCGCTGACGGGCACGTCAACCGTGACAAGCTATATCGAGAGCGCCGCAGGAGTGGCAGCCGGTGCGCGGACCGGCCTTGGCAACATCGTAATCGCCGGGCTATTTTTCTGTGCCATGTTCTGCGCGCCGATCGTGGCGGCAATTCCTTCGTACGCAACCGCACCGGCGCTGATTCTTGTCGGCGCGCTGATGTGCGGCGCCGTCGCCCGCGTGAAATGGGACGATTTTACCGATGCGGTGCCTGCCTTTCTGACCCTGATTGCAACGCCGCTCACCTTTAGCATCGCAACAGGCCTCAGCATGGGATTGCTTTCGTTCACTTTCCTCAAGCTTTTCTCCGGCCGCCGAAGCGAAATTAGTCCCTTGATATGGGTGCTTAGCGTGCTTTTTATGGCTCGCTACATCTTTCTTGGCGCTGAATAAGCTAAGTCCTGACGATACTCATATCATGATAGTCGAACACTGCGTCGCCCAATGCGCTCCGTAGCGGAGCGAGCCAGGATTCATAATTGCGCCAGTCCGAGAGTCCGTTGCGGAAAATCGGCTGGCGGACTTGCTCTGAACTTGGGGTGCCGACACTGCGTTCGGTTTTGTAGAACTCCAGGCATGCGGGCTCAAACGGCAGTTTGCAAAACTCGAGAATGCGCCGAACATTTCCTTCCAGATCTTCGACAACATCCTCGTAACAAACTCGCAGCACCTTTCCCGGAAGCACGGTTTCCCAATGGCGCATCAGGCTGAGGTATGCGCGGTAGTAACGGGCGATGTCGTCGATGCTGTAGGTGAACTCTTGGCCGCTGGCGAACAGCTGTTTGAAATTGCTCAAGCAGCACGCCATCGGCTCGCGGCGCACGTCGATGATTTTCGCGTTGGGAAGCGTGAGATGAATCAACCCGATATGGCGAAAATTGTTTGGCATCTTGTCGATGAAGAACGGCTCGGAACCACGATAGGCACGCGTGCAGCCGATATAGCTTTCACCAAAGCGCCGGAAGTCTTCCGGCGTCAACGCGGCGAGGAAATTCCGATCCTGACGATCGCTCGTTTGTGAATACTTACGCACAATTTCTGCCGCAATCGCCGGGATATCGGGAAGCTCTTGCGTGCCTTCGACTTGTGAGTGTGAAGCAAGGATCTGTTCGAGCAGCGTCGATCCTGAACGTGGCAGGCCGACGATGAAGATCGGATCGGCATCGGGCGCGCCGAACCCCGCACGATCTGCGAAAAATGCGGTGTCGCATACCTCGATTTGCCTGCGCGTAATCTTCTCATTGGCTTCCGGATCGTAACGGCACTCGGAGCGCTTCAGTCTATTGCCTCGCTCGTAGAACTGCCAGGATTCAGCAAAATTACCCTCATCCTCGTACGCCGTACCCAGCGCGAAGCACAAATGATAGCGATCAGTCGCGCCTGTTGCAGGAGAGAATTCTTGCGTGCGCATTCGAGCGATCTCTTGCTGCGAAAACCGATAGGCCTTTAGATTGGCCAGACTCCAATAGGCATCGCCGAAATTCGGCCTTAGCGCAGCGGCTTTTTGATATCGAGCAACGGATTGTTGCTGGCGTCCAAGACTTCGGAGCGAATGACCGACGGCCACATGAAGCTCGGGCGTGTCAGGCGATACCTTGAGGAGTCGGCCATATAAATCGAGCCCTTGTTCATGCCGCCCCAAGCCTACGTATGATGCTGCCAGTAGCGAGACAACGTCGAGATTCTCAGGCTCAAGAGACAACAGGCTCTCCATGGTTTCGAGTGCTTGCGGATATTTCTGCTGATCGACCAAAACTCGAGCGTAGTCTGCAAGTGCCGCGCGGTAATCGGGTGCAAGCTCGACGACGCGTTTCAGCAATGATTCTGCTTCTTCAAGTGCGCCGTGTTGGTGTTCGATTCTGCCGAGCAGGCGCAAAGCCTCAACATGGCGTCCTCCCCTTGCCCAATACGTGCGAAGGAGTTCCTCGGCTGTCGACAGTCCTCCGTCGGAAAACAGGCTGCCGGCTTGCACAATCTCAGGCGGAAGATTTTTAAGAATTGAGATCTGCTCGCTGGCCTTTGCTGCGTTTTTCTCGTCTCCCGTCAAGCGATATAGCCGTTCGAGCATGATCCAGCTGGCCGAAAGGGCGGTATTGATGTTGACGGCTCGCGAAAACGCTTCGATTGCCCCTAGCGCGTCTCGCAAAATGACAAAGCAAGCACCGCGCTCCTGATAGAGAAGGCTAAAACGAGGATGATGCCGTTCAAGAAGATCCAAAGTTGCGAGCGCGTCTTGAACGCGGTTGAGGCAGCGCTGATTGCTCGCGATCAGATATAAGAGGTCGCGACTCTCAGGTGCCTCGTTTGTAAGCGCTTCGGCGACCGCGAGCGCTTCGTAATAATTGCCGGTCTTGCTCAATTCGCGAGCACGCTGCATTTCCAATTCGATTGACGACAACCCGATCGCGCTTGCCATGATGACCAACACTATCGCCGATGAATCTTTCGGAATTGTTACGGAATGTTCAGAAGTTTTAACGCCAATTCATCGCGCCTTCATCGATTGACGACAATCTCCGCGTAACTTCACTTCGCACCAGCAGCTCGGGGCGGCGGTTCTTACCGCGTAATCTTGAAAATAAGGAGTTACTCCATGGCTGGGATTGATCGTCGCGGATTCATGAAGTTTATGGGAGGGGCGGCCGCTTTGGGCACGTTGCAGGCAAACATTGCCAAGGCGATGCAAATTCAGGCAAACAACGCCACGGGCACGATTCGAGACGTAGAACACATCGTCATCCTCATGCAGGAAAATCGTCCCTTTGACCATCACTTCGGCACGCTGCGCGGCGTGCGCGGTTTCAACGACCCGCGAGCGGTGAAGATCAATCTCCCATTGGCAAGCGGAACCGGCACAGCGCCCGCCTCTGTCTTCTTGCAGCCTGCAGGCGCTGCGAATGCGGCCGCAGGATTTGCCGTGCCCCCGGCGACTCAGGGTGGACCGGCGAACGGAGCCGAGGTGATTCCCCCCTTCCGTGTGAATCCGAACGGAGCAAACCCCGGCCTTACGTACTTGCCCGGAACCGATCACAGCTGGGGCGCGACGCACGAGTGCTGGAACAACGGACAGTATGACAGCTGGGCTGCGACGAACGGACCGATGGTGATGTCGTACATGAAGCGCGAAGACATTCCTTATCACTATGCCTTGGCCGACGCGTTCACGGTTGGCGACGCTTATTTCTGCTCGATCATGGGTCCAACGAACCCCAACCGCATGTATCTGTGGACCGGTTGCGTCGGAAACCTGAGCAATCTTGGAGCGGGCGGCGCGGACGGCAAGGGCGCGGGTCCGGCAACCTACAACGGCTTGAGCGTGAACAACGCTTATTGGACGTTCCCAACCTTCCCTGAAGCGCTGCAAAAGGCCGGCGTAAGCTGGAAGATTTATCAGGACCTCGCGGGTCAGACGTTTGCGCCCGACTTCGGCGACGGCACAGGCAATTCGTTCGCGGGCAATTTCACAGACAACTCGGTTCTGTACTTCAACCAATACGCGAACGCGCCGATGAACTCGCCGCTGTTCAAGAACGGTTGCACGGGAACCTCGATCATCAACTCGATCCCGAGCGGGGGCGCAGCTGATTCGGCTTGGCTGGCATGGGCAGAACACCTCTTCGATGAGTTCCGCAACGACGTAAAGGGCGGCACGCTGCCGCAGGTATCGTGGGTCGTCGCGCCGGCTGGCTACACGGAACACGCGGATTGGCCAATCGACTACGGCGCTTGGTACATTTCGCAGATTTTCGACATTCTGGTTTCGAACCCGGCCGTGTTCGCAAAAACCGTCTTCATCGTCAACTACGACGAGGCGGACGGCAGCTTCGATCACCTCGTACCGCCGACGCCGCCCCAGAGTTCAGCCTACGGTGCCTCGACGGTGAGCATCGAGAATGAAATCGTGACTACGTCAACCCCGAATGGGCCGATCGGTCTCGGCACGCGCGTGCCGTTCCTGATCATTTCGCCTTGGAGCAAGGGCGGCTACGTGGTTTCGGAAGTTTTCGATCACACCTCAACGGTTCAGTTCATCGAAAAGCGATTTGGTGTGCACGAGTCCAACATCTCGCCGTGGCGGCGCGCTGTGACAGGTGACTTGACTTCGGCGTTCAACTTCCGCAACCCGAACCACTCGCAGGTGAAGCTGCCGGACGTCTCGAGCTTCCTGCCTCCGACCGACGAACTAGCGGGTGGAAACACGACCACGTTTGTGCCCGGGTTGAGCAACGTAATCGTCGGCGTTCCACAGCAGGAACGCGGACTGCGGCCGGCACGTGCTCTGCCTTATGAACTGGACGTTCACGCGAAGGTCGAGGGTTCGGCCGTGGTGCTGAAGTTCATCAACACAGGCGATGCGACGGCGGTCTTCCAGGTTCGCTCAACGAACACGTCGGATGTGATCCGCAACTACACGGTCGAGCCGGGCAAGGAACTCTCCGATTCATGGACCGCATCGCCGACCTACAACCTCTCGGTATACGGACCGAACGGCTTCGTGCGCTTTTTCGCCGGAAGCACCGGTGCACACGCCGCAGAACTCGAAGTGGCGACGAAGTTCCATCACGAGGATCGTCATTCGGCCGAGTGGAAAGTGACAAACGTCGGCAACAATCGAGTGGTCGTGAACGTGACGGACGCTTACACGGGGAACGTCTCCTCGCGGTTGCTCTACCCGCAGGAAAGCTTCAAGGACGAGTGCGCGAGCGAGTTCTACGGTTGGTACGACGTGATCGTAACGGTCGAAGCAGACTCGACGTTCAAGTACCGGCTTGCGGGGCATGTTGAAACCGGAGAGGACAGTTTCTCTGATCCTGCTCTCAGCGGACTTGTCACGCTGAAGGGCTAATTCGAAACAGGACCAGGACGCCATTGCGCATGCATTCGCCGCGAGTACGCGAGGGATTCACAGTATTTTTCACGGGGCTGCCCGGTGCAGGGAAGTCGTCGATTGCGAGCTTGTTGCTGGCAATGCTTTCGGCGATAGACGAGCGGCCCGTGACGCTACTCGACGGCGATGCTGTGCGCAAACATATTTCTTCCGACCTGGGATTTTCGAAAGAAGACCGTGATCTGAACATTCGAAGAATCGCGACGATCGCCGCCGAAATCACGAAGCATGGCGGCATCGCCATTTGCTCATCAATCGCCCCGTACGACGCAGCTCGGCGTGAGGCGCGCAGGCTTATCGAAGAAGCAGGCGCGAGCTTTCTGCTTGTTCACGTAGCCACGCCATTGGCGGTCTGCGAGCAACGCGACGGCAAAGGCCTCTACGCGAAAGCCCGTGCGGGAATCTTGCATCAGTTCACCGGCATTTCCGACCCGTACGAAATTCCCTCGGACGCAGAGCTAGTAATCGCCACGACACACATTTCAGCCGAAGATGCCGCGTGGATGGTTCGAAAGCGCTTGGAGCAAGAGAGTTGTCGGGCGTCATCACGCGACTATTTGCTCTCAAGCCGTTACGATGACAGCGGCAATCGCGTCGGCTCTACATACTCAGCGGACGCCGCCAATGCAAGCCTTCGAGCCTCGCAAAATCGGTGTCCGTAGCAACAAGTTCGTAACCAGGCTCGATTGCCAAGGCAGCTAGAGAAGCGTCAGTCACCAGGTGCCCATCCATGCCATCGCACGGATTGCGGATGTCATTGAACAGTCCCTCGGTATTTGCGTTGCGGCGGGAAATATTCTTGCACTCGGTACCGATTCGCAAAAAAGCGGCGCGAGCGATCTTGTTCGACGTGAACGACAGATGTTTGTGATGCGCCACGCTACCCTGTTTATCCGACCAGCTCTGCGCACATCGAATCGGTCAATACTCGCTCGACTTCGCGACGAGTCTCCGGAGTCGCACCGCGGAAGAACTCGACCTTCACAATGCGTTCGCTTGGTTCCACGGTTCCCGCAAGTTCCCAAGCCCGCTTGTTGTTGACACGACTTCGGAACCAGCCGGCGCAGGCAAACGACGGAAGGCCCAAGACAACGGGCTCTTCCGCCTCAGTCGTTACCACATACAATCTCTTATCCTGGAGCAGGTAATCGGCGATGGCGATCAACGGAGTCTGTTGTTCGCTCTTATCGCGATTGGGATTGTAGAGTTTGCATTCCGTCCGATACCCCGCATTCCCTTCGAAGGGAGTTTGCGAGAGCGCCGAGACCGACGCCTGGCATTGCCCCGTAATCTTCTGGACCACTTGTCGATATGCATCCGCGGACCAATGCTTGGCGAGTACGCGTGCCACCACGGGCGGCTCAACACCTTCTGTATCGGGTTTCGGTTTCTTTCCAAGATACTCGACCCAGGAGTTGTAGGCTTCCTCCGGTTGCTCGGCCAGCTGCGCCAGGTTCGCTTGGTCAAAGAGCAGGCGGTAGTCCCGTGATCTTGACTTACAGACAAGCCCGCGCACGTACGCCAAGGGTTCCTCTGCGCTAATCCCGTATGCAATCCCGTGTTTCGCCAGGATCGCCAAGAACTCCGACTCGGACTCCGCTTCCCGCACGTCGAGCTCGAACGAAGAGAAAAAAGGCAAGCACACATTCGCCCGCTTCGATCGTGATTCCTCCTCGCTCGCCATCTCCTTGATCTTTTCCGAGAGGCTGTCGGAGACTTTCTCGAAATTCGCAAGGTCGAAGTACACAGAGTAAGCCTTGGCCGCTCGGGCTGCCTTGGCCGCTGGGATCGCAGCACGCAGAGCGGATGTCAAGATGCCCCCCCAAACCTTGCGCGCCGCTTCGGATTCTCGGCGGGATCGTTCCTCTCCTACCTGCTCTTTGAATCGTGCGTCGAGGCTTTCATACAGCCGGGTCGCGAGCAGGATCGGATGATCGGAAGCCTCTTCTTCGGAGAAATCCGTTTCCGATTCCCATGTGGCCCGATCGAGCTCCTTTTGAGCTTCCGCCAGCCGTCCCTTTAGCCCTCTTTCCCAACGGTTGAGCTCTGTATCGGCGAGCGATCGAAGCTTGCTGGCTAAGAGGTCCACGCTCACGAGGTTCAGCACTTCCTGGGCTTTCTTCAGATGCCGGTTCGATTGGGCCTCTTCGAAGTCCGGCAAGAAGGATTCGAGCTCCGATTCGAGTTCGTCGCGCTTCCCTGAATCCGTCGTCAGCTCATAACGCTTCGGAGGACAATGCCGCGGACCGGCCTCACCCTTTGCAACAGCCGAACCGGAGGTCAGAGTCCCGTTCTGCTGAAGGTTGGATAGCTCCCGGTACACCATCGACCGTTCGAGCCCGGCGTGGAGACACAGTTCAGCAACCGTAAAGCTCTCGAGTTCCAGAACACTCGCGAGGATCTTCAGGCGTGTTTGATTGGGGGCAGCAACCGCCATAGCGGGCTCTTTCCACTTTTCTTCACAGGTGAAGATAACATATCGCTTGGCCCGTATGCAAGACTCATTTCGCACCGCGGTAGGCATCGAGAGAC
>Ga0207156_10118_pt1 | contig 19697 bp, 25 predicted proteins | sample Alteio_BWMinHeat_24_FD_153514 | JGI IMG/M metagenome (GOLD analysis project Ga0207156, IMG submission 153514) | Enriched cells from forest soil in Barre Woods Harvard Forest LTER site, Petersham, Massachusetts, United States -... | ecosystem: Environmental > Terrestrial > Soil > Temperate forest >...
TAAGGATTCACAGTGATACCCTAAGCTTTCTGGAGGGAGGTAAATGCCGATGGCGAGGACCGTACACACCCCCCGCGCCGATCGCAACGATATCGAAATCGTCTTACCAGACGGGTTGGCTGACAACCTTGATGCGTTGGCTCTTAAGACCGGCGTCCCAAAGGGCGAGCACGTCCGCAGGGCGATCGCCGATTACATCGCCAAGCAGGACGGATTTGGTTCGGGCAGGAAAGACCGCCTTTTGTACCACCTACCAACAACCTCCACTACATAGGAATGCGCGGGCGGCAAAAGCAGACCATCGCCGTTGATCATCCAGGGTTCGCTGCTTATACGCCTTAGAGGTTACAGTGATCGGGACTGGAAACAAGAGTCGGAGCAGGGAAGAGAGAGCAGTTCACCAGGAACAACTAGGTCAAGCCGATCATTCGCGCACGCCGTCTAGCGGAGGTCGTGAGCAGAGGCGGCAAGTCTTGGGTGAGTTCATCGACTTGCGGAAGACTTAGAGCCGAGTGGAATGCACATAAGGCAGCAATAGTAGCACTCCTCCAACAGCTTGAAGAAGATGTGACTGATCTGAGCGTAACTTAGCTGAGTTCCATCGATTTGCAAGGCACCGAGGGCGCGTGACAGTCTGAAGAACTTGCCGCGTCGAGCGGTCGGCTACCGAAACGCGTACATCTCATGAAACAAGTGCTGGGCGCGGATGAACCGTCCGGCGTCCTGTCTTCCGGTGCTTTTGAGGCAAGGGCTAATCCAGTCTTTGTCGCCTCCGGTCGAACCAATAAAGACGATGTTCTTCGGCGTTGCTCACGCCCCGCGCCACAAGCTCAAAATCGCCGCTTGTGGTCCTTCAAAGCAGCGTAATTGCTCGCGTGAGCATCGAGCTTATGTCACTGCGCGCGATTCCAGCTCTGACGCGGCGCGCTGCACCCGGCTCGCAATTGGCGCCAGCAAGTTCCCAAGATAGTGCGACGCTGAGGCGACCGCCGCCGGCCTGATGTGCAGCCCTCTCAATGCTTACCGGTTTCTTGCTCGGCTATTTCTCCGGCGGGTCATTCTTGGTTTGGTTATGCAAACAGCGGCTACTTTTGAAAGCACCCAAGGCGAGGCATATGTATTACAACATTGTATGCTTACACGAGAAGCCCACATCTGATGTCCTTTCCCTGCCAACGCGGGCGTTTGGGTCTATTCCTCCCGCGAAGGCGAAAAAGCGCGCGTAGTCGTTTTTAACGACGTGAGAAATAGGAATAGGGGGTGGCCGATGCCTGACGCCGCCGACGCTCTAAGCGAAAAATGCGAGCGATTATCGCTATGAGGTGAGGTGATGACGATGAGGAGATGGCGCGATGAGAACACACGATCTCGACAACTCTCGATTCCGCAGCAGACTACAACCCGGAGGAAATGACGTATCCAGAGTTAGTAAGATTTTGGCAGACCCGCACTATTTAGCCTGCAGTGATCATGAGGCAACCGCCGGGTGTGCTGGACTCTCCGATTAAGCCGTCGTAAGCCCCAACACATCCGGGGTCCAGTCGCTATGAACGCAAGCTCCTCACTCGACTGTGCCGCCGCCATTTCTCGGCTTCTGTCCGTCGAATCCGCTTTCCCGCTGGCTGCGGCTCCGGCACCTCCGCGACTTCCAACTGCCCCTCTGCCGCCGGTTCGCTCACTACCTCCTGCCCTGATAGTTCTCTGCGCATCCTATTGATGTATAGCTTTATTGTGATATAGAGATCTATTCAAGGCAGATTGAATGAAAATTGATTTAATTAATTCGCAAAATGAATGAAACCTGTTTCTTATATGCCGAGTTTTGTGATATTTTTGCCGTCTTTTGATCCCCTAGGCAGGTAGGCAACCACTCCTGCGATAGTGTCTATGCCGTCCTGAAACGACGGCACGAAAATTGACTTTGATGAATTCGCACAAAGTTTAAAGGATTATGCAGAACGTTCAGGAGGAACAGATTATGAAGGCAGCAGCAAAGGGCACGAATGGCGCTTCGTCACCGGAGGCTGAGCACGCTCACCGTCCTTCTCCGTCAGCCGCGATGAGGAATGGCGACAAATCTTCCGACCACTCCGTCGCGGTCCCAATAAAGAACGGCAACGGGTCCTCTCAAGATTCAAAGATCAAAAGAATCCAGGTTAGTTATAACGTTGCAGAGACTTTGGACAGGAATCTGGCCGCTTACTGCGCCATTAATGGTGTGTCAAAAACCAAGGTGGTTAACAGACTAATCGGCGACTTCCTACGCGACAACGGGTTGGATCCTAACAGGGAGCCCCGGATCACCTATTAATTACGCATTAATTACGCTGCTCCTACCACTGTATCCGCGAGCTTCAGGGCCGAAGGCGTCCTAAGCAGACTGTATTAGTCCGCCTAATCCACAGGATTATCCTTTCTTATAAGCCATGATACAAATATTTGTAGATGTCTACATTTGCTTCATGCTATAGTTGTTAACGGTATCATGGCAATAAATCGATGATCCGATCGAGCCTCGGGTAGTCAATTCGATTTGAAAAATGTGGCCAACCGGTCGAAGGAGCAGCTTATGAAACTAGAATTGAACACGGGCCAAGGTGACGATGGTGAATGTCTAACGATTGAGTTGCCGGCAGAGCTGGCCGCCAACCTTACGGTTTTGGGCCTTACCCATGGCTCAGTCGAAGAGCATGCTGTAAGAGCGATGGCTGAGTACCTCGAAAGACTCGGGCTTAATCCGCACAAGATGCCCAAAGTCGAAGTGTCTTACTAAAGAAGGCAGCATCTCCTGATGCTCCGCATTAGGGCAACCTGGAATTACGGAGTTCTGTCTACTATTCCGAGGGTAACTGCTTTTGTGATCATGTGCCTCGCGGTGGCACTGGGAGGGTCAAGAGCAGAATCGCGGTCCGTCGTTTACGGCCACGTAGTTGTAAGGGCTGACGGTGGCCGACATGCTTGGCGGATCAGCACTCCTAAATATGCGCGGCGCATATTTGCTAGCCCCACAGTTTTGTCTGCCACGCATCCAATATAGACCGTCCTTGTTCAAATTGATCCAGCAGGAACGCCAGGCGATCGAAAGATAGAACAAGCAATTAACTCGCTAAGGATGGCAGCGGGGACTCGACTTCCACTTTGAATTCCATTCATGCAGGGTTCTGGACTCGCAGTTTGGCAAGCTTGGGAATTGCGTCCTCCGCCATTTGAAAGTACTCCGGGTTGACCTCAAGCCCGATGCTCTTGTAGCCGCAGAACTGAGCAGCGGCGATTGTTGCCCCAGAGCCCATGAATGGATCAAGCACGACGCCCCGCCCAAGCGGCAACACCGATCTGACGAGCTGTCGCATAAACGCCTGAGGTTTAACTGAGGGGTGCGGAGCGATCTCTCTCTCCGGCGGCCTTGCTGGGCTCGACCAGATGAGGTCACTAAACGGGACGTTCTCTTCCGGTCGTCGAAAAGCACCAGTATGCCATTTCGCCAAATTGTCCTTAACGCGACCTTCACACGGCTTCCTAAAGATCAACCAAGGTTCGAAGCATGTTCGCGGCGCCACCGAAACTTCTCTATAGATATCGTGCGCGCCCTTTGGTCTGTCGCCCCCACGAAGCGTCTTGACTACTCTTGCGATTTGCCCGCGGACCTCGAACCCGGCTTCATAGAATGCCGAAGTCGAGAAGTGCGAAAGCAAGTTCTGCGAGGCAATCACAGCGTGCCCGCCTGGGACGAGAACCCTGAGCAGTAAGGAAGCGAGACGTTGGTGGAACTCTTGAATCTTTTGGTGGTCAGATGCCTTGAGAACCGTAAAGCGCGGCGTTGGTTGGCGAGCATGGCCGTCAAACTGATTGGGTAGCCTCCAGATGCCCTTCCCGTTCTTCCGTTTTGCAAGTTCCTTTAAACTGAATTCGACAAGGCCGTAAGGCGGGTCGGTAACTACTGCCTGTATGCTGTTTGCTCCCCTGTCGGCGAGCCACTCGAACGCATCAACCTCAAAAATTTTATAGCGGGCAAGTCCGTTGATCATTTGGCTGTCTTCTTTGAAGTAGTCCTCGAAATGAAAAAGGGTTTAATAATGGAAAGGAGGGCGGTATGGCGATCCGCTCTTCGTTTCTTGTCGTTCGCTCCCTTCTCGGCCGCGTTCAGATACAGTCTTACCATTTTCGACGGACGTTTCAATTTTTCAGCCCGTAATTCGTCGACGTCCTTACCGAATGCTAAAATGGCTTTCGCGAGAGCAGCCTCGTCATGGGGCTGAAGTGAATCTTGTACTAATGAGGCGATGCACACGAAAAGAGTGTAGAAATCAGTTCGGTTCTGCCATCTGGTCGCACGGACATCTGGAAGGCAGGCCTGTATCACTCCGAGAGCCGTGTTGAAGTACTGTTCCGCGCGCTTCTGATCCGGAAACTCCTCGTCGTACGTACCGTACTGTTGGTAGAATTCATCGATCGCACTGGCGCTTCCCTTCTGCGGCCCATTAAGAATACCGATAATCAGTTCGCTCATATACTCAATGTCCTTCATTCGGCGGATCATCGCAGGAGTCGTGATGCGATTCTCAATCCAATATTCGCTATCGGCAAGAGCAGTAACTAACTCTACAAATGGTCCAGTATATCGCGCATTCCTAACCTCCTGCGGACTCAACGGCGTGGTGAAAGCGTTGAGCCGTTCAAAGATATTTCGTACGAGCCTGTCATCCTCAGTATTCAGATATCTAACCCCGAATCGGTACAATAAGAGTCTCTTTCTGTCGTCAGGTGATAGCTTCTCGAATCGTAGACCAAACCAAGCCGATTCCTCGTCGAGCTCGTCGAGAGGGAACTTGTTGTGTTGAACCTCGGCGGGATCGTACTCGACACCGATGAATTGCACTAATGTTCTTATGCGCTGTTGTCCGTCAACTACCGCAAAGGACGTCTCGTCCTCGTCGCCAATAACGGTATGCTGGATGTAGATTTCGGGGATTGGCATTCCTAACAGAATCGATTCAATTAGTCGGCACTTCTGTTTAGGACTCCAGACAGGCTTCCGTTGATAAGGAGGTTTGATACGTAGAGCCCCTGATCGATAGTTATCCCGAAACCAACTCACCGGGTGCTCGGTGGAGTTGAAGAGTTTATCATCGACACGCTCAGTCGGGGTTGTGCTCATTTCCTCACCGCTCCTTGGTGCTCTCTAATCCACTTAAGATTAGCCGTAGGCCCTCCACGTGATATGCGCGAGCGTGATCCCACGTACGGTAGAGGCGCCCCTCGATACGTAAGCCGGAGAAGGCTTGGTACCTGCCCAAGCCCTGGAACGCGCTCTGCCACAACGAATAGAATGCCCGGATGGGGGCCATTAACTGTGGAAGGGCTGGCGAGCGCGGTATCCGCAGCCCCGGATATACGTAACCCCAGAAGACGTCGTCTTTGTGGGTTGAGAGCCATCGATAATCGTTTGGAGGGACATATCGACCGAGGGGGTAACTCCAGCTAATGAGATACGACCAGAATGCATCAAATAATCCAGAATCGACGACGACGACATCTATGTCTCGAGCAGTACTAAAAGGTATAAAGGGGTTCTTGGGGTCCAGGCTAAAACCCGTTTTACCGCTTCCCACAATCGTGCAAGCTTCCGCCGAGAGACGAATTGATTTCGCAAGCAGGTTGCGCATGAGTTGATAGTCTTTCGGATTGGCTCGGAAACAGAATGCCTCGCCATCAAAGATATGCCGCTGAGTTATCTCTTCGAGAGAACTCGACCGGAGCAGGATCTTGAATTCGTCTATAGTAAGATATGGCATCGGATCGGATGTGTATTCTAAACGCTCAAAGGTTCTAAATGAAAGCGGTAACTTCCAGCGAGTCAGAGTTCGCGATGACCGGCTCGGCTCAAAATCGCGCCGCAATGGGAACTACGACACTTAGGTTTAGAGGCCGTCTCATTTTGAATGCCCTTGAAAACGCTACCGAAAGGTGTGCGCCTATCCCCGGCTCTTATCAATATCAAGTGAGTTCTTGCGAGGTTAATTGTCTGCGCTTCACTTCCTCGACGTACGAAGGCCTTTCTTCAAACGAGGCCCTTTTGCTAAGTTTATGCTCCGGGGCGCCTTCGCTGTGATCCATGCCTCGCGCGGCTCCCATCACAGTATCAAGACAAATTTTCCGGTAGGTTAAATGACTGTGCTTTAGGTCCTCGTCGACCGACGAAGTCCTCTCTTCAAACAAGGCCCTTTCTGCTAGTAACGAAGATACGATGCGCTGAAATGCAAGAAGGCCCCCTTGAAGATTGCCTGGGCTGATACTTGCTTTCTGCACATTTCGCGTCAAGACGGCTTGCCCGCTTCCAAGAGCGTCAGCCAACTGCGGAACCAGTTCACACCAAAACCGTTTAGCTCGCCCAACCACTACTGGCCGTCCCGAGCGCAGCCACTCTTGCAATAGGTACGCTGAGTATTTATGAGTTGGGAGCTGCCGGTTCGGCCGGTCCCTCGCTGGATATGGGAATGCTTCCAAGACAAATAACCTCTCGGCAACGATGATCCGCGCCTTGTTTTCACCTACACTCGGCATCATCGCTTGGAAAAGGGCGTTCGTGGCACCGCGCCACCAACGCACGTCCCTGGTCTGCAAGAACCCTGGGTTGCATTCTCTGGTTCCGAGCCAAAGACTTGGGGTATTCGGCAAATCACCGGCCAAGTTCTCTTTAGCCCAGGCTAACACCCTCTCTCTATAAATGTGATGGTCTATCGCCATATTATCGCCTGTGCCGAAGCCGCCCAGGAGCCACATAACTTTCCCAGTAATAAAACTGCTTAGATAGGGCTGCGGAGGGTATCGAACTGGCTCGCTCCAGGCCAGCCGATCATCCGAGTGCACATAATTGTCGTTCGGAAAGACCACCGCATTCCAGGGATTTCTCATCGCACGCCCCCAACGCCGCATAACCTGTCGTCGCATTTGAACTATCCCACATTCCAGGGGCATACACCACACTAAACTAAAAGGACTCTCGCATTAAATTAGATCAAGCCCAAGTCGGCCGAGCACCCATTCCTTTTCTTTTTCCGGCACCAGTTTCGCTTCAAAACTGCTCGGATCCACCTGCGGGACGTCTCGCTCGATTCGATCGCTCCGAGTCGAGTAATGATTATTATGTTATTAGACAGTGATTAGTGGCCACATGGCGCAGGGGGATATCAAGTTTCTCTTGAAGATAACGGGAAGCCGACCATCGTCTGAACGATAGCCTCTGGCGTATACGTAGCGCCATTTACCCGGCGAACGTCAGACGAACGCAACGCACAAAACGCTTCGTTTAGTTGAAGCGAAGGCACAAAAACAACGCGGCGCCGCAGGTTCAAGGCGCTTGCGGCGCACACGTTGTCCCGAGCTCCCTCGGCCTCTTTTTTAGATCGGATCGCCGAGCGTTACGATTTCGATCCTGTGATTCCCTTGTTAACTAGTATTTTGACTTCCACCCGGCGATTCTGGCGCCGGCCCTCGGGGTCGCCATTGTTAGCCACCGGTCTTGTCTCTCCGTAACCATAAGGCGTGACCATGCGGCGCAGCGGGATATCATGGTTCTCTTGCAGGTAACGGACCACCGAGTCGGCGCGCTGCTGGCTCAACACCCGGTTCCGAGCGATGTTCCCGGTTGAGTCGGTGTAACCTGCGACCTCGATAACATATCCTTTCGTCGTATTCGCCTTACTTGCAAGCTGATCAAGGGCCGCCCTGTCGCTCGGCGATATGGCGGCGCTGTTCACTCTGAACAACACGGTGATCGAATCCTGCACCGTGTAATCATCAAGAGCCGAGATGCGCTCATGCGCCGCGCCGGCCTCGTTTCTGGCGATTTTCGAAAGCTCGTTGGCCTCGTCGATTTGCCCGGACATGCGCTTGTTCGCTTCTTCGACGGGCGCCACCCTCGAGTCGACCACCTTTGCAAATTTGAGATCACCGGAATCGAAACGGATCTTGTCCGCAACAATCTGGCCATTCTGGTTGCCGCGTCCTTCGACTTCGACGCGCAATCCTCTCAGCAGGCTGGTGACGCCGTAGTCTTTGCCGGAGCGCAAGAATCCGCCTTTCGACTTGACGCTGGTGCGGTCGGTCAATAGTACAACGGTTTCCGTGCTGGTCGCGTCGTCAGCGACGCTGAACGTGTCGGCGTCGCGGCGGATGATTATTCCTTTGACCTTAGCCTTCTCACCGTAAGACATCATTCGGTCGCCCGGCCTAACGCCAGTGTCGCGCGACTGCCCAGTTGGGTGGTTGTCCTGGCCAAGCGCTGCAGCGTTCAATGCCAGCGCCAGAAGAGCCAATAGTGCAAACCGCGAAATTCCAAAACGATCAAGTTTCATCTCTACGTCCTCCAAACCGATGTGATCGCGCGCCGGTTCGCGAACCGGTCATCGCTTAACGAAAGTTATGATTGTTTAGTTGCGGTGGGAGGATTGGGTCCGCAACTCAACCGTCTCACAAACGGCGTCCACGGTATCGGACTAGACTAATGTTAGTAGATCCCGGCGCGGCGCGCCAGTGACTAAGGCGAGTCCGAGAAAGACGGGTTAGTTAATAAATATCAAAATGCAAGACCACCATTGCCCATATCTAGGCGTTCCACGGATTTACAACCGAAACCCGGCTGTTTGCAAAGCCGCTGGCGTTGCGTGAAACCACGCTGAGGTTATGCTCCAACGCGGTCGCGGCGAGCAGCCCGTCGATGACGGCCAGCGGTGTCCCTTTGCGTTTCCCCTCAGCAGCCAGGATGCCCCACCGATGAGCTACAGGGCCGTCAACCGGCAGTATTCTCCCCCAGAAACGCGCCTGCAAGTCGATTTCGAGCCAGATCTCCAAGCGCGTCCGCCTTTTGCTCTGGGCAAGAAGCGCCACGCCCTTGCGGACCTCCCCCAGGGTGAGCACGCTCAGATAGAGCAATCGTTCATCCGCCGCGCCCAGCCACTGGATGACACGCGGTTCGGGCCGCACGCTGACCAATTCCGCAATGCAATCTGTGTCGAGCAGGAATCCGCTCATAGCTCTACGTCGCGGCCCGTGTCCCGGTCCCTCTCGAAATCCAGCTTTACACCGACGAGCGGCGACTCGCGAAAGAACTGGACGAGGCTTTCGGGTTGCTGCGAGCGGATGACAAGCTGATCGAATACCTCGACGGGAACCATCACCACGCCGTCTTTGCCTTGCCGGGTGATTAGCTGCGGCCCTTCCGTTCGCGCCAGCCTGAATACCTCGCTAAAGCGCGCTTTGGCTGTTTGGAGTTGCCAGGAATGCCCGGCGGTTTTTGGGCTCTTAAGCGGGGCAGGCGAAATGCCGCGATGAGGCTTTTTCAAGGTCTTGGGCATAGGCTTAACTCAATCTGACTAGTCTGACTAGTTTAGTCTAAGCCCGGTTCTTTTCTTATGTCAAGGAGGCGCGGGAAGGGGCATAGTGGTTAGCGATTGGCTATCAAACGAGGAGATCGCAAGCGCTCGGCAGTCAATGTCGAACGCTTGCGATCTGTGGCTGGCTGTTAGCCTACCTGGCGAACGTCGTAGATTCTGGCCAGTCTGTTCAGGTCAGAGCGAAGCATATTCCACTGCCGCTCCGCCTGGTAATTCAATCGCCCGTCTCGCGCCAGGTCATTGATGCGAGCCGCGATGTCCATTGCAGCCTGAACGTCGGAGCGGACCGCGTCGCGATCATCCGTCCGTTCAAAGTCGTCGTGAACCACATTGATCTGTCTTTCAAGATCACGGGATCGTTCGTTTAAACGTCCTTCCGTGGTGATTCGCATAAAACCGAGGTTGATCGCCCGATCCGTTTCCCTCACGAACTGATCGCCGTGAACCTGGGCCTGGCGAATTATCCGGGCGGTTGCGTCCCTCGAGTAACCATAGCCGCCGCCATACTGTCTATGCCATTGCTCCTGCGCAAGACCTGGGGCCGCCAATGCCAGCACAAGGCAACTCGTTGCCAATATTCCGAATGATCTAAGTAAACGATTACACATAATCGTTGTACCTCCTTTCTTAAACGGCGCGATTGAATGTTTCGCGCCGCACTTAAGTAAGCGGCAAGGACGGCGCCAATCAAAAACCGCGTGTTTTGGCGTTTATCGCGTCTCTTTGGCAGGGCGCTGGGAACCAGAATCGGGCAAACTGTACGGAATCCCGGTACACCGCAAGCGGCGCCCGCGGGCGCATTTGGGGTGCGGCGACTTGTCGCCGCTTTGGGTCAGACCCAGTTGCCTGGGGAGATCTTGGACGCAGCGAATGCCATATTGGAGCTCCCTACAGACCCAACGCAAAGAACTGGTTAAATGGGTTCTGGATTGGGAGCTTCTCAAAGCTTGAAAAGCCCGCCTCCTGAGCCAGACGCCTGGCCCCGGCCTCTCCTATTACGGTGCCGAGTCCGGCGCCGTTGTAAGCTAACGACACGGTCATGCAATGGAGCGGGCTGATCGAATGAAAAGCTCTCCCCACAATGTTGCGGTTTTCATGCGCTTTGTCCGAAGCATTCGGCTCGGACCAGATGTAAACGCCGTCCGCGGCCAGCGCCGCGCGGATCGCCTTTAGAGTCCCCAACGGGTCGACCATATCGTGAATACAGTCAAAGCTACAGATCAGATCGAATTTACGCTCCTGCGGTATTTTGTCCGCAGCCGCTGCGATGAACTCGACGTTGGCCAGGCCTTGCTCGGCTGCCAGCGTTCTGGCGCGCTCGATGCTGGGTGCATGATAGTCGAGCCCGAGAACGGTGGAATTGGGAAAGGCTTTGGCGATTGCTATTGTAGATTGGCCCCGGCCGCAGCCTACATCCACGACACTCACGCCTGCTGTCAATCTGGACGACAGTCCGGGAACCGCGGCAAGCCAGTCCTGGACCAAGAAATTGATGTAGCCGGGACGGAAGAATCTCTCGATGGCGCAAGGAATCTCTTCGCCGATGTCGGAGTACGAGATTCCTCCGCCATCGCGAAATGCATCCATGATTTTCGGAGTGTTCCAGATCGAGGGGGTGGTGAAATGGAACGCGCCGCCGACAAACATCGGGCTGTCCTCACTCGCGAGCACGAACGCCTGTTCGCTGGTCATAACGTAGCGCTCCGCGGACTCATCAAAATCGAGATACTCATTGGCCACCATAGCGCGCAGCCATTCGCGGACGTAACGTTCGTTCAAGCCGGTCTTTTCCGCAAGTTCGGCGCTCGTCACCGGTCCGCTTTCAGCCATCGCTTTGAACAAGCCGAGGCGGTCTCCGATATAACCCAGCGCCATGGTAAAAGCGGCGCCCATGGAATCGACGACGCGAAACGCCAATTCCTCTACCTTTTTCATGTTCATCGAAGCTTGTACACTCATTTGGTTTACTCCTTTTGATGGTTCTTGTGCCAGAGTCAATGTTCGGCACGGTTTCTTGGAGGGCATCTTAGCAGACGTTCTCCTGTTCCCGAAAATGTTTCGGATGGGGGACGGGGAGGCATTCCCTCCATCGTGTAGCGCAGATTCTGAGCTTGCGGAAGCGCGAAGGCTGGCACCAAACTGACCACCCGGACGATGGTGTCCGGGGCCTCTGGATTTGAGACCGCGGATGAGTTGGGCTTCAGCCTGGGAGTTTCAGCTAAACCGGGTGAACAAACCAGCCGATATTAATCCTTCTCCTATCAAGAACGATGATAGGTTTGCCGCCGTGATGGCCCCCACATCCCGCCACATCGTGCGTCTTCCCAGCCCTGAACGGTCATAGAAGGCCGCTAGAAACAGAAGACACTCGGCAACAGGAGCAAACGTTTCGGCCACGGCTATATAAACCCAGTTAGGCGAACCGGCAAAGAGCGAAGGCAACGCCAGAATCACTACTGGATAGCTGCAGGCGTTGAGCCATAAGGATGCCGCCAGCTTGCGTCGCAGGCTGTGCCGCGGCGACAGCCCGATCAGCAGAACGGGCGTCTCGATCGCGACCGTTATCAAATAACCGACTGGCAGAAACATCCAGGTAGAGCGAGTCGACATTTGGTTCACGCCATCCTTATGAGAAAAGGAACCTCGACCAGAACATGCACGATCGCCAGGCTGAAGTAAACGTCGCGAGTTGTCGAGTAATTCAACAGAAAGCACGCCCAGAGGGCTACCACCGCAAATCCGCCGAGGACGAGCAAGCCCTTCACCAGGCGCGGCCAGCCAAGGCGATTGCGGACGAGCGGTATGGCGCCGACGCGCCAGGGCGGGTTCTGGAGCCCCAGGAGCGGCAGCGCTAAAATCCAGATTCCGTAATGGATCGTCTCCAAAAATGCATGCGTCGCGACGAGTGCGCCGCTATTGAGTCCGGGCAACAGGCCAGCCCCTGCATGTAACGTGATTCGCAAGGCCAGGCCATTATCCGCGGCAAGTGCGGAACCGCCAGCAAGCTTGACCCACAAGAGCACCAGCAGAAATGGGATCGCCGCCAGGCAGGCGCGGTAGGCGCCCATCCACTCGGGGCGCGTGCGCCGCAGTTGACGATGCAGAAACCACAGGGCCAGGAGCGGATGCAGATATACAAGCCCAAGGCTCCACAACGCCGGAGCCAAAACGTCCGCCGCCAACAGAGCCGCCCCGACCGCCAAAGCCGCCCTCCAGTCGAAGCGTGGAACTTGCCGCGAGCGCATATATACTAACGCAACAACCCAGGCGATCAGGAGACCGTTCCAGCCAGCAATGAGTCCCGACCAGCCGGCGCCGGTCGAACGCAGGCTGGATGCCAGAAGCGGCAACCCGATCTGAAGAGCCGCAAGAGCTATGACGCCGGCGGCGGCTACGATGAAATAGCCGCGAAAAGGTCCGAGCCGGACTGGCGTGCGTGAGAGAAAGTACCTGAACTCTATCCAGTTGTGGGGCCCGGCAAATAAGAAGACCGTCGCGATCGACATCCGCAGCGGCAGCCATCCAGCCAGGAAGGCGGACATCGCCACGAAGCTCAACGCGATCGCTGTGAAGCGCCGTACGGGAGCCTGCCCGGCGGAAGCGGAAATCACCGAATACTTGTTTGCTACTTGTTCCATTCAGAGGTCATTTCATTTGCGGCCCCTAAAACGGAAGAAGTAGAAACCCGCAAAAGCCAGGATGGCGAAGAAGAGGAATCCGCCGACAACCAACAGTCCAATTGGCGAACTGATCGGGTCCGGATTTCTAACGTCGGCCAACGCTAGCCGGTTCGCGAAAGCCAGGATCGCAACGCCAGAAATCAAGTAAACCGTCCAGTGTCTCATATGATCGTCCTTTCAATAGGAAGTGGGCCGCAAGCACGGATGCGGGCGCGAACTTCTGGGCCTGGCCTTCTGAAACCCGCCTCCAAGATCGTGGCCAAGGATATGGCTGCCAGCACCAATACGGGGCTATGGACCATCGACGCTCCAAGACATCTGAGGGCGTCGTTCCGCAATTTCTCTTAACGCTGGTTTGACAGCCCGGAATGGCGCGAAAGCGCTTCGGAGGCCTCGTCGCCGCTGCCTGGAGCCGATTGCTGCTATCCGGGCAATAGTGCCCCAGCAGTATACACTAGAATATATGCGAAACGCTGCATAATTAGCGGCTTTGGCTTAGTTGCGACGAGCGGAGGTCGACAGGTTTAAAGATGCGGTTGACCTGAGTAACTGGGACTGTCGGTCGGGAGATGCTGCCTTGCAGATTAAAGATCGCCGTTGAGATGACGGGCTAGGTTTTCCAACGCGGCCTTGTTCCCCTCCTCATACCCTGCAAACATGCCGGACCCGACAAGTGAGACCATCTGCACCGTTACTCTCAGGTGGGCGCCGTCGGCGGCGGACTCAGATTCGAGGGTCGTGAGCGCAACGGCAAGGAGCTGGCCATTCGCGTCGAGGGTCTCGCTGGAAACCACGCGCTGGTTCGGGACAATGAGGTGATAGGACGTGACTCCGTGAAATTTTGGGTCGTTCTTGGGGCCGCACCGGAATACGTCCCGGCCGCCCTCACGGAAATCGACCTCAGCGTAAATGAGCGCGTCGCCGGATGGAGCGCTCCACCGGGCCCGCGCAACCGGGTCGGCGAATTCCGAGAATACGCGTTCGAGCGGCGCCTGATAAGTACGCTCCAGTGTAATCGTGGCGTGTTGTGGTTTCTCTTTCATACAGAAGATCTCGCAAATGCCTGGTGGAGTGTGGAACCGGCGAAGCGTTTTTGAATGCTGCGATCACACAATCGGATGTCCCACTCTAGACCCAGACTCATTTGCCTGGTTCGTCGCAAATAGTCCAGCGTAGGCGTGAGCGTTTCGTGGGTCCAGTACTATAGTCTCCGGTTTAGCCCGCAATAGATCTGTTGCATAGAGCGACGGTTGCATGTCGTCCATCAGCCGAGTGAAGGACTTCAGCGCCTGCTCATCTTCGACAATGCCTAACCAAACGAGATAGGGACCATCGCTTCGAACCGGAAGCTGCGGAAAATTATTGGGCTTGTCCAACGTGACCAGCACACCCGCCTCGTAGGCGCGCGCATCGCGATAGCGGGCGAAAGTTCCCTCAGCCTGTTGGGCAAAGGCGTCAACGCTATTGGTCTTGACCGCGAAAATCTGAGCGATAGCGATTCCTTGAGCGCCCTTCTCTTCTTTCACCGGGTCAACCGCGGGTAGAACTGTTATACCCTGCTCGCGACTGAGGGGGCGAAGCAGCAAGACGTTATCGCTATCGATCATCAACGAGTTGAGCGTATCGGCATGCTCTCTCCAGACAGGGCCATAGTAGAACAAGGCATTGGCCTTTGCACGGTCGTCCATGCTGTGAAAAGCGCGCACCCACGTAAATCGTGAGCCGCCCCGTTCAAGAAACTCACCCACCGCGACGGCTCCAAGTTGTTGGAAGGCTTCCGGAAAGAAGCTGTCGAAGTATTGGGCGAAATGCTCGCGCTCGCCCTGGCGAACGACGTATCGACGCAATTCAATAGCCTGAAAATCTGTCAACACCTCTGAGCTTTTCATAGCGCAGCCAGCGCGGGGCGTGGCGGCGACTATTGCCTTGGAAGTATCTTGGGCTTGTGCGGGGGCAATAGCGCCCATTGCCGCCAATACGCTGGCAAACAACGCAACTTGGAGGTTTTTCATATCTAATCTTTCCCCTTCGCGCTGTGGTCCGCTCATTCAATCGGCTCCTGGTAAGAACGCTCCAGGGTAATCGTGGCGTGTTGTGGCCTGTTTATCATGACGAGACCCGCTGGAATTCCATGATCCAATTGGTTTCCCACGTCTTTCCGGCATCGGACGAAAGGGCCTGCTCCCAGCGCGCGGAGGTGGGCGTGATGTGTGACCAAATGAATCGGGTGCGTTGCGGCTTCCCGTTGACCATGCCGTCGGAATAGAATGTGCCGACGCCGTTGTCGAAACGGCCTACCACCGGCGGATCGAGGGCGCCGAAAGGATCGCGCCCGTCCACCCACCAAATCGCCCATCGCCCGGTCTTCGCATCGTACGCGCGTAACGCGACGCCGTGAGTGGTTCCGCCGGGCTTGTTGAATGTGTGGTCTTCGACGTTGGCCGCGCCATCCATAAGCGCGCGATTGCTGCACGTCCCATCGAATTCCAACCATTCAGGGCTGTTGGTGGGCCGCTTCACGCGATGATGGACACGCCATTCACCGGCTTCAAAGTCAAAATCGTGCAAGCCGCTCAGGCTGGCGGCGGCCTGCGTAGCTTTGGGGATATCTTGGGAATAGTTCGCGGGAGCAATTGCGGCCATTGCAGCAGCCACTATGCCGGTAGCCAACGCGACACGGAGACTTTTCATGAGTGGTCCTTTCCGTGTCGATTCTAAGATCCGGAATGGTCGTCTGCAATAACCACTTGGATAAAATTCATATGACCATTATGGGGAGTGATGAGTGACGAGTGAAAAGTGACGAGTGAAGAGAATTGCCCGTTAGGGGTCTGGGGATGGGCCTTCAAGGCTCGCAGGGTCAGGCCCCTTCCCGACCTCTAATGTGCTGAAGGGCGTCCTGTGCGGTCAAATCTCGGCCGCAGTGTTTTTTCATCGCTCATCCTTTATCCTTCATCCCTCATCCTAGCTTGGCCCCTCCCGATTGGGGATAGGTCGTGGAGGCGCCGGAACACTGATCTGCAGGTAATGCAGAGGGGCGGCGTGGCCATGCCGCCCCAATACGCGCATCCCCGCCCCGAGTCTGCGCAGGCATGCATCCTGGCGCGGGGCCTCAAGCTTCATCACAAAAGAACGCCTTAGGCCGGAGGCGTGTAGGTGAACTGGTCTGCTGTGACGACGGCTGAAGTTCCCAATTGATTGGTGACGATGATATCGACGATGCCGACTCCAGACGGGGCCTGCGCCGTGATGCTCCCGCCATTTCCGGGCGTGGTTACGATTCCCGGCAGGATGCCAAAGTCGACGACGCTCTCAGACGTAATGTGGCTGCCCGTGATGGTGACCGGCGTGCCCGCCGTTCCCTGGGTGGGACTAATTCCCGACACAACCGGCGCCATGTCAGGCATCGGCGCGGTCCACCCGAGCAGCGACAGATAGGTGCTGCAGGCGTGCTGATATTCGGCCTCCGCCTCCCAATCAGCGATCTTTTTTATGTCCTTGCCGCTCGGGGACTGAGCCGAGAAATCGGTATTCAATGGCGGTTGTTGGGCTGGCTGAACATAGATGTTGCTCCCGGCGTCCTCAGCGATGTTCTGGATCATGTTTTTGATTTCCGGCCCGAGCTTGGCCGCCATCTTCGGGTAGAAGTATTCCACCGGCTCGGCCGCCGGCGGCGAGGGTTGGGTTGGCTTTGGCCCGACCAGGTTCGCCCACGCGTTTGGAACGACGTCGTACTGGTTGTAATAACATTGCGCGCGCGGGAAGCGCTGGTTGAACCAATCGGCAAAATTCTGGTCGCCCGCTGTCGGCGCCGCGAAGGTGTAGACTGAGATCTGGTCTTTATCAAGGATGCCGGCCGATGCCAGGTGCAGGCTGACCGTGGTTGCGAGCGCCCCGCCCAGGCTATGGCCGGTTACATAGAAGGTGGGACGGAATGGCAAGCGTTCGTCTCGAAGACGGATAACCTCTCCCAGGAGGTCTGTTCCCATGGCGATTGCGGTAAACGCCTCCATTGCGCCCTGCGAGATGTTGCCCAAGATGTTGGTGAAGGCGCCGGAGGGTGAGCCGCCGGCGGCAAACGGGAGCACCTCGCTCACATTCATGTCCTCGGCCTTGTCGATGGCCGACCCGAGCACGGTTCCGCGGAGACAAAGCGCAAATTCTGGCGCGTTTTCCGGGGCGCTGGTGTTCAGGGCGATGTACGCCAGATTCGCGCGATCTTGGGTCAGGCCGATCCAGAGCGCTCGCCATGTATTGCTCGTGGGAAGGGCCGTATTCGCCAACTGCATGTTGATCCCCGCGAGAATTCGCGGCACCTGTTGTTCAACAGTCTCACCCGAAGGGCGCACCGTGGCGCCGTTCGCCGCAAGGGCGGCAAGGGTTATCATTACCTGCTCCGGGCTGGCTTTTTGCTGTGCGCTTGAAGAACTCATCGATGTTGCCTCCTGATCATATAGGCGGAGTCGAAGGGCGTCTCACGATGGCCTCCACAAAGGGCATGCGACGATTCTTCGAACCGCCGGGACGAATTAAGTGGGGAGGGACAGATCTAGAGCCGCGACCGCTCGGTTATGAGCAGAACAACCGTCCCGGTATCCTGAAGACCGGCCGGCTCGGCTCGGATGCTATTACACTATTCCGTGGGGTGTCAACTACGCGGGAGAGTGAAGAGAGTGAAAAGTGAAAAGTGAAAAGTGGGGAGTGATGAGTGGGGAGTGATTAGCGGGGAAAACGGTCTGACTTTCGGCGCTCGGGTTCGATCCCGAATCGAAGGCGTCTGGCCGATTCGCCGTATTGCCGCTGAACCACTCACTATGCCCCGCGGCGCGCGGGCCGTGATTTGCCTCGAATTACCCCGCGCATAAGGGTTGGCAGTCTTGGCAGCCTTGAGCAAAGACAGGGCCTAAACCCCTGCCATATAAGGCAAAAGTCAAGGCTGCCAAATTTGCCCGTTGGCAGCCTTGAGACCCCATTTGGCAGCCTTGAGCGCTGCTTTCCGACACATCCTCGGGGGCGATGGGTGCTGGTGGTCAGCCCGTTCTCTCTACCGCGAAATCAAAAGCGGCGTCGATGTGGGCGGCCGTCGTATTGATGTACGAGACTCCGTCGACCGCAAATGTTGGCAGTGTCTTCAATGCTGGAAAGGCAAACGGCAACTCCGTGCAAGCCAGGCACACCGTGGCTGACGCGGCGAATTGCGTGCCGCGCGGGGCTTTCGCGATGTTTCCAAGGCGCTCCGCGGCCCCTTCCAGATTTCCCTGTTGCAAGTCTCCGATCAATCGGGCGGTCGCTGACCTGATGGATTGGTCTTCCGGGCTGGCCGCCTCGATTCCATACTCGGCAAACTCCTCGCGAAACTTCTGCGAACTCATCGTCAGAGCCGTGCCCAATATCAGGACCTGCGACGCCCCGATTCGAGCGCCCTCCTTTGCCGCGGCCGCGAAGATGCTGACGATGGGAATCCCGACGCCGCGCGCGATCGAGTCAAGGCGATGGTGAGGAGTGTTGCTCGCGATGATGGCGAAGTCGGCGCCGCTCGCCTCAAGACGCTTTAGCGCCGCGCGATGGTATTCGTCGAATTGCGACCATGACTCTTCGTCCCCGTCAACGCCGAGGTGAGCAACGGCTTTGTTGAGGTCCAACGACTCGATCGTCATCTCCGGCGTCGAAGGCGGGCCAGGACGATCCCTCGCCAGATGCCAGCGCTCGCCGCGGCGACAAATCTCAGAATAGTAATCCACGGTGGAAAGCCACGCCACGCCTCCCACGATGCCAATCTTTTTCACGGCGGCTCAGGCCTCCTCCGCCATCCGCGACGGCAGTCCGAACGTCCCCTCGACGACTTCCACAAAATTTCGTTCTTCGCGCAAGATCAGGCGCCTGGTTTCGGCCATAGCAAAATTCTCGCGCGCCTCCGGGTCGGACCTCAGACGCGCCCGGTAGCGCTCATACTCGGCGAGGTTATCGAAGCCGATCAAACCCCAGGCGATGTCGTTGGTTCCCTCGTCCGGCAGGAAGTACCCGATCAGATGTCCGCCGCAGCGCGGAATGATGCGGCCCCAATTCTCGGCGTACTTCCTGAACGCGTCGCGCTGGCACGGATCAATTTGGTAGCGGATCAGACAGGTAACCTTCATTTGCGGTCCTCCTAGCGTGCGGCCGCGCCGACCGCACAAATTGGAGTATACCTCTTGCCGTGCAGCAACACTTCGTCTATGATCAAAGTATGAATGTTGAACCGGACGTTGATGATGCCGCTTCGAGAATTGCAGCCGCGATCGGCGAGCCGGCCCGGGCGCGCATGCTCTACTGCCTCATGGACCATCGCGCGCGCACGAGCACGGAGCTCGCCGTGGTTGCCGACGTTAGTCCGTCGACCGCAAGCGTCCACCTGAATCGGCTGAAGTCAGAGCGGCTGGTCAAGGTGCAGGCCCAGGGCAAGCATCGCTATTACAGTCTGGAAGGACCCCGCGTGGCCAACGTGCTCGAAGCGCTGAGCGTACTCGCCGGCGGCCCTCGCGGTCATTTCGCGCCGAACACGCCAAACCACTTGCGGGAGGCGCGGACGTGCTACGACCATATGGCGGGCGTCCTTGGCGTGGCGCTCCATGATCGGCTGACAGCG
>Ga0207156_10119_pt1 | contig 19590 bp, 19 predicted proteins | sample Alteio_BWMinHeat_24_FD_153514 | JGI IMG/M metagenome (GOLD analysis project Ga0207156, IMG submission 153514) | Enriched cells from forest soil in Barre Woods Harvard Forest LTER site, Petersham, Massachusetts, United States -... | ecosystem: Environmental > Terrestrial > Soil > Temperate forest >...
ATAGTGCAAGCGCCGTTGTCGAGGATCGGGCCTCCATCGCTTGCACTCGAGCGCCAGGCGTCGTCACGCAACGACTGCTGGGAGCAGCGCTTTAGGAAGGAGACACTTCCGTTTATGGAGCAGTCGCTGCCGCCGGGTCATCTGTTGGCGACGCTCGCAAAGGAAGAACTCAGCCGCGGGCGGCTGAGCTAGGCCAGCTCGATGCGGGTGGAGGCTTCACTACGGGGAGCGAGAACGCATAGCCCTCGTTCCATGCAGCACGCCGCTTCCTCAGCACGATCGCCTTTTGCGGCGAACCTTTTCCGGTACAGATGGCTCGTCTACGAATTGATCTCACGCGACCTCAAGTTGCGGTACCGTGGATCGGCTCTGGGCTTCGCATGGACTTTACTCAATCCGCTGCTTTTCATGGGCGTCTACACGCTGGTTTTCGGTGTCTATCTAAAGATTGGCATTCCGAGCTATGCGGTGTTCCTCTTGAGCGGCTTGCTCCCGTGGGCATGGTTTTCAAATGCGTTGATGCAGGGAACGACGGCGATCTTAGACGGGCGCATGTACGTCGGTAAGACGATCTTCCCCGCGGAAGTGCTCGTTCTCGTTCCGGTATGCTCGAATTTCGTGAACTTCCTCTTTTCGCTACCGGTTCTCGTTGGCGTTATTGTGCTTTTTCACGGTAGCCTCGGCCTTCCGCTTTTTGCTCTGCCGGCAGTCGTGCTTGTTCAAATGATCCTCACAACCGGCTTGCTGTTTTTCGTGGCCACATTCAACGTGTTCTATCGAGACCTACAACAGTTAATGACGTATGTCGTCATGTTGTTTTTTTACCTAACCCCGATTTTTTACCAACTCACCGCCGTGCCGGTTGCGCTTCGCCCGTTCGTCGAGGCGAGTCCGATTGCGGTACTGATCCAATGTTATCACCAAATTTTCTACGCGAACGAATGGCCCGATCTCGCGAGTTTCGCCTACCTCCTCCTCGGCTCGCTGGTGTTGTTCTTTCTTGGGTACGCATTTTTCAAACGGCACAAAGAGTCGTTTGGTGAGTACCTATGACACCGGCAATTTCCGTCACCGGCATTTCTAAGCGTTTTTACTATCCCGCTATCCCAAAGCAGGCGACGCTCAAGGAAATGATCGTCAAAGGTTGGTTTCGCGAAGCACGTAAAACGAATGTCGTCGATGCACTGCGAGACGTTTCGTTTGCGGTTGAGCACGGGCAAACGCTCGGCGTCATCGGTCGAAACGGCTCGGGGAAGACGACGCTTCTGCGCGTGCTTGCCGGCGTTTTCCAGCCGGATTCGGGATCGGTGTATATTGATGGATCGCTTGCGCCACTGCTTAGTCTCGCGGCGGGTTTTCATCCTGACCTAACGGGGCGCGAGAATGCGCGTACCGAGCTGCTCGTTCTTGGTTTCACGCCTCGGCAGGTCGAACGCCACATCGACGATATCATCGATTTCGCTGATATCGGTGACTTCTTCGATGCACCGATGCGCACGTATTCAACGGGCATGGTCATGCGCGTCGCGTTCGCCGCGGCGACCAGCGTCGATCCTGACGTGCTCTTTCTCGACGAAGTACTCTTCGTCGGCGACGAGTCGTTCTCCACAAAATGCCTCGATCGAATAACGGCGTTCAAGCGCCGGGGTAAGGCGATCGTGATGGTTTCGCATAGCAATGCCGCAATCGTCGAGCATTGCGATGTTGCGCTTTGGCTGGATCGTGGGCGCGTCGCCGGATTCGGCGACCCTTCAGATATCACAAGCGCTTATCATAACGCTGCAATGGAGGCTAGTGCGCAGCTGTTAGCGTGACCTCATTGCTAGCATCGTACCATCGCATTCGCGCGAACGACGTCTTTCGCCATGGGCTTCTCGTTTTGGCAGCGACATTGCTGCTCAATGGCGGCGCGTTCATATTCCATGCAATCGTAAGCCGAAAATTGGGCGTCGCGTCCTATGGATCGCTCTATGCGGTGCTTTCATTCGTTTTGCTAGCATCGTTTCCGGCCGGAATTTTCAACACCGTCGTGGCCAAGTTTGCGGCCGAATTTCGCGCACTCGACGACCCCGCTCACCTGCGAGCGCTCACGATTGCTGTCTGCAAAAGCTTCGGCATTGGGTTAATCGCTTACATCGCAATCGGTAGCGCGCTTGCCAAACCGATTGGCGAATTCGTGCACGTGCCGCCCTGGGAAATCGCGCTCGGAGCTGCTATGGCAGGGAGCGTAGTCTTTGTCTTTGCGTCGCGCGCTATTGCACAAGGCACGCAAGATTTTAGAGGCTATTCTCTCTCATTAGTAATCGAGGGTGTGCTCAAAGCGACGCTGGGAGCGGCGCTGGCAACGGCAGCCTTTGGACTCGCCGGGGGCATTGTTGGCTTCTTCCTGGGGACACTAACAAGCGGTGTTTACACGATGTGGCGTTTGTGGAATCAGGTCGGACGTTGCGCACGCGCCGAATTCCGTATCGATTTGCGAAGGGTGTTTGCCACAACGATCGGAGCTACGGCGCTGATGGCGTGCACCGCCGTGCTGAGCTACGGCGATGTCCTTACCGTCAAACATTTTTTTGCGGCGCACGATGCCGGGATTTATGCGGCAACCTCGCTCGGCGGAAAGATTCTTTTCTTTTTGGTTGGATTTGCCCCGACGGTGTTGATCCCCAAGGCGGCTGCAAGTCACAGCCGCGGCGCGAGCGCGCTTGGGGCGCTGCGCGGTGCGATGCTGATGGTGATCGGGCTCTCAGCTGCCGGCCTACTTGCATTTGTCTTCGGTGCGGCGATCATCTTGCGGCTGTTGGTCGGTGGGGATTTCGCGCAAGCCGTTCCACTCTTACCGTGGTACGGAGTCGCCATGGCGCTTCTGGCGATTACCAACGTTATTGCCTCGTACTCGATTGCGCTGCACCGCTTCGGATTCAGCATTCCACTTGTGTGCATATCATTCGCGGAGATGGCGACGCTGTTCGTTTACCATCCAGCACTACAAAGCGTCGTCATGATCTTGATCTTTGGGAATGCATGCGCCCTTGTTGCCGTGTCGGCATGCCTGGCAATACAAAGCCGTAAGCGAGCACGTATTTAGCGCTCGAGGAACACGTGAAGAAAGGTTCCGGTCGGTCCCGATCGATACCGCGATCGAATGGCGTCCTTAACAACGCTCCTTAACGGCTCTTCTAACGTTTCGACCGGCGCCCTCGAATCGAGAAAAATGGGTCCGCCGTCAAACATTCCGTTACGAACAAGAAACGGGAACGCCCTGATCGTCGTACTCGGTATCCAAGGGATCCGCGGCACGCTCCTGGTCCTCAGGAGATACACCCAATCGTACGGGGAAACCACGGAGACCCGATTTGCCGCGCTTGCGTAGTGTTCGAGAAGAGCGACATCGGCGCTCGAGGCCTCTCCGTTTGGATCCCATGCATACCTTTGCCCGCCCTCAAATGCTCCAATGAGGATGCTTGGATACACAACGAATGATTGTAAGGCGTACTTCGTTGGATTCTCGTCGTCTCGCACGAAGCAAAGAAAGAGAAAGGCGGACACGAGCAAGCCTACTCCGGCCGCGGCTACTCCGATGTGAACTCGTTTATCATTGAATCGTTGCCTCACAGCCCGTAGGCTCGCCTGTATCCACCAAGCGGCGACCGCGAGCATCGGCATTGCATTCACGTATCCGAGTGCGTCGATCGACTTATTGACCCACTTCAACATGAGGCAATTGCCTAAAAAGGCGAGTAGAAACAACACGATCAAGGTGCGCTTTGAATATGTCGTTTCGTTGCGGACGATTGCCGCCGCAGTCCAGCCCATCGTCGCGAACCCGAGCACCGGGCTGACAACGGCGATCAGGAAGTTGAACGGGCTGCGCCACTCGATCGACGCCGATGCGAGACCTTCGGAGTAAACCGACAACGGCTTGATCAGGCCGAAAAGGAATCCGGCTTGGAAAATGCCTGGGCCGTATGCGATGAACGCGAGCACGAAGAACGCGCCAACGCAGCCTGCCGCGACGGCGCCCAGATTCCGAGCCATCGTTGTGGCCTCACGGCTGCTGAGCAATACCGTTGCTATCACGCTTGAAGTGACGGCGTAGATCCCCGTTTCCGTGTTCCAGAAAAGGCACAATCCGGCAACGGCGCCGGCAGCTACAAGGCTCGCCGCTTGCATCTTGCTTCCTACGGCAAGCGACATCGTCCAAACAAACAGAAACAAGAATGGATAGCGAGCTGGCCAGCTAGAGGGATCCAAAAATACGGGGATGAGATGGAAGCATAGCAAGAGTCCAAAGAGTACGACCGCGAATGCGACGGCCCGCGAACGATAAAGTTTGCCCAGAACGAAGAAGACTGACGTAAAGTAGAATACGCACAAGCCCGCGGTCACGAAGACGGTGTTTGCGATCGTCGCGCCAGCGAATGGGCGCAGAAAAAGCGAGAAAAACGCTCCTATGCCGATTCCATACTGAGGAAAGAAATCGATTCCGGGGATCAGGCCGCGATGCTGCGTGAAGAGAGCCGGGCCGATATAAAACGAAACGACGTGCATGTTGTAACCGATTCGAGCGATTACCGTTCCTGTATCGATCGGAAAGAGGCACGCTGCGAAAAAAGCGCAGCTCCCGAGAAGCCAAACGCCATCTCTCATGGAGAAGCGCTGCGTATTCCAAGCCATCTCGTCGTGATACTCGAACGTCGTAGAGACTGGGGTTGCAACGAAAAACGGACTGGCGAGTGCGATGAGTGGTACGACCAGCCAGTAGAGAAAGGCTATCCCGTAAAGGCCGCCCGACGTGGCCGCAGCGGCGATCCATGGAGCAAAGAGAAGGAACAGCGCGACGGACAGCGCGGTTGCCCACGCGTTCCTTAGTCGCGATGAAAAGCGGGGGGCCAAGTATGCGCAGATCGGGCAAACGATATAGCACGACAGATAGAAGAGCTTCTCAAGCGGCTTCGTCTGACCAGGGTTGCCTAGAATTAACGGGACTGCGACAAAGCCAGCTTTAGCGAACGCCGTGAACAAAGCTGCCAAAGTCCAGCCGACGCACGCCCCCCAAGACGCCGCGAGCACGCTTGAGGGAACGTACGCTTTTACTGATGTTGAATCTAGCGACGAATCCAAGGCATTCCGACAGCGATGCTTCCAAGATACTCGTCGCCGGCAGGCGTCTCCGCACGGAGCTCAATCGAAATGTTCTTGCCGGCAAACGGCTGCATGTCCGCCTCATAATAGGTCCAGCGAATGCGATTATCGACGGGAGGTAAAGCCTGCGCGTGATCGATCAGTCGGTATTGCTTCGCGCCCTCATGGATGATTGCCGAGATGAAGGCGGCGTCGGCAATCTTACTTCCTTGGACTTCGACACTCAGTTCCGGAACTGCCGCAAAGATGCTCAATCTCTCGCCCGCATTCACGCGAATAGTGCCGGTACTGCATTGCGTTCCCACCGGCATCGTTATTGTGGGAATGGAATCGTAGAGCGAGGGCCACCCCTCGGCGACAATCGGTAGTCCCGCTGGTCCTTGCTCGCAGACTTTCTTCACGAGATCGACTCGCGGCTTCGGACCGTGCAGAAGCGCGTGCATTCTTGCGTCGGCGGACGCATCTCTAAAATGCGCTCCACTGATGTCGACGTCGTAATATGAAGCGTCGGCGTGAAAGGCCGCATCGCCTTCGCCACTGGACACTGGCGGATCGGGCACAAAGGCCATGGTGTAGTCGGCGTACGGATCAAACGTTGACATGAACCACGGATTGAGCGTGAACGATTGAACCCATTCGACTCCGTGCGTGATGATAATCACGTTTTTCGAGTGTTCCGCACGCCGATCGATCAACAACGTTTGAGCTTGCTTGAGCCAATGCGAACTCGTCATGAACCACGTGTTCGAAACGTAGTCGTGAAAAGGCGTGTCGATCAGAAATCCGGAGATGCCGACGATCGCGGTAAGCACGGTGACAACCGCGCGCTGTGCCTGAATTTGTCCGAAGCCATATGCCACAAGTAAGAGCATAATTGCATAAGGTGCGAATAGGAAACGGGTCTCTTGGCGAACCGTAACGCTTGCACTCAACACGAGCAGACCCAGGGCGACGATTAAAATGGACGGCACGGCCCACTCTTTGGCTGTCTTCGGTAACTGCGGTCGTTTTAGTGCGAAGGCCGCGATAAACGATGCGATGATTGCAATCGAAAAAATATACGAGGGAGTCTGCTGAATTGTTGTGAGCTGATCGAACTGCATACCGCTTAGGTACTGCGGTATTACTGGGTAACCCAGGAGATTCTGAATTCCGGAAACGATGAAGCCAAACAGATCTGAGAGCTTGAACTGAATCGCTTGGCCGTTCGTGCCCTGCAGAAAATTGAAATGGAAGACGACAGCCTTGATGAGCACATTGGAGGCGACGATCGCAAGGCTCGCGAGTATGAGGAGATTCGAGCGCTTGGCGAGCCACAAGAACAGCAGCAGCGGAACGATCATCGGTACGAAGCGCTCGTTCGTGTAGAGCAGGAGCCCGTACCACAGCACTGCGCGCGCCGGCGAACCAGATTCTTCATTGTCAAAATAAAGAATTACTTCAAGCAGAATCAACAGTGTCAGCGCAAGTGTGCCCCATTCAATGAATCCACCCACTTGCGTTACAGCCGTGTAGACGAAGCGCGAAACGCCGAGGAGCAGCATGAACGCGAGCGCCGTAATGAGATTGCGCTTTGAGATCGCCCAAGCGCACAGAAAGAATATAAAGCACGTGGCCATCGTGCCGACCTTGTCGAACGCTTCCCAGGCCGCATGGTTGGCACCAAACACCGGTACGAACAACGACAAGACGGCGTTCAAGACGGGGCGATACTTCAAGAGTTCTGCTTGAAATATCGCGTCCGGGAATCGGCTGTACATCCCGCCATGAAGCGCGGTATAGATGAAGCGACTGTCGTCACCGAAAAAGACTTGCACGGGGAGCGAAAAATAGAACCAGCATAGCACCGCCATCACCGCGGCTACCGCGAAGAGCATGCGCTTGTTCAAACCGAAGCGTGCCGAGAGCCAATTCATCATGTAGTTTTCCTTGGCCGATATCAGCTGAGTATCCTCGAATGAGCGTTCACACAGGCTAGCGCTTTGAAAAAGCCGAAGCCCAGTCGCCGAATGGCAGCACTATTGACCGGAATTGTATTACTCGCCACGTCGTTTCTCGCGCAGCTTATCGTATGGCGAATCAGACTGCCACGTAGGCAAACGCCGGCTTTGCTCGTTCTTTTTGCGATCGTTCCTGCGCTCGGCATCTCAGCGGATCTGTTGCTCGGCAATTCGATCCCGTTTTCAATCGCGGAATCGTTGCGCATCGCGCTGTTTTATACTTCGTTTTCGCTCGTCTACATCAGCATCTACTCCGCAATTGAAACGGAAAGCGCGTCGCTCGCAATCGTTACCTACGTAGCAAGCGCGGGAAGCTCTGGTCGTGAGGATGCAGAGATATACGCGCGCTTTGGAAGCGGGTCCACGATCGGGCAGCGACTCGAACAAATCGAGCGCAGTGGATGGACGCAGAGCAGCGGCGACACCATCACGCTTACCCCACAAGGTCATTTCTGGGCCGAGCTCTTCGAACTCGCGGGCCGAGCATTCGGCCTCAACCTGGGGGGCTAACTCATGCAGGCCGATTGGGTCCTTACGGCTGCTCCGCTCGTTGGTCTTGCGATCGACTGCGTTGCCCAGATCGCTATTGCGCATCTCGCAAAGCGTGCAAGTTTTTCAATAACTGTGGGCGCAGCGTGCGGGCTCGCTGCGACCATCGGCCTCGTTGCATTTAGCCAAGCATCGGGCACGTCGGGCGTGGGGATCCTGATCCTCGATATCTTGACGTACGTCGCGCTGGCATTTGGATACTGGGTTTTCCTAAATCTCAACCTTACTTCTGTGCGCATTCGTCTCATCCGCGAAATGCTGCACAGACCGAGCGGCATCTCGCGGGAGGAACTCTTGCGGCGGTATTCGGCTGAGGAATTCTTACGCCGGCGCTTGGAACGTTTGCAGCAAGGCAGCAGGCAGTTTTCCTATACCGATGGACGGTGGTACTTGCGCAAACGCTCGTTGCTTTTCGCCGCTCTAACGCTCAACGCGCTACGTGCGTTGATTATTCCGAAGCAAGCCGACCCGTAGCGCGTACGAAACTCAAGTACTGCTCTCCGCGTCCAAAAAAGCTCATAAAGGTCGGGGATTGATTGCAATCTGTGCAAATGGGCAGCGCCCTGCCGAAGGATTTGCCTCAGGGGCTCGAATTGAGCGCCCATGCGAGGACAAACGGCGTGAGCGAGAATCGCGGGCGAGACTATTGGGACGCGGATGTCGTCATGACCACGTCCGCGTCCCAAATCCGCGAACGGGAGTCCATTGTAAGGCCGTACGACGATAGCGCCGTTGATTTCACGGCGTTCATTTCGTGCTACAACGAAGCCGATCTGATCACGGTAACACTTGAGACGATCTGCGGCGCAGCGAGAGAAGTCGGGCTGACGTTCGAAGCGATCGTCGTTGACGACTGTTCCAAAGATAACTCCGTCGAACTCGTCAGAGAATTCATCGCCGCGCATCCGGGCGAAAACGTTACGCTGATCGTGAACAAGAAGAACAAGGGCCTGGCGCAGAACTATCTCGATGCGGCGTTCGCCGGACGCGGGAAGTACTACCGTTTGTTTTGCGGAGACAACGCGGAGCCACGAGACGTTGTCGTGACGCTCTTGAAAGCGGTTGGGGAAGCCGATTGCATCATCCCCTATCATCTTCACAAGCGCAGCGTAGGCCGTAAAGTTCTTTCGGAAGCGTACACATTCATCATCAACACCATTACCGGGAATCGCATTCGGTACTACAACGGTTCGGCTGTCCATTTGCGCCGAAACATCATGCGCTGGCACACGAATACCCGAGGATTCGGCTTTCAAGCGGAGATTTTGTGTCTTTTGCTGGATCTTGGTTTCTCGTACAAGGAAGTCGCGGTGGTCCCTCAGGAGGCGCGTCAAGGCAAATCGAACGCGCTCACGATCCGAAACTTCCTGTCGGTCGCTCACACGATCATCGAGATTGCCAATCGTCGCCTCTCAAGCCTCGTCTACGCTTCGCCCTCGCATCCCAACCCCGGCGCTCCGGAGCAGCTTGCTTCGACTGAAGTCGCATCGAACGGGGTACATGACGCCCGGCCGCTGTAATCCGCCTCGCGTGAGAGCCTAAAGAAGTAAGACTCGGCCTCATGGGAGCAGAAAACACGCTGATATGGATCCGAGCACCATCACCGATCGCATCTCGATATATTTGGACGAGATCGAACACGTCGTTCAATCTATCTCCAGGGCGGAGGTACGCCTCGTCGTCGACCGGCTTTTCGAGGGCTGGGAACAGGGGCGGACTACCTACATCATTGGGAATGGCGGAAGCGCATCAACCGCCTCGCACATGATGAACGATCTCAACAAGATGACGTCGATGGAAGGCGCGCGACGCTTCCGCGCAATTGCGCTGACGGACAACATGCCGTACATCACGGCCATCGGTAACGATATCGAGTATTCCGATGTCTTCATTGAGCAATTGCGCAACCTGTTGCTTCCGAGCGATATCCTTATCGCAATCAGCGGATCCGGAAACTCCGAGAACATCATCCGCGCTGCACGGTATGCGCGAGAAATTGGCGCGCGCGTTATCGGTCTCTGCGGCCGCACAGGAAGCCGGCTCTGCGCCATCGCCGATAATGTGGTGACTGTGTCGTCACAAAGCATTTGTCAGCAAGAAGATGGGCATCTCATTCTCAACCATGCTATTGCCCTTGCACTGCGCGAGCGTATCGCCGCCACGCTATGACCCAGACACCCCGCGTCCTTGTCACCGGCGGAGCCGGATTCATCGGAAGTCACCTCGTCGACCGCCTAGTTGCGGATGGACATGAAGTCGTTGTAATTGATAGCCTCGCGGTCGGCCGTGAGAAGAATCTCACCCAATCGCTACGGACCGGCAAGTGCTCTTTTCACCGTGCTGATATTCGCGATCGCGAGGCGATCGCGTCACTCTTCGAAGGCGTGCACACCGTCTACCATTTGGCAGCGCTCGCGGACATCGTGCCTTCCATCGAGAAGCCCGAAGAATACTTCACGAGCAATGTTGACGGCACGTTCAATGTTGTTGAAGCCGCGCGCGCTTCGCGCGTCAAACGACTCGTGTATGCCGCATCTTCGTCGTGTTATGGGATACCAGAGAAATATCCGACGCCCGAAGACGCGCCGATTCGCCCGCAGTATCCGTACGCTCTGACAAAATATCTCGGCGAACGGATTGCGTTGCATTGGGGCAGCGTCTACGCTATCTCAACCGTCTCGCTGCGGTTTTTTAATGTGTACGGCCCGCGTGCACGCACGTCGGGGACGTATGGCGCAGTTTTTGGCGTCTTTCTTGCGCAAAAGCTCGCCGGCAAGAATTTTACGGTCGTCGGTGACGGCAACCAAACGCGGGATTTTACTTTTGTCACGGATATCGTGGAAGGCATCCTAAGCGCCGCAAAGAGCGACGTACGGGATGAGATTCTCAATCTGGGATCTGGCGGCACGTATAGCATCAACGAATTGTGCCAACTGTTAGGCGGCACGATCGAGCACATCCCGAAACGCCCCGGCGAACCGGATTGCACGTTCGCCGATACCACCAAAGCGCAGCGCCTGATCGGTTGGAAGCCACAAACGTCCTTTCAACGCGGCGTGCAAATCATGCTTGAGCACATCGAGGATTGGCGCGATGCACCGCTCTGGGATGCGCAAACGATTGCTAGCGCCACAAAATCATGGTTCGATCGACTGGGAGAATCGGCCACCGTATGAACCTGTTAGGTCCCCGCGCCGGAGAAAAAATCGTCTCCGTGGAGCAGTTGGCCGAGCGCGTCTCCGAGATGAAATCCGCCGGAAAGAAAGTTGTCCTTTGTCACGGCGTTTTCGATCTGCTGCACTACGGGCACATCTTGCACTTCGAAGAATCGCGGCGTCAGGGCGATGCCCTCGTCGTAACGTTGACGCCCGACATCTACGTCAACAAGGGGCCGAATCGTCCGGCCTTCACCGAAACCGTTCGCGCGCAGATGCTCGCGGCTCTCGAGCTCGTCGATTGCGTCGCCGTGAACAAATGGCCGACCGCCGTTGAGATGCTTAGACTCGTCAGCCCCAATGTATATGCGAAGGGTCCCGACTACAAGAATCATCAGGAAGACGTGAGCGGCAAGATTGGCGAGGAGGAAGCTGCCGTACAGAGCGGCGGCGGCGAAATCTACTATACCGAAGACATTACATTTTCGAGTTCAAACCTTCTCAATAGGCATCTCTCGTCGCACTCGCTGGAAGTTGACGACTACTTATCAGATCTGCGCGCGACGTACACGCCTGCGCAAATTCACAAAGCTATCGATAGCTTGAGCAAGTTGAAAGTCCTTGTGGTTGGTGAGGCCATCATCGATGAGTACGTTTACGTCGATCAAATGGGAAAATCGTCGAAGGAGCCGGTCCTCGCGATGCGTTACGCGTCCCAAGAGCAGTTTGCCGGCGGCTCCCTTGCAATCGCGAATCATCTAGCAGCAATTATCGACGACGTGACCTTGGTCACGTTCCTTGGAACTCGCGACTCACGCGAGGAATTCATCCGCGAGCGTCTGGCACCGAACGTCAAGCCCACGTTTTTTTACAAGGCCGACTCACCGACGATTATCAAACGCCGATATGTTGAGAGCCTTCTTCTTTCAAAATTATTTGAAGTCTACATTTTTAACGACGAATTTCTCGACGCAGACGACAACGCTGCCTTCAGCACTGAACTTTCGCGTATCACCGCCGAATACGACCTGGTTGTCGTTGCAGACTTCGGTCACGGGATTCTGACGCAGGAAGCCATCGATGCCGTTCAGGGTTCCGCAAAGTTTTTGGCGATCAACACGCAGCAAAACGCGGCAAATATCGGGTACCACACGCTCTCACGGTATTCGCGGGCGGACTTTGTGTGCACAAACGAGGGCGAGTTGCGCTCCGACTCGCGCGCGCGTCGCGGTGACATTGAACCCCTAATCCTCAACATCGTCGATCGGCTACGCGTCAAAAATACCCTCATTACGCGCGGTAAGCGTGGAGCACTGTTCTATCGGCCGGACGCGGGTTGGTCGAGCGGACCAGCTTTTGCAAAAAGCGTCACCGACCGGGTCGGCACGGGCGACGCCGTGCTTTCCTGGACTGCGCCGATGGCGGCCGCGGGGCTACCTGGTAAAATGATCGCCTTCGTAGCCAACGTCGTTGGCGCGCAAGCCGCTCAAATTGTCGGGAACCGCAGCTCCGTCGATCGAGTTGCAACGTATAAATTCATCGAATCTCTTCTGAAGTAAGGACAACCAAAACGTGGATCGCAAGGCGCGAAAGATCATGATCACCGGCGGAGCGGGCTACGTAGGGAGCCGGCTCGTGCCCAAGCTACTGGATGCTGGCTACGAAGTCACCGTTCTCGACCTCTACTTGTATGGACCGCAAGCGCTTGCCGACGTGCAAGGAAACGAACGCTTGCGCGAAGTGCGCGGCGATTTGCGCGACCCGGGCGCTGTAAAGACCGCGATGGCCGGCGCTGACACCGTAATTCATCTGGCGTGCATATCGAACGATCCAAGCTTTGAGTTGAATCCCGACCTTGGAAAATCGATCAACTACGATTGCTTCCCCGGTTTGGTGCAGGCCGCGAAGGATGCCGGCGTGACACGTTTCGTCTATGCGTCATCCTCAAGCGTCTACGGCGTCAAACAAGAGGAGCACGTTACCGAAAACCTGAGTCTCGAACCACTCACCGACTATTCAAAGTTCAAGGCGATGTGCGAAGAAGTGCTTATGGATGCACGAGAAACCGGCTTTGAAACCTTGATCTTGCGGCCGGCGACCGTGTGCGGGTACGCCCCACGGTTGCGCCTTGATCTCTCGGTTAACATCATGACCAATCACGCCGTCAACAATCGCGTCATTCGTGTCTTCGGTGGAAATCAGGTCCGCCCGAATATCCATATTGAAGATATGACCGATCTTTACGTGAGTTCGCTCACGTTGCCATCCGCCATCGTCGACGGCAAGATCTATAACGCGGGATACTACAACCAAACAATCAACGAGATCGCGGAGACTGCGCGCGACGTCGTTGGGCCGGATGTAACGATCAGTGTCGAACCGACGAACGATCTGCGTTCATATCGCATCAATTCTGACTTGATTAAGGCTGAAATCGGGTTTGCGGCCAAGCGCGACATTGCAACTGCCGTACGCGATCTTTGCGGCGCTTTCGATCGCGGCCTTATCAGCGACGCGATGACCGATCCGCGCTACTACAATATTAAGACAATGCAGCTCGTCGGCCTGAAGTAAGGTCTCTGTTTAGGGCCGCGCGAACCGATTTTGCAATCGGTTCCGGCTGCAAGCCGACCGAAAGTAAAACAGAATCCTGCGACCCGTACGTATTGATAAATTTGTCCGGAAAGGCCAAACGCAACTGCGGCGTGTGGATGCCGGCCTGAGCCAGCACGTCCGTGACGGCGCTCCCAAGTCCACCGATGCACGAATGCTCTTCAACGCTCACCACGAGCGATGCTTTGGAGGCGACCTCTCGCACGGCGGCGTCGTCGAACGGCTTGATGGTGTGCACGTGCAAGAGCGACGACTCGATGCCGGCATCCGCCAAGAGCTTCGCAGCCTCGAGACAACGCGACGTCATGACGCCTGTTGTAATAAACGCTACATCGCTGCCTTGACGCATTTTAATCGCCTTGCCGATTTCAAAGCCATTTTCCGCAGTAGAAACGACAGGGTCGCCACCCTTGGCAAACCGGATGTAGGCCGGGTGCGGCCAACCCAACGTCGCCTCGATGACACGCGTCATTTCATCGGCATCGACGGGCGCAAAGATCGTCATATTCGGAAGCGCCCGCATTGCGGCGATATCTTCCAACGCCATGTGTGTGGGACCAAGCGGCGCATAGACGGCGCCACCTCCGCTCGCAAGCAAACGCACCGGCAGATCGTGCAAACACAAGTCGACGGCAACCTGTTCAAAGCCGCGCCGCGTGATGAACGTTGCGATCGTGTTGAAGTACGGAATAAATCCGTCCATCGCGAGGCCCGCTGTCATCCCGATGATCGCGGCTTCGGAAACGCCTTCCATGAAAAACCGATCAGGCATCTCCGCTTTGAACTTTGCAAGGACGCCTGCACCTAAGTCCGACCCAACAAAGAGCACGCGCGGATCGCGCTTGGCCAGATCGTAGACGGCGTTGAGAGCACTCTGCCTCATTTATTCTTGCTCCAAAGCAGCGCGCAGCCGCTCGATCATCGCCGCATCGACCGTTGACTTGTGGTGCCAGGTGGCATCCAACTCGGCGAAGCTGATGCCGCGGCCCTTCAGGGTGTGCGCGATCACGGCATTCGGTTTTCCCGGCGAAAACGGAAGTTCTGCAAAGGCCTTTTGCAACGCACCAACATCGTGACCATCGACTTCCCGCACGGCAAACCCGAATGCTCGCCACTTGTCGGCAAGAGGTTCGAGCGGTAATACATCTTCAATTCGTCCATACGATTGAAGCTTGTTGTAGTCGACAATGGCAGTTAAGTTCTCAAGCTTGTGTTTGGATGCGTGCATCGCCGCCTCCCAAACGGACCCTTCATTCACTTCACCGTCGCCCATCACCACGAACACGCGCGAATTGCGCTTGTGCAAACGAGCGGCAATCGCCGCGCCGACCGCAATAGGAAGACCATGTCCGAGCGCTCCAGTTGAGGCTTCGATTCCCGGAATATGTGCGTCTGCGTGCCCGCCCAAAAGTGCATCATGTTTACAAAAACGCAGCAGTTCATCTTTGGAGAAGAAACCACGGTCTGCAAGTACAGCATACAGACCAAGGCAACCATGGCCTTTGCTCAAAATGAACCGGTCGCGGTCGGCCCAGTCGGGCTCTTCCGGGCGTACATTTAGAACATCGTCGTACAGCACGCGAATGATCTCGATCAGCGAGAGCGACGAGCCCACGTGCCCTCGACCGGCGGAAAGGCCGTCGATCACAAGAGATCGCAGATGCTTGGAGCGGCTGTCGAGTGCGACGCCAGTCTCGGCGAGGTTCATAAGCGCGGTTGCCCTTCCGTATGGGAGCCTAAAGCCGCAAGAGCGGTGCGGGCTTTTTGCAGTTGTGCGCGTTTCGCTCCCTCCCAGTCTCTACCTTTGCCCGAAAAAGCACGGCGGGCCCAGAGCTTCGGCAAGAATTCATTGAGGATAATGAGCACCCAGCGAATTCCATAAAGAGGATAGCAGGCGGTAAAGCGGTGCGCGAAGTGCGGATCGCTGCCGTACAAACGGGTGACTCCATCAAAAAAGCACGCTCGTTCTGCGGCGCTCAGCGTCATCGCCGGGTGCCACAAGAAATCCGCGCTGAGCTTGACGGGGTCGTCCCATCCAAAGTATTCGAAGTCGATGAAGACGAGCGACGAATCCGGCCTGCGAAGTGCGTTGTGAAAGCCAAAATCCGAAGGCGAGAGCGTCCGCGCTGCATGCGGCAGCATCGCCTCGACATCCCAAGGCAGAAGTGCTGCAGAGTAGCGCTGCACTTCGGGTTGCAACTCGGTCTCGAGAAAGGCCGCAAGCTCAGGTTCGTCTGGAGCTACCGTTGCCAGACGCGCCAGCCGCCCATCAATCTGATCGAGTACGTCGCGCAGGCGGAGCACGGCTTGCGTCGCAGGGGGGAGATCGTCAGCTCCAGGCGCACGGCGCGCATCATGGATGCTCGCAAGAAGGTCGAGGAGCGCGCGCACATCCGACTCGTCGTGCTGCTGCGGAGCCGTTCCGAAAATCCATTCGTACAACGCACAACGGGCGGCTCGATCGACGGCCAATGCTGCCGGCAGCGCGCGACCAATTCCGCATTCTTTAAGGAAGCGCAATCCGCCGTATTCGTGACCCAGACGATCCCGGTCATCAAGGCTTGCCGATCCATATGATTTAAGCGCATAGGTGTTATCGAGCGTTTGAATTCGGTAGACTCGATTGTTCCCGCCGCCTCCGCACAGTTGTACCGAAACGACTTGCGCGCCGCAGAGCTGCTGCGCGATCGCAGGGATCCCTTCGGGCACCTCGCGGGTTCGATCAGCGCCGCTCGAATGCATGGGCAACCTCTCGAAACGACGCATAGGTTTGGTACGGAAGATTCGGCACCGTCGCAGCTGAGCTCAGCAACAGCCGCTCTACGTTGGGAGGAAACGCCGGGTCATCAAAGACTTCTTCGAGATCGTCGATGAAGTGCGTACAGGAAAGCGCAATGATGCGGTCGATCTTTTCGGCGCGGGTGCTTTCAAAGTAGACGCTCGATTCCGGCACGGCATCGGGCCCGACCATGCCGCTTGCCAGCAACCACGCTCGAGCAGCGTCTCGCAAATTGACTGGCTGCGTTCCCATGTTTGCAAATGCGGTCTTGTGACTTACGATCGTGAGTTCCGCGCCGTAAGCCCGAGCGGTCCGAACGAATTCAAGCGCTCCCGGCGCCGCGCTTGCACGACCGATCGCAGGTCCGTACACCTGCGCTTGCAATCGTTGCCACTCGATTTCGCCATCTGGAAGGAGACGAACATAGTCGCGAATCTCACGTTTGCTTCCCACAAATTCCTTACCCACAAAACCGCTTTCTACCGCGACCTCGTAGAAAAGCCGGTCATAGCTGATGAGGGTATTGTCCAGATCGAGTCCTATCCGCGCACTCGATAAATGTCGTGACATTATCACATGGTTCGAAAGCGAGTTATCTCTTCACTTCAAATATTGCGGGGTTCGCGAACGCCACCCATGCGCCCAGACTATCCTTCGCATCGAGGCCAAAAGTAATCGTCACGTGATGCCCGGCGAATTGCTTCATTGAGATCGCATACGGCAGCCAAGTTGGCGCGCTCGATGTTGCCGGCGGAATCTGCTTAACAAACACGCGAGTCGTGTGAGTACCGTCGCTCACATCGACCGATGCCGTCACGGCGCTGCCCATTGATAGCGGCTTGGCTGCCTCGAATGTGAGCATGTCAGCCGGACCGATTGCGACATCTGAATACGCGTATTTGAAGCCGGTTAGCACCGTTAGCGTTTTTGCTTCCCCGGGATAAAATGGCCACGATAGGATAAGCGCTCCGCGGCCCGTCGGAGTTTGCGCTGCAGCCTCCGAATTAATCTTGCCGTTTGCGTATTTGTCGATGAACGAATATCGTAGCGTTCCAGTCAGCTGCTTAGGAGGAGCGGTTTGAGGGACGGATTGTTGAGCCGTTAGGGGTTGTGCCGTGGGTTCGGCCTCTTGCTTGGCGCCGCCGCACCCAGCTAAGACCAGTGCAACTAACAGGAGGGATGTTCGAGCGATCATACCGGACGCGTTTCTTATGCGCCCTGCTGTCTCCCTTCGGTTCGGTCCTGCGGGGAGACGCCGTAGCGCCTAGCGAATCGCGCGCTATTCCTATGGAAACTGCAAGGCTTGATTTTGACTGCAACATTTGCGGTACCCACATTGTTGATTGCCCGATCGAACAAATCGATCGCGAAGTCGTCTCATGTGCCACCTGCGGCTCGACGGTGCGCTGGCGTGGCATCGTCCACGTACTAAGCCTTGCGCTGTTTGGGAAATCGATACCACTCACCGAGTTTCCTGAAGATAAAGCGATCCGGGGCGTGGGCCTGAGCGATAGCCCACTTTATGCAACGCCGCTCGCGGAGAAGTTCTCGTACACCAACACGTACATTCACCAGGAGCCGCTGATGGATATTGAAAATCCAGCGGAGGCTTTCATCGGCGTCCATGATTTTCTCATTTCGGCCGACGTTTTCGAGCACGTCATGCCACCAGCGGCGCGTGCTTTTGAAAACGCCTTGCGGCTCCTCAAGCCGGGCGGGCATTTGATTCTGACGGTACCGTATGGGCACGACGATGAAACGCTCGAGCATTTTCCGGACGTTGCCGCGTACAAGATCGTGCAATTTGACGAAGAATACGTCATGGTCCACCGAGATAAATTCGGGGCTTACACTCTTCGAACCGATCTGCGATTTCATGGGGGCCAAGGCGACACACTCGAAATGCGTGTCTTTGCGCGCCGCCATGTTTTGAAACTGCTCGCCGACGCCGGCTTTACCGACATTCAGGTTTTCGAGGATCCCTATCTTCCATGGGGGCTCCGCAACTTCGATCCCTGGGGAAAGCCGATCTTAGCAAAGCGACCGCTCTAACTCATGCGGGCCGCAGCTCTCGGTTTTGCGCAGGTGGGACGACGTTTTTTGCTGAGGCTCTCTCGACGAATCAATCGCTTAGGACATAGCGTGCCGCTTGTGATACCGGCCCCTGATGCGGCGTTGGAAGATCCCGCGCAAATCGATGGTGCTACCGCAACGGTCTTCACCAAGTGTTCGACTGCCGATCAGTACGAGTCGTACGTGAGAGAACATCAGGAGCTCTTCCAACGCCGTGTTGACTTCGAGGCGCGGCTTGTGCCACGGCACGAGCGTTTTCGAGTGAAGGGAGACTGCGCAGCGTGTAAGCGCGAGACCGCCTTTTTCGTCGACTTTCTTTATTCATCATCGGACCGAGATAGTGAACGCGTACCGAATTGGCGCGAGCACCTCGTTTGCCATCGCTGCAAGTTACCGAACCGCCTGCGAGCCGTCATCGATTTTATGGAACAGGTTCCGGCGCCGGATCGGTTGGACTCGCTCTATGTTACTGAACAAACCACCCCATTCTTTCGTTTCGTAAAACAACGCTACCCGAATACTACCGGTAGTGAGTTGCTTCGCGACGGAACGGCGCTCGGCAAGACAAATGTGCTCGGGGTCAGGAACGAAGATCTAACTGCCTTAACTTTGCGTGATTCATCGGTCAAAGTTATCTGCACGACTGATGTTCTCGAGCACGTTCCAGACTACACGAAGGCGATTGCAGAATGCTTCCGCGTTCTGCAACCGGGCGGGGCGCTCATCATAAGCGTTCCATTCATATTAAACAGCCGTGAAACACTCGTGAGAGCTCGGGTAAACGCGGATGGATCCACCCATCACCTCCTTGCGCCGGAGTACCACGGCGATGCTCAAAACCCACATGGTGTGCTGTGCTACTACCACTTCGGATGGGATCTGCTCGACAGCTTACGCGAAACCGGATTCTCCGACTCGGCGCTCTACTTTTACTGGTCGGCGGCGCGCGGGTATCTGGGTGGGGCACCGTTCCTCATCTGCGCGACAAAGCCGTAGCGTTTCGACTAATCGAGCTTCTCGAGGACTCCCTCATCGACGAGCCAACGAAAATACGAGCCGGCATCGGTCGTAAATGGATCGGGAAAGAGCTCTTGTAGTTGCGCGTTTTCGCGGTATTTGACGCGGTGATGACGCTGGATTGGCGTCCCATCGTCATAGCTGGCGTACGCCCAATAGTGTTCCGGGATTGCTGCGTCGGTTGCTTCGCTCAGATTGCGGTTGTACCAATTCCAAATCTCGTACACGGGAAAGTTACCTTGGGCGTATCGCTTCGTCATCG
>Ga0207156_10120_pt1 | contig 19194 bp, 14 predicted proteins | sample Alteio_BWMinHeat_24_FD_153514 | JGI IMG/M metagenome (GOLD analysis project Ga0207156, IMG submission 153514) | Enriched cells from forest soil in Barre Woods Harvard Forest LTER site, Petersham, Massachusetts, United States -... | ecosystem: Environmental > Terrestrial > Soil > Temperate forest >...
AGACCACAAAAGGAGCAAAAAGAATAATAAAAAGAGCAGAAAGTAGCCAAAAAGGCAGGCCCTCCTTGCCAAAATTGAGCCAATAGCCAATAAGACTGCCCCCTCCAGAGATGTAGGCAACTGTCAGAGAATAAAAAAGAAATAGGTAGAATACCCAGGCAAAAATAGTGCCAAAATGGCCCAATGTTTTTTTTGCCATAGAGACAATATTGATCTCTTCCTTGGAAAAAAGAGCTACCTCCATCAAGAGATGTCCTGTAGCTGCCATGAATGCCCAAGAAAGAAAGTAGAGAGCCGTTGTTGGCCAAAACCCCCCCTCCGCAGTCAGGACGGGGAGTGCTAACATCCCTCCACCAATGGCTGTGCCAGCTACAAGAAACATCCCCATTAAAAGGGAGCCAGAACTTATATGCTGACTCATTAATCTACCCTACGGTAACAGATTTAGCCAAATTGCGCGGTTTATCGATTTCTGTGCCCCTTTTTTTGGCTACACAATATGCAAAATGCTGCGCAGGAAGAGCAGCAAGCAAGGGCGTGAGTTCATCAATTGTCCGAGGAATAATAATAATATCATCAGCAATAGAAAAAAGCTCCCTTGAGCCCTCAGGAGCAATAGCAATAATTTTCCCATTGCGCGCCTTCAACTCCATCAGATCATTCAAAATCTTAGGATATGTCACAGAGTCAGAGCAAAAAGCTACGATGATACACTTATCATCGACTAAAGCAATCGGTCCATGTTTCATCTCCCCTGCCGGATATGCATTAGCATTAACGTAGGCAATCTCTTTGAGTTTTAACGCCCCCTCCATCGCCGTGGGATACATAAATCTGCGCCCCAAAAAGAAGAAGTTTTCATAAGAGGCATACTTATTGGCAATCTTTTCAATAAGGTCAGCATGGTCAAGAATGCTCCGGATCTGGGTAGGCAGACAAGTGAGCGCATTGATGAAATCCTTCCCCTCCTTTTGGCTCATCGTACGCATACGCGCAAAACGCAACGTGATTAAAGCAAGCAATATAAGCTGACTTGTAAACGCCTTTGTCGAAGCCACACCAATTTCGGGGCCAGCACGCAAAAATAAAGACGCATTCGCCTCTCGGGCCAGCGTCGAGCCTTGCACATTGCAGATCCCGATGATCTTTGCTCCCTTTTCACGTAGCTCTCGCATGGCAGCTATCGTGTCAGCTGTCTCCCCAGATTGGCTGATAGCAATAGCCAGCGTGTTTTCCTGAATAATAGGATTCTTATAGCGAAATTCAGAAGAGATCTCCACTTGCACAGGGATACGCGCCCTTTCTTCTAACATATAACCGCCAAGAAGACCGGCATGAAAAGAGGTACCGCAACCTAAGATGATGATTCTTTGAATTTTGTAAAGCTCTTCATCTGTCATGCCTAATTCATCGAGAATAGCCGTGCCATATTCGTCCGAGTAACGGGAGAGAAGGGCATTTGATACGCTTTGGGGTTGTTCATAGATCTCTTTCAACATGTAATGAGGAAAGTGTCCCTTGCTGATTTTTTCCACATCGATATCGAGATCTTCACTTTCTTTCGTGATAGGAACAGCATTGCCATCAAAAGCTTCAATTGTCTCTCTTTTGATCACAGCTATCTCGGAGGAGTGGAGGTAAATGACTTTCTTGGTGTGTGTAAGAAAAGCATGGGCATCGGAGGCAATGAACATCTCCTCTTTCCCAATGCCAATAGCTAGAGGGCACTCTCTTGCTACACAGATCAACTCATCAGGGTGATTTTTGTGCATAAGCACAATAGCAAAGGCGCCCTTAAGCTTACCCACAGCTTTTTGCACGGCTTTTAAAAGATCGCCTTTGTAGTAATATCCAATAAGCTGAGGGATCACTTCGCTATCTGTTTCTGAGGAAAAGATAATGCCTTTTTTCTGCAGCATCTCTCGGATGGCATCGTGATTTTCAATAATGCCATTATGCACAACAGTTAAAGAAGATTGATCGTCGAAGTGAGGGTGCGCATTAATTTCAGTAGGCTTACCATGGGTGGCCCACCTTGTATGGGCGATAGCGATGTTTGAAGGTGTTAAAAGATCGGAAAGGGAGGCTTCTAATTCCGCCACCTTGCCTACTTTTTTAACTGAGATAAACTTCCCTTCGGAGAGGGCTACATACCCTGCTGAATCATATCCCCTGTAATCAAGTAATTTGAGACCGTCAACGACAAGTTTAACAGCTTCTGGCCTTCTTCCGATATACCCAAAAATCCCGCACATCACATCCCAATGGTTCTTTTTATTTCATTACCAATTTTACTTGCGAGCTTGTTGATGTATGTCTTTTTTGGTCCTTCAATCATCACTCGACAAAGATTTTCTGTTCCAGAATAACGAACAAGAATACGCCCCTCTTTCCCAAGCATAGCCTCTGCATTGACAATGGCTTCCTTGACAGTCGTTAAACTTTCTAGAGGAGGTTTTTGGCATACAGCAATATTGAGAAGAGTTTGGGGGTATTTTGTCACACAAGAGGCAAGAGTAGAAAGAGAGCTTTTCTCCTCAAGCATAATGCGCAGTACTTGCATCGCAGTCACCATGCCATCACCTGTTGTATTATGATCAAGGAAAATGAGATGACCGCTTTGCTCTCCCCCCAAAGGAGCACCGTGGGAACGCATATCTTGAATCACATACCGATCTCCCACTTTTGAGAGAAAAACCTGAATATCAAGGGATTCCAAAAACCGCACCACGGCAAGATTGGTCATTACGGTCGCAACCACCTTATTGCCTTTGAGTAGGCGGTTTTTTTTCAAAGCCGAGGCGGCAATAGCTAGGATGATATCCCCATCAATAATGTCCCCCTTCTCGTCAACCATGATTACACGGTCTGCATCTCCATCAAGAGCAATCCCTACATGTGCTTGATGCTCCAAGACTCTTTTCTGAATCAGTTCAGGATGAAGAGAACCACATTTTTGATTGATATTGATACCATTAGGTTCGTTGTTGTAGACAATCACTTCAGCGTCCAACTCTTGAAATGCCAGAGGTGCTACTCGATGCGCTGCCCCATTTGCACAATCCAAAACGATCTTTAATCCCTTCAGTGTCTTGCCCTTAGGAAAAGTGGCCTTGACAAACTCGATATATCTTCCATCGGCATCTTGGATTCTTTTATTTTTACCAACCTCATTATCTTGGGGTAGTTTTTTTTCGAAGTTATCATTGAGAATCATCTCCTCCATCTCTTGTTCGAGATGATCGGAGAGTTTGAAACCTTCATGGTTAAAGATCTTAATTCCGTTGTCGTAGTAGGGGTTATGGGAAGCTGAGATGACGATGCCAGCATCTGCACGGTAGGCTCTTGTGATAAAGGCGACCCCCGGAGTGGGTAGAGGTCCTACCATCAGGGTATCGACCCCCATGGAACAAAGCCCTGCAATGAGGGCATTTTCAAACATATAACAGGAGAGGCGCGTGTCTTTGCCGATGACAACCCGATGCCTCCCTTCTTTTTGTTGGAGCAGCGATGCCACAGCTTTACCGAGGGCAAGAGCTATCTCAACAGTCATAGGAAAAAGATTAGCACGACCTCTAATCCCATCTGTGCCGAAAAGCTTTCTCTTCCCTTCTTTTACATGCATGGTTTTTCTTAAGTTACTCTATTTGCAAGATAATAAAGCGAACCATTTCTTTGTGGCGCACCATAAACAGGATGCTACCTTCTTTGAGTGCCTTTTGCAATGCTTCATTGAATTCTTCAACATTGTTTATCTTAACTCGGTTTACGGCCATGATGAGGTCGCCTTGCCTTAGACCGGCCTTAAAAGCTGACCCATCTTGGCGTACATCTGTAACAAGAACGCCCAATTGGTTTTCATATCCTAATTGCGCTCCTCTTTCAGAGTCGAGATTTTGTACTTGGAGTCCCAGTTTCTGCACGAGGGGATTTTGAGGAACGATATTTTCTGGATTTGAGGAGATAACAACGACAACATCTTGCATTTTTCCCTCTCTCAATACCTTGAGGATGAGCTTTGACCCAGGGGTCATAAGGGAAACAGCATTGCGAAAACTGGTTAAATTATCGACAGGGGAGTTGTTATAACTCAAGATGATGTCTTCAGGCATAAGTTTTGCATTGTCGGCAGGGGAGCCTTTTGTCACATCAGTGATCAAGGCACCTTCCACTTTGGAAAGTTTATAAAAATTAGCAAGATCTGTATCGATGGGTTGGAGAGTGACACCTAAAAATCCACGAGTGACCACCCCTTCTTTAATGAGTTGTTCCATGATGCGGACCGCCATATTGCTGGGAATGGCAAAACCAATCCCCATATATCCTCCCGAACCGCTTACGATAGCTGTATTGATTCCAATGACTTCTCCATCGACATTGAGTAAGGGACCTCCTGAGTTACCGGGATTGATGGCCGCATCTGTTTGGATGAAGTCTTCAAAATCTGTGATATGGAGTTGATTTCTTCCTTTTGCGCTCACCACACCCACAGTAACTGTGGCTTCTAAACCGAAGGGGGTGCCTACGGCGATAGCCCAATCACCCACTTCTAGAGCATCGGAATTTCCGAATGACAAATGAGGGAAGCCTTTTTCTTCGACCTTGATGACAGCCAGATCGGTTTTAGGATCGGTGCCCACAATAGTTGCGACTAATTTTTTCCCGCCATCGAGAGTGACCGTGACTTTTTTTGCATTTTCAACGACGTGGTTATTCGTTATGATATACCCCTCATTACCTACAAAAAACCCTGACCCTCTTACAGTTTCCGGTTTGCGTGCTTTGGGCTCTTCATGGTGGGGAAGCCCGAAAAAATGGTTAAAAAATTCGTCATGGAAATAATCAAAAGGATTTTCTTGAGAGCCTTTTCGAGTCTGCTTGGATGCTCTTTCCTCTTTTTCTACTTCACTTTCTATATAGACAACAGCGGGGATGGCTTTTTTCGCTACTTTTGAAAAGCCGCGTGAAATTTGTTTGAGAAGCTGCTCATTGGCATCTCCATTTTCTTTTTTCTCCTTGGGTATGACAGGCGATGCAAGGAGGGGGATACCTTGAATGAGCAAGACAGAGACCAAGGAACAACGTAGAAGATTCTTTATTTTCATATTCTTACCATGAACAAGTTATAGAGAAGAGGAGGAGTATATGCTTTTGCCTACTTTTCAACAACGACGTATGTTTAACTCGGCTTTGGTTTTACGTGCCCGGTTTCTAACTCACCTTACGTAAAGATAAGCCATGCATCTAGATAATTCTTCATTCACGATTTGCGTAAGCTTTCTAAAACCCTGGATATCGTAAGAAAACCTAACTCCAATCGATCTATGCCGAAATGTTCATTGGGAGAATGGATCCGATCGTCAGAAAGCCCCACCCCCACTAAAATTAAATCAGCTCCAGCTACCCTCTGAAGCTCTGCAGCAATAGGCACCGATGCCCCAAGAATAATCCTAGCACACTCTTTTTGAAATACCTCAACATACGCCTCACTCATCACTGCAGCAATTTTTGAATCAGCCTTAGTGCGCAGCCCCGCTCCCTTGCCTGGATGGATCTCTACATCAATAGAAATCCCTTTCGGCGTATGGGCGATAAGATATTCTTTGACGAGATTCCCTATTTTTTCTGGACTTTGATCCGGCACTAATCTACACGAAATCTTGGCGACCGCCTGCGCCGGAATCACAGTCTTAAAACCAGCTCCTCCATACCCTCCTGCTAACCCATTGATCTCTAATGTTGGTCGAAAAGCCACAGCTTCAGCAGGGGAATATCCCTTCTCTACGCCAATGGGTTGAGCCCCAAATTTTTCTTTAAAACCGTGTACATCGAAGGAGAGATCGTAGAGTTTTTTTTCTGCATCAGAGATAGGAACGATATCATCGTAAAAATGAGGGATAGTCACCCTATTGTCCTTGTCATGGGTCGAAGCTAACAGCTCCACAAGGGCGCGATTGGGATTAAAGACAATGCCTCCGCACACACCTGAATGTAAATCGAAACTCGCCTCAGAGAGAGTGACCGTCATCGCCACCAATCCCCGCGCTCCCAATGTGATTGCCGGACGATCTTTAGCCAAAATGTGGGAGTCAATGATTAAGATATGATCGGCTTTTAGCCTCTCTTTTTTCTCCTCAAGCAAAGAGAAAAGAGTCCCACTGCCAAACTCCTCTTCCCCTTCGATCAGAAATTTGATATTGACGGCAGGAGGATCGTTGCTTTCAAGGAGAGTTTTTAAAGCCCGAATCGTGTAGAAGCACTGCCCCTTATTGTCGGAAGCTCCTCTAGCATACACCTCTCCCTCACGCACCGTAGGTTCGAAAGGGGGAGAGGTCCAAAGATCGATAGGGTCTACTGGCTGCACATCATAGTGATTATAGAGAAGAATCGTCTCTTTTTGAGGATCAGGGTGCTTGCTTTCTGCAAAAAGAATGGGGGCTCCCCCTTTTTTTTCCCACTTCTCCACCTTCAATTGGCACTTCTGAAGGTAGTGCTCAAGCCAGGAACAACAAGCCTCTAAATCTTTTCTAAAGGCAGGGTCGGCAGAAAGAGATTTGAAGCGCAAAAAAGTGAAATAATCACGGAGGATCTCCTCTTTCTCTTTGGCAAAAACTGCCTTGAGTTCATCAATACTCTTCGTAAAGCTTGCCATAAATCCTCAGACGTTAAAAAGAGGAAGAGCCTTCTCTTTAAGGAGTTCGTTCTCCCTAACCAGCAGCTCCTTTCCTCCAAATGTCACAACAACACCCTTCGAAAGGGTACCAGGAAGCAGAATTTCTTCAACTGCTTTTTTTACATCATTTTTTGTAAGAGAAAGGAGACGTTCGCGATGAGCGTGCCGCAGCTCTTTGGTACGCCCACATTTTTCCCATGTGTAAGCCACGAGCGCTCTACTCTCTGGTGGTACGGGAGAATCCAATGATTGAAGAACGCCTAGTTTTGCTTCTTCAAGATCTCTATTATCAAAATGCCCGGACGATAGTTCTTCCACAGATTCCCGAAAAGCATCGAGTGTACTTTTGAGATGAGGATCACGGTAAGAATGGAAGTAAAAGTAACCCCAAGAGGCCATGTGAGTGCTTCCAGCCCCATATGCCCCTCCCTGTTCTCGAATTCTTTTGTGCAGTGTTTTATTGTCCATGATCTCTGAGGCCACACTGAGCGCAGCAGTGAGAGGATGGGCATAAGGGATCGCTGGGAATGCTAAAACAGTGAACGCTACCGGATTAGAAATAATTCTTCCTTGCGAGGCTACAGCAGAAAGCGCTGTCACTTTTGGCTGAGCAGAAGAGGGGCTTTTCTTCATAGCAGCAGAGGGGAGACCAAAGAAATCCCCCTTTTTTAAATCATTGTACATCGCATAGTTTGCGCTAATGACGAGATCCTCAATCTTAGGACCAAGAATCAGCTCCTTGAGCTCCTCCATCTTTTTCTGAAAGGGAATGGGGTTATTAAAAAAATCTTTAATAACTTCTTTGACCTTCGAACAATAATCGAGTCCATGCCAAAGGTAATTGAGATGAAGAGGAGGGGAGAAACTGCTTGTAGCCAAATTCAAAGCAAACCGCAACGGGCTTTTTTGAATGCTATTTTCGATTCCCTCAAGGTGTTGTTTCAATAACTCCTCGATACGACGCACATCGGAAAAATCAACAGATGTGAGCATATCGAGAAAGAGCGAAAACAGTTTATCCACATTGCGGCGTAAAGCCTTTCCCTGGAAAGAAAGGGTGGGTTGCATCGAGTTAGGATCGTGAGCTGCGACAAAAAGATCGAGATCAAAGTCTATACCACCTGTGTGTTGAAAGACAAAGTCGAGGTGTGTGCGATAATCTCTCCCTCCGCAGCCCAACTCAGGCGTCAGCAAGGTAAAAAGGCGCAAGAAAACGAGCTCATTTTCAGCAAGGGGGGGGAAATGAAAAAAAAGGGAGGCATAGAGGATCTCATTTGTAAAACAGTTGTGGTGAAAAAGAGAAAGATCCCCTCTTGGCTCTTTTTTAAGAGGGAAATCTTTCCCCTCTTTTGGCACATCACTCAAGCTGAGACGAGGGAGGATTTCGAGATCCCCTTCCTCCTCTTGGTAGGAGAGAAGGCTTTGACTCTCCTTTAAAATCACATGGCGCTTTTCCTCGGAAAGGGAGGCTTGGATCCGTTTCAGATACTCCTCCTCCTCTTGTCCTTCAACCGACGTGAGAGAGGCGTCTGGATGCAACGTGATCCGCACAAAATGCGTGTTGTCCAAAAAGTATTTACGGAGAAGCTGTGAGACATAGTGGGGTTTTTCAAAGTTGTCCCGCAGCGTTTTGAAGAGAGTATGGACTTTTAAGCCATCGGCAGGGTCACCGCCGTGTTGTTTGAGAAGACCTGATCTGAAAAACAAGGAAAGGCCATATGGGTAAGAGCTACCAGCAATCTCTTCCCGTGCAAATTCGAGTTGATGGAGGGCACCTTCAATGAGGTGTTTGGGGATTCCCTCTATCGCAAGTGTTGTCAGAGTATCGCGCACCACTTTTTCAATGGCATCGGCGCTATTTTCATGACACCCCTTGCAAGTGATCGTCATGGGGACTTCACTGATTTCATCATCCAAACTGGAATCGGCTTGTTTGCAAAGATTAGACCCCAAAAGCGCATTTTTGAGAGGAGCCGCATCTGTGCCCATCAAAGCAAGATCGATCACACAGATAGCTAAAAGCTCTTCTTGTTCGAGAATCGATGATGTGAGAAAAGAGAGAGCAACAAATGTCTTGTCTTTTTTCTCATCTTGTTCTGCAAGAGGATAATAAGAGGTGCGGTAGACTTTCTCTTTAAAGCGCGTTTGTTTGGGCAACTGAGCAAGAGGGGGGCTTTTTTCAACTCCTTGCAAAGCATGCTCTTCTAAAAATTCCAAATGCTTTTCTAAAGGGAGATTACCGTAAAAATAAAAAAGAGCACGGCTAGGGTGGTAGTATTGCTTATGAAAATCTTTCACCTCTTGATAGGTCAACTGCCGAATCATGTTAGGATTTCCACCCGAGTTAAAACGGTAAGGAAGGTCGGGGAAAAGGGTGGCAAAAAGCACTTCGTGAAGGCGGCTTTCCGGTTGCGCCATAGCCCCCTTCATCTCATTGTAAACAATACCTTTGAGTTTCAACGAGCTTTTCTTTTCAAGTTCAAGGTGTATCCCTTCTTGCCAAAAACTTTCCTCCAAAAGGCGGGGATGAAAAACGGCGTCAAGGTACACCTCAAAAAGATTATAAAAGTCGCAAGGGATCTGCGATGCTGCAGGATAACAGGTGAAATCAGTGCCCGTTAACGCATTCATGAACGTATTCATGCTCCGTCTACTCATGGCAAAAAAGGGATCTTTTACAGGGAATTTTTCTGACCCACAAAGGACGATGTGCTCTAAAACATGGGCTGTCCCATGGGAATTCGAAGGAAACGTGCGCAGAGAAATGTTAAAGATGTTTTCATCATCATCGCAAGAGAGGAAGATGACCTCACTGTTTGTTTTATCATGCACAAGTTCAATAAGTTGAGCATTTATTTCTGAGATTTCCCTCGATCTTGTTACGTGAAAGTGACCATAGTGATTTTTCATATCTTCGTTAATATTAGCCAAACAATAGAAAAGAGAAAACCCTTATAATCAAAATGAAAGATTTTTTTGATAACAGGTTTTAGATTTCCCTTGGCGAATAAAACTCAGAGGCACTATATATAGTGTTTCAGTGTTGTAATAAACACAATAGGTTGTAGTGAGAGCACATAGGGCTTTTTTTGCAACTCAATTTTTCTTACGAACTTACCTTACGCAAAAAGAAGCATGCAGATGCTGCAGCGAGAGGGCAATATGCGAAGAAAATCAAAGTGCAACTTTGGCAAGTTAGACGAGGAGTTTTCTGAAGCAGATTGCTCTTCGTAAGCAGATGCGTGGCTTATTTTTGCGTAAGGTGAGTTATGAATAAAAACATGAAAAAAATATGACAAAATGTGAAGATTCTCCGGCAATACAAAAAAACGAGCAGGATGCAGTGATGAGCAAGATAATCGAAGGGATCTCTTTGAATAAATACACGATTGTAAAACGCAATGGGATGATAGTCCCTTTTCGCAGAGAAAGAATCGAGATGGCCTTAGAGGCTGCGTTTCGCGATACAAAAAAGATTCCTCGTAGTGTGAATCTCGATGTTGAGTTACGTCACACTATTGCTCATATCTGTGATCTCATCATGACAGGGGCCTTTCAGACAGCTTCGCAAGGAGCCATGTTGACGGTAGAAGGGATTCAAGACATGGTAGAAGTGAAACTCATGGAAACAGGGCACCATGATGTAGCCAGAGACTATATCATCTACCGCAACCAACATAAGAAACTGAGAGAGGATTCTCCACGTCATTTGAAGGTACTGCGCCGAGATGGCAAAACATATGCGCGGTTCAACCCAATCAAAATTGCGGCTACTATTGAGCGGTGTTTTCGCCATAGTGCACACATAACAGGGCCCACCCCAGCTGAGGTGATTGAAACAGTAAATCACATGACAACGCATGTTATTGACTATGTCGTGAGCACATCTCAAACGGGGGATACCGTGAGCGTAGAGATGATTCAAAATGAGATCGAACGCGTTTTCATGTCCGAAAAATATTACCATGTGGCCAAAGATTATATTCTCTACAGATCTAAACGGGCTAAAGATAGGGAAGGAAGGGAGGAAAAAGAGGGGACAGAAGAGGTTATTGAGGAGAGAGTTTTTGTCTCGGAAAAAGAGGTGATCTTCGCTGTTGTAACTAAGCAGGGGGAGGGATCAAAGATCAGCAAAAAGGAGCTCAGAAAAAGAGTGAACCTTGCTTGTAAAGGGTTACCCCTTGTTTCTGTTGATGATCTTGTAGAACAGACAATTGCGAATTTTTATGAAGGCATAAATGAGCAGGAAGTGGATCTTGCGCCCATCATGGCAGCAAGGGCAAATATTGAAATTGAGCCGACCTATACCTATGTAGCTGCCAATCTGCTGTTGGATTTGCTCTATCGTGAGTCTATGGGAGTGGAGGCGGCTCATCCCCAGCTAGAAGAAATACATAGAAAATACTTTAAAAATTACCTGCAGAGAGCGGTCTCTTTGCAACGTTTAGATCCGGCTCTTTTAAGTTTTGATCTAGAAGTGCTCTCCTCGGCATTTGATCTTAAAAGGGATCATAAATTCACATATTTAGGGCTCCAAACACTTTACGATCGCTATTTTATTCAGAGTGAGGAGATCCGTCTTGAGACCCCCCAAATCTTTTGGATGCGCGTCGCCATGGGGTTGGCTCTTAATGAAAAAACACAAAAAGAGCAACGAGCTATTGAATTTTACCATGTGTTATCGCGCTTTTTATTCACCTCAGGCACACCCACTCTTTTCAATTCGGGGACGACTCACTCACAACTTTCTTCTTGCTATCTCTCAACTGTTATGGATGACCTTGCGCACATCTACAAAGTGATCTCTGATGATGCGCAACTTTCTAAATGGGCAGGGGGCCTTGGCAATGACTGGACTAATGTGCGTGCCACAGGCGCCCTCATCAAGGGGACTAATGGAAAAAGCCAAGGGGTGATTCCCTTCCTTAAAGTGGCCAATGATACAGCCGTGGCTGTCAATCAGTGTTTTGCTCCAGACACACCACTGTACACAAGTCAAGGTATTAGGCCCATTTCTGACATAGGCGTAGGGGATCTTGTTCTCGGTATAAGTGGGAGATATCGCGCAGTTGAGAAGACATTTGTCTATAATCAAAAAGACCCTATGGTCTCAATCACTCTTAGGCACGCACTCTCTCCTATTTCTGTCACAGCAGGCCACCCTCTTTACACTATCCGTAATGTGAAAGAGGGAAAAATTAAGGCTGAATGGGTTGAGGCGGGGGTATTGCAGGAAGGGGATTATGTTGCACAGGTGATTCCTAAAGAAGTGGTTTGTGTCTCTGATATCGATGAGGAAAGCGCTCGTTTTTATGGCCTTTTTTTAGTGAGTGGGTGTGTGTCTCAAAAGCGCGCAGAATGGAGCGTTTCAGGCCCTCACCTGGACTTTGTGCGCAATTATTTACAAGAGCGCTCTATCTATTTTTGGGAAACAGAGCAAGAAGGGTCTGTGCACGTTCATTGGGCGGTCAGTAGAAGCTGTGTGCGTGAAGGGACGACAGGGAGTGTTATCGAGAGCCTCTTACCATTTGAAGAGAGTGACATCTATGATAGTCAAAAACGCAAACATATAGCGCCCCGTTTAGCACATCTGCCACGTACGCAAACATTAGCCATGGTGCAAGGGCTTATAGAGGGGGGGGGTACTGTCCTGCAAGAGGGAGAGATCTCTTTTTGTGATAGTCAAGCTCTTATCGAATGTCTGCGTTATCAATTAATGCGTTTGGCCATACCCACTCATTTAAATCCGCATAAATATGAGTTGCGTATCCCAGCTGTTGCCTTGATTGCCTCTCTCGTAGGTTGTAAGGCAAGTGCTCAGTGTGATTGGCTTTTATATAACAATACCCTTTTCACCCCTGTCGAAAAAAGGGAGTCTATCGAACCTACGCCTTTTGTTTGCGATCTCAAGGTAGAGGGGGATGAGTCTTACATGACAACGGCTGCTTTAGCGCATAATGGAGGGAAGCGCAAGGGGGCTATGTGCGCTTATTTAGAGACATGGCACCTCGATATTGAGGATTTTTTAGAGTTGCGCAAAAATACCGGTGATGAAAGACGGCGCACGCATGACATGAATACGGCAAATTGGATCCCCGATCTATTTATGAAACGCGTTGTGGCCCAAGGAGAGTGGACTCTTTTTAGTCCTGAAGATGTGCCTGATCTGCATGATCTTTACGGGCAAGCATTTGAAAAGCGTTACAGTGAGTATGAAAAGAAGGTGGAGAGAGGAGAGATCCGTCTTTTTAAAAAGATGGAAGCTGTGCAGCTGTGGAGAAAGATGCTGGGTATGTTATATGAAACAGGGCATCCATGGATCACATTCAAAGACCCATCGAATATTCGCTCCCCTCAGGACCATGTGGGTGTTGTGCACAGCTCAAATCTGTGTACTGAGATCTTTCTTAATACATCAAAAGATGAGACAGCTGTATGTAACCTTGGGTCTATCAATCTTCCTGCGCATATGACAAAAGCAGGGATTGACCGCTCTCTTTTGGCATCAACTATTTTCACGGCCATTAGGATGTTGGATAATGTTGTGGATATCAATTTTTATCCAACTCTGGAAGCGGCTAATGCTAATAAGCGTCATCGCCCTGTAGGGCTTGGATTAATGGGTTTTCAAGAGGCTCTTTACATGCTTAACATCAGTTTTGCCAGTCACGAAGCTGTGCAATTTTCCGATGAGAGTATGGAGCTTATCTCTTATTATGCCATATTAGCTTCGAGTGAGCTTGCCAAGGAACGGGGCACCTATCCTTCGTACAAAGGATCGAAATGGAGCCTAGGTATTTTACCGATAGATTCTCTTGAGCTTCTTGCCCAGGAGAGGGGAGAGGAGTATTTCGAGGTAGATCGAAGCTGTCTGCTTGATTGGCAGCCTGTGCGTGATTCGATCAAGAAGTATGGCATGCGCAATAGTCACACTATGGCTATCGCACCGACAGCCACGATTGCCAATATTACAGCTGTGACACCATGCATTGAGCCTACGTATAAGCATCTTTTTGTGAAGTCGAATCTTTCAGGGGAGTTTACAGTTGTGAATGCGTATCTTGTAGATAAACTCAAGGAGCTTAACTTGTGGGATGCGGAGATGCTAGATGATTTGAAGTATTTCGATGGCTCTTTGTTAGAAATCGAGAGGATTCCCGAGGATGTCAAAAAGCTTTTTCTCACCGCTTTTGAAATTGAACCTGAGTGGTTGATTGAGTGTGCTTCTCGTCGCCAGAAGTGGATTGATATGGGGCAGTCGCTCAACTTGTATATCTCTGAGCCGAGCGGAAAAAAGCTTAATTTGATGTATCTGGTAGCGTGGAAAAAGGGGCTTAAGTCCACATATTATCTGCGTGCAACAGGGGCTACCCATATTGAAAAGGCCAGTACCGATATTAATAAACGTCCTATTCAGCCAAGGTGGATGAAGAGTGAATCTCCTTCGAGCCGTATCAAAGTCGAAAGGGGAGAAAAACCAATTGTATGTAGTATGGAAGAGGGGTGTGAAAGTTGTCAGTAGAATGTGAAGTAGAAAGAGGAGTCATAAGCGTGGAGCAAGGGAAGGACAAGAGGGTAGTTGTTGGTGAAAAACGGCTGATCAATTGTAAGAAAGTAGATGTGAATCAATTGATGCCTCTGAAATATATGTGGGCCTGGGAGCATTATCTCAATGGATGTGCCAATAACTGGCTTCCTTCTGAAGTGCCTATGGGGAAAGATATTGAGTTGTGGAAGTCAAACCAATTGAGCCCAGCTGAGCGCCTTGTGATCATGAGAAACTTAGGCTTTTTTAGCACGGCTGAAAGTTTGGTCGGCAATAATATCGTTTTAGCCATCTACAAACACATCACAAACCCCGAAGCTAGGCAATATCTTCTTCGGCAAGCCTTTGAAGAGGCTGTGCATACACATACGTTTCTCTATATCTGTGAGTCGCTCAATCTGAATGAGGGGGGAGATTTTCAATATGTACAATGAGATCCCTTGTATTCGAGAAAAAGACGCCTTTCAGATGAAGCTGACAAGTGACATGCTTGACGAGGGATTTTCAACAGAAACAGCTGCGGGCATACAGAAATTTTTGGAGAATCTGATCGGTTTTTATATCATCATGGAGGGGATATTCTTTTATAGCGGTTTTGTGATGATTTTATCTTTTCATCGTCAAAACAAAATGACAGGGACTGCTGAGCTATATCAATATATTTTGCGTGATGAGACGATCCACCTCAACTTTGGCATTGATTTGATCAATGGGATTAAGGAGGAGAATCCGGAAGTATGGACTTCTGCTTTCCAGAAACATATCATTGCTTTGGTTAAGAGGGCAGTGGAGATCGAAGTGAAGTATGCCCAGGAGTGCCTTCCTCAGGGTATTTTCGGTTTGAGTGCACCCATGTTTCGCGACTATGTTCAATACATTGCTGATAGACGCCTTGAGCGTATCGGTCTTAAAGCTATTTATGGTTCAAAGAACCCTTTTCCCTGGATGAGTGAAACCATGGATCTTTATAAAGAAAAGAATTTCTTTGAAACGCGTGTAACGGAATATCAGGCGGCGGCCACATTGAAATGGTAGGTTTGTGAAGAAGATCTTTCTTATACCGAATGCGATTACGGCATTTGGGTTGACCTGTGGCTTATTTGTTATATTTAAGACGAGTATAGCGGATCCTGCGCGCGATCTTTTTTCGCTATTGCAGGCGTCAGCGATTTTGTTGTTGATTGCGGCTTTAGCGGATGTGGCAGATGGGGCGGTTGCGCGGCTGATTAAGGCGGAGAGTGAATTTGGTGTGTATTTTGACTCTCTGTCTGATGCAGTGAATTTTGGCGTAGCACCTCCCTTATTGATTTTGAAGAGTCTTTCGGGATCGGAGGAGTTTTTAAGTCCGGTCATTATATTTTTTGTTATCGTAGCTTCGATGATTTACACCCTTTGTGGGGTATTACGCCTTGTTCGTTATAACTTGCAGAAACATAAGGAAGATGAGGGAAGGAAGACTAGGGGAGGGCATTTCACGGGCTTTCCTATTCCTGCGGCGGCTTCTTGCGCTCTTTCTGCGGGATTGATCTCTATTTCTCCTTGGGCTAGGGAGTCTTTAGCCCTTTCGTTGCAAGCAAGGGCGCTTCTTTTGACAGCGTTGCTTGTGATTTTGGGGTATTTTATGATCAGCAGGTGGAAATTTCCGAGTATCAAGGCATTGCACTTTCGAGTGCCTTCGATTTACTTAATTTTTGCTACGGGTATTTTAGCTGTTGTTGTGTTGTATGGGATTTTAGATTATTTTGCCGAGATTTACTTTACAGTTTCGTGGCTTTACCTAATTATTTCCTGGCTCCTCTCCCTTACTCGGCTGATTATGGGCAAAAGAGCAAAGACTCTCGATGATTTTGAGCCCGACGAAGAGGAATAGCCTTATAACCTGAGTTTTGTGAGGTTATTAGCTGTTATCTCCTGCTCTACAGTCATGAATGAGCCCGCATAAATCATAAAAAATCACAAGTCCTCCGCTACCGATGAGTAAATATGAGAGAGGTGCGGACAAACCGATGACGGAAGTGAACGCTCCAAGTATACCGATCACAAGGACCGTAAGAGCTATCAAGAAATCAAGTTTGTAAGATATCGATAGTATCTTCTCTTCGTTCGCAGTGCTTGGGGGCAAAAAAATGTGTAATAGTGCAGCAGTCATTTTATGTTCATATTCTATTGTTAAAATTTATTTTTCAAAGCCTTATTCATTCCGTAAAAAGCAACCGTACCCTCGTCTATGATGATAAATACCATCTGCTAGATCACAAAATACCTTCACCCCTCCTGCGCCAAGGAGTAGATACGAGACGGGTGTTGATAAAGAAATGACTGATGAAACTGCAAGTATAGCCACTACAAGAGCTGTGAGACCGGCTAAAAAATCCAAGCTTTTAGTCACTACTACTAGTTGCCCACCACCAACCTGCCCCGGAGGGAATAAAGCTTTTACTAAAGGATATGCCATTGGAATCACCTTGTTTTTCAAAGATTTATAATTAACTCACCTCTTGTCACTTAATTATAAAGAAGCAGTTAATTTTTTATCAATGCATATACTGTAAAAAGCAACCCTGCCCTCGTCTACGATGATAAATGACATCTGCTAGATCACAAAATACCTTCAACCCTCCTACGCCAAGGAGTAGATACGAGACGGGTATTGATAAAGAAATGACTGATGAGACTGCAAGTATAGCCACTACAAGAGCTGTGAGACCGGCTAAACAATCCAAGCTTCTAGTCACTGTTGCTACTTCCCCACTCAACGCCCTCGGAGGGAATAAAGCTTTTGCTAGAGGATATGTCATTGGAATCACCTTGTTTTTCAAAGATTTATAATTAACTCATTTCTTGTCACTTATTATAAAGAAGCAGTTAATTTTTTATCAATATCTAAAATTTATTTGATAAAATAATTGAGGATGATATAGATATAGAATATGCATAAAAAGATTCTTATCGTTACCTCAGATCGTCAGGAAAAAGAGAAAATCGAAACGATTTTTGAAGAGATGATGGAAAAAGGGGGCGAACTCTTATTTGTCGACAAGAAGGAAGACATCATGCCTCTTCTCGATAAAGAGCACCCTCAGCTTGTCTTTCTCGATGGTGATCTCATGGGGAGTGATACATTTCCCGAGATAGCAGAGATGCATATCGTATGGATACGTAAAAAAGGGGATGCGAGGATGGAGGGGGAAGACACCCTTTTCAAGCCTTTCACGGCCCACGATGTGGTTGCCAAGTGCCGGCAGGTGATGGACCTCTCACTCTGGGAAAAAGTCAACCCCTTTCCCATGTAATACATCTCTTTTGAAGACGAGTTTGTCTATGAAGAAAGCGGTTTCCCACATAATCAGAGCAGCAGCAAGGGTATCTGAAAAAAAATGCCCCCCCTGCATGATGCGGACAATTGTCAATCCTATTCCCCAAAAAAGAACAAGTCCGACTCCCGAATAATAGAGAGGGCGGCTCTTGTAGCGTCGCCCAACCAGGATGAGAGAGAAAAAATAAAACCCCATCGTTACATGACCACTGGGAAAGGATTTTTGCTCATCTTTCTGCTTTTTTAGGGAAAAATGGGGTAAGTACATGGGGCGAAAGGCGTATCTTCCGCCAAATTCTTCAATCTGTTTGGGTCTTGGACGGTGCCAATACTCTTTGAAAAAAGCATTCACAATGAGGCCCGACCCCAAAATAAGGGTCAATACCAATGCCATTGCACCTCGACGCCATTTTTTTAGAAAAGAGCAGAAGGAAGAGAAAAGCAGTGTCAACAAAGCAAGTCCCCATAAAATAAAGGCGGGCCACTCACCATAATTATAGAAAAACCGAGTGAGGCCATTGTCGACAAAATGCCCTTTCCCCGAGGGTGAAGGAGAATAGAAAAGGCGAGAGAGGCCCAAATCTATTTCAGGTGTGAAAGGGACCAGAATAAGAAATAAAACTAATGGCAAAGCCCTAAGATGTCTCATTGCTTTCTTCTTTTCATTTACAGTAGAGTATTGTCCAATGGATCCACTTTTCATTGCACTTGTTTTCTTTGGTATCTTCATCGGAGGAAGCATCACTTTCTTCATTGTCTCTAATAAATCAAAATCTGCTTTGAAACCTGAAGAATTTCATATGCTTTCTATGAAGGCATTGAACCAAAATAGTGAAGCATTTTTGAAATTGGCGGCTGTGACAATGGAGAGATATCAGGAGAGGGCCAAAAATGAATTTGAGAAAAAAGAAGAAAGTATTGCATCTCTTATGAAGCCGGTGCAGGAGTCATTGGAGAAGTTCGATGTTAAGATCAAAGAGTTAGAAAATGCCAGGGTGGGCGCGTATGCTACGCTAAGGGAGCAGATTCACTCTCTTGCTCAGACGCAGAAAGAATTGAAGGGGGAGACGGGCAATCTTGTAAAGGCTTTACGTGCACCTGTAGTTAGGGGGAGATGGGGGGAGATCCAGTTGCGCAGAGTAGTTGAGCTTGCTGGGATGCTAGAGCACTGCGATTTTTTTGAGCAGGAAAGTATTGAGGGGGAGGAGAGACGGTTGCGTCCCGATCTTCTCATCCGCCTTCCCGGTAATCGCATTATTATTATTGATGCAAAAGCACCTCTTGAGGGCTATCTCAGTGCGATTGAATGTGATGAGGAGAGAGCATCTAAGCTTAAGTTGAAAGAGCATGCCCGCCATATTCGACAGCATATGACTTTGCTATCACGGAAATCTTACTGGGAGCATCTTGCGACGGCTCCTGATTTTGTGGTTCTTTTTTTGCCCTCGGAGGCCTTTTTCAGCGCTGCTTTAGAAAATGATCCCACTCTTATTGAGGTAGGGGTGGAACAAAAAGTGATTCTCGCCACACCTACGACATTAATTGCCTTATTGAAGTCGGTGGCCTATGGGTGGAAGCAGGAAGCGTTATCAAAAAACGCTGAGGAGATTTCGGCTTTAGGAGGGGAGCTTTACAAGCGTGTTTCTGATATGGCAGGGC
>Ga0207156_10121_pt1 | contig 19189 bp, 17 predicted proteins | sample Alteio_BWMinHeat_24_FD_153514 | JGI IMG/M metagenome (GOLD analysis project Ga0207156, IMG submission 153514) | Enriched cells from forest soil in Barre Woods Harvard Forest LTER site, Petersham, Massachusetts, United States -... | ecosystem: Environmental > Terrestrial > Soil > Temperate forest >...
ACTGGTAACAGGAGGACTCTATGAATGCGACAAAGTCGTTTAATATTTCGAAGCAACTGGTAATGGATGCCTATAAGGTAGTGAAGGCAAACGCCGGATCTGCTGGCATAGATGAGATGACAATCAAGGACTTTGAAAAAGACTTGAAAGACAATCTCTATAAAATCTGGAACCGGATGAGCTCAGGGAGTTACTTCCCTCCACCGGTTAAAGCGACTGAGATACCAAAGAAAAGCGGGGGAATCCGCCTCCTTGGAATCCCGACGGTACCGGATCGAGTAGCCCAAACAGTTGTCAAAATGATGTTTGAACCAATTGTAGAACCGATATTTCTGGCAGACTCTTACGGGTACAGGCCAGGGAAATCGGCTCTGGATGCAGTAGAGATAACGCGAAAGCGCTGCTGGAGTCATGATTGGGTGCTTGAGTTTGATATCAAAGGTATGTTCGACAACATCGACCATGAACTCTTGATGCGAGCAGTACGCAAACACACAGATTGCAAGTGGACGATACTGTATATAGAACGATGGCTGAAAGCACCTATGCAAATGCCGAACGGCACCCAAGTAGAGCGCTGCAAAGGCACTCCTCAGGGAGGAGTCATAAGTCCCGTTCTCAGTAACTTATTCATGCATTATGTGTTCGATATTTGGATCACCAGGGAATTTCCTGACTGTCCATGGTGTCGGTATGCAGACGACGGGTTAGTGCATTGTCAAACAGAGCAACAAGCTCTCAGGATCAGGGACTCTCTGAAGTGCAGGTTAGAGGAATGTAAACTCGAGCTGCATCCAGAGAAGACGAGAATCGTGTACTGTAAAGATGCAAATAGGAAAGGAGACTATCCGAACACGAAAATGGACTTTCTGGGGTACACATTCAGACCAAGACTCGCTAAGAACAGCAAGACAAACGCTATATTTGTCGGCTTCACTGCGGCAGTGTCGGCAAAGGCACTTAAAGCGATGAGAAAGAAGACAAGGCAATCGAATCTTCGCAATCGAAGCGATCTTGAAATAGATGATATATCGCGGATGTTTAATCCAATTTTGAGAGGATGGATGATGTATTATGGGAAATACAATCCAACCGGGATGATACCCGTTCTAGAGCACTTCAACTGTACGATCAGAAAATGGGCAATGCGCAAGTACAAACGGTTTAAAGAATGCAAAACCAAAGCCGGACGTTTCATAGAAAAGCTGGCGAAGGAAAGGCCCAGATTATTCATACACTGGCAGAAAGGAATATTTGGAATGACTGCTTAATGGGAGCGGTGTGAGTCGAGAGGCTCCCGCACCGTTCTGAGAGAGGCTAGAGGTGCAATCCCTCTGGCCTACTCGCTTAATACACTATACACAAAGACACGATGACACAAAGAAAAATGAGATATCCTCCTTTGCGTTTTCGTGTCTTTGTGTAAATTGGGGAAGCGTATTTATGGTGGACCCCAAAGTCTAGACAAATTTCACCATTATAATCGCGCAACATTTCCTTTTAGGAAAACCTCTCCTGGAGTTTTATATCCCAGAGATTGATGTAACCTATTGCCATTGTAGAACCTAAAATAGTCATTTAGATTTTCTCTAGCTTCTTCAAAGCTCTCATATGCTTTGCAATATACTTCTTCGTATTTTACCGTTCTCCACAATCTTTCCACAAAAATATTATCAAAAGCTCTTCCTTTTCCATCCATACTTATTCGCACGTTGTGGGTTTCTAGAATTCCTAAGAACTTGTTACTTGTAAATTGAGTACCCTGATCGCTGTTAAAAATCTTAGGTTTTCCCATCTCTAAAGCCTCTATTAGCACATCTATACAAAAACTCGATTCCAGGTTATTTGACAACTTCCAGGTTAGTACATAACGACTAAACCAATCTAAGACAGCCACCAAATATAAAAAACCACTCTTCATTGGAATATAAGTAATATCTGTGCTCCAAACGTCATTTACATCCTCAATTTTCATTCCTTTCAAAAGATATGGAAATTTTCTATGGCTATTATCTGGTTTGCTGAGGTTGGGTCTTGGGTATATCACTTTAATTCCCATCATCTGCATAAGTCTTTGAGTGCGTTTTCTATTAATCTCATAGCCCTGATTTATCAATACTTCTGTAATCCTACGGCTTCCATAAAATGGACTTTCGGTATAGATCTCATCCACCATCCTCATTAGTTTCAGGTTTAGTTCAGTTTCTGCAACAGGTTCATAATAATATGAGGACCTGTTCAAAGAGAGAAGTTCACACTGTTTCTTCAATGTAATTTCGCTACTCTTCTCAACTAAATTTCTCCTGTTTATGGGTCTAGCTTCTCCAATTTTTTTTTAAGCCAATCATTTTCCATACTCAGCTGACCTACTTTTTTCAGGAGCTCTTCTTCTCTTTTATTAGCCTGATCTTCTTCCTTAGCCTTTCTCTCAAAAATCAGCTCTGCATTATCGAGCAATCTTTTCTTCCAATCCAGGACTTGTCGATGATGAACCTGGTATTTTCCAGCGATATCACTTACTCCATTACCACTTTGAGTGGCTTCAAGAGCAACCTTCATTTTAAAATCGGGTGTATATTGATTGTATTTCGCCATAAACATTCCTTTTTTGCGTCCAATCTATCTGAAAGTTGCGCAATTAGGTGTGTCTAATTTTTGGGGTCCACTATACTCGGTAAGTCACTCTGTCTGAACTGAGCTTTTGAAAGCTATTTTATAGATCCCCAAAAGTAACTCTTCTTTAATTCGCATAAACTCTTCTTTTTTAGTTGTTCGAGTGTAGGCTTTGATTCCGATTTCCATTCCATAGGAACTCAAAAATGTGAGAAAAATTTCAATAGATTCTCCTTGATCAACCTCTGGATGGTTTTTAAACAAAGTTCGTATTTCTTCAACAATCGACTCTGCTCTGTCAGTTGTTCGGATTCGAATTTTTTCTTCCATGCATTCATGGGTCATTCTGGAATGATTGAGCAAAAACTCAGTAGAAAAAAGCGAATTGGGAACATAGATAGATCTTTTATGCATGTCCCGAATAGAAGTTAAATACCAGCCGATCTCTTCTACATACCCCTTGATTTTCTTTTCAGGAATTTCAATCAAATCAAGAACTCCAAAAGGACGATTTATATAAATCATCAATCCTCCAAAAAAATTGGCCACCACATCTTTGCTCGCAAAACCCAAAACAGCTGCGCCAATCCCACTAAATGCCAATAAAGGAATGACATCCAGACCAAAAACTTGAAGAATCGAAACAAAGGCGATAAACAAAATGCCAACAGTAAAAATTTTTTCAAAAATCTCTATCGAAAGAGGATCTAAGACTTGCTTTCCCTGCATCCGTCTGACTAAAATTCTTTTGTGAAATATTTTTTTTGAACGAAGAGCTACCCACATTAAGCAGAGGATGCCACCTACTAAAATCCACTCACGCAATTCCAACAGATTATTTTTCATCTTTTCCTTTATTGTTTCACATTCCCTAGGCTAACATAACCTCAACTTGGCAATTTTTTTAGCCCGACTGCCTCTGCATATTTTCCCTCTGAGGCGTTTATTTAACCAGTCGGGCTAAATAAAGTTGCCAAGTCGAGGTAATAATTAGAATCCAATTGAGGGCTTATTTTCCATGGAAATTCAACGCGAATCGATCTTTGTTTCAGCTTTAAGAAGTTTTTGTCGTATGTTCTTTGCCGTAGCAGGGATCTTCTTAAGTTTTATTTTAATGTCCCTTTTATATAATTCTATTTCAGACACAGCTACTTCTCCAACTGAAGCAAAAACAAAAATCAAGTACCTTCCCGATGCAAAAGGGAACAGGGAAACGTCATCCACTTCCCCTGTCATCTTACAAGTCAACATCCATGGTGTGATAGGAGAACCTAAAATTCTTGATTCTACGATCATTCAAAATATCCTTCTCGATTCTCGGACAGGCACATTAAAAGACGATCGCGTGAAGGGGATTTTACTCCATATGAACACACCTGGAGGAACTGTAATGGATTCTGATAATATCTATCGGATGCTAAGAGAGTACAAAGAAAGATATAAAGTACCTGTTTTTGCCTATGTTGATGGTCTTTGCGCCTCAGGTGGAATGTACATAGCTTGTGCTGCCGATCAAGTATTTGCAGGTCCTGCAAGCATCATTGGTTCTGTTGGCGTGATCATCGGTCCCTTCTTCAACGTTGTTGGAACTCTTGATAAATTGGGAGTTTTGTCTCGCACAATCACTGAAGGATTGGACAAAGATATGATGAGCCCATTCCGCCCATGGAAAGCTGATGAAGATGCTTCATTGAAAGCAGTTACAGCTTATTTCTATCAGCAATTTGTAAACATAGTAACAGCTGCTCGTCCTCGAATGGATAAGACAAAGTTAATCGAACAGTATGGAGCTCAAGTATTCGATCCTGAAACAGCTGAAAGCTATGGCTACATTGATCACGCAAATGCAAGCCGAGAGACAACTCTTGCAGCCTTGCTAACTGAAGCTAAAGTGGATCCAGCTAAAACTTATCAAGTAGTTGAACTAGAACCAAAAAGCGAATGGCTGTCTAATTTATTGAGCAAGTCGCCGATGATCAGTGGAAAAATAGAGCACTCAATCAATACCGGAATACCTCCGATTCATGATCGAGTCGCCTACCTTTATTGGTATTAACCGGATGGGTAAAAAGGTGACAATTTGCTTGCTGCGGCTTCTCCATATGGACCCTCTTCGTCTGCCATGGTTTTACCATGGCCTCCTCATTCGGACCGCTCCGCTTCCATCTGTCTTTGCCTCGCTTGCGCATTTTGTCACCTTTTTACCCTCCGGTTAATAAAATGGATAAAATTTACGTCTTAGACGCTGTCAATTACCTGTTTCGCTCCTACTATGCGATTGGTCCCATGCTAAATAGCAAGGGACAATCCACGGGAGCTCTCTTTGGCTTCATCCGTTCCGTGCAAAAATTAATCAAAGACTTTTCTCCTGAACATCTCGTCTGCGTTTTTGATGGTCCCGACAATAAAAAATCACGCCAAGCAGTCTACGCCGAATACAAAATGCATAGAAAAGGAGCCCCGGAAGATCTTTTTCCTCAGTTTGAATGGGCCTATGAATACTGTAAGTTAGCTGGGTTAGCCACTCTTTGCGTTGAGGGAGTGGAGGCAGATGATACCATGGCCACCATTGCCCTATGGGCCGAAAAAAAGGGCTCAAAAGTATTTCTTTGTTCTAGCGACAAAGACCTTATGCAGCTCGTAAATGATCAGATTTTCCTACTCCATCTTCATAAGAATAATCTTCTTGTCGATGCAGCCAAAGTCAAAGAAATTTTCGACGTCCGGCCTGATCAAATACTTGATCTACTTTCCATAATGGGCGATGCATCTGACAACATTCCTGGACTTGAGGGATTTGGTCCAAAAACAGCCGCAGCACTCTTACAAGAATTTGGCACACTCGATCACATTTTAGCGCATCCAGAAAAAGTGAAGGGAGAGAAAAAACAGCATATTCTCCGCACACAGCAAAAAGAAGCACTCATGAGCCGAGAACTTGCCACACTCAATACTCATGTTGAAATCCCTCAAGACGCAGAATTTTATCGGATCAAAGAGATAGATCGCCCTGAATTAAGCAACTTCTTCCAAGAGATGAAATTCAATTCTTTGTTGAAAGAGTTAGAAACCCCATCTGTTCAGCCGAAAGTTTCGGATAAAACTGCAATAAACAACCTCGAAAATCGAAGCGATTTGCAGGGACCCCTTGAACCATGTAAAGCGGCTTTACATTTGGACCGACATGATTACCATTTAGTTGATAGTGAAGCTGAATTGATTGATCTTTTGAAACGTCTCTCATCCGCACAAGAGGTGGGAATCGATACCGAGACAACGGATATTTCTCCACTTTTAGCACATCTTGTCGGCATTGGGTTTGCAATTGAGCCGGGAGAGGCTTGGTATGTTCCATTAAATGGAGCGCTTGGGAAAAAACGGGTCGTCGATTTACTAAAAGATTTCTTTCAAACAGCTACCTGCGGCTTTTTTGGACATAATCTCAAATACGACTATCACATTTTAAAAAATATCGATATCCAACTCAAAAATATTTGTTTCGATACACTTTTAGCTTCCTATTTGATTAGTCCTCAAAATCGGCGCCATGGGCTTGACTACTTGACTTTGGAAAAATTCAAGCATGTGAAAATCCCAATCGAGGATCTGATAGGGAAGGGGAAAAAAGAAATCTCCATGCGAGATGTCCCGGTTGAAAAAGTAAAAGACTACTGCTGCGAAGATGTTGATTACACAGAGCGATTAAAGGAACTTTTTCAAGAAGAGATCGAGAAAAAAAATCTGAAATCAATTTTGATGAACATCGAACTACCTCTTTTACCCATTCTTGCGGAAATGGAAAGAACGGGTATCTATCTCGATGTAGAAAAGTTAAAAATTGAAGGCGTTCAACTTGTTCAAGATTTAAATAAAATTAAACAGAAAATTTTCACTGAGGTAGGAGTTGAATTTAACCTCAATTCTCCCAAGCAGTTAAGCGAAATTCTCTACCAAAAATTGGGACTTTCAGGAAAAACCACATCTACTAGCGCCGATGTTCTTGAAGAACTGGCAGATGGTAATCCGATCATCAAAGATATCCTTGAATACCGAACATTGGAAAAACTCCGTTCCACTTATATAGAAGCTCTTCCCAATGCAATCAATCCAATCACAGAAAAGATCCACTGCAACTTCAATCAATCTGTTACAGCAACAGGAAGACTCTCTTGCCAAGATCCTAACTTGCAAAATATCCCTCTCCATTCAAATGTCCGCGCTTGCTTCAAACCTAAACCTGGTTACAGTTTTTTAGGAGCAGACTACTCACAAATCGAATTGCGATTGCTAGCCCACTTCTGCCAAGACAAAGAATTGATGCGCGCATTTAAAACAGGTAGAGACATTCATATCCATACAGCATCTCTTGTCTTTGGCGTTCCCGAATCTGAGGTGACATCACAAATGCGCTCGGCTGCTAAGACAGTCAATTTTGGGATCGTTTATGGCCAAAGCTCCTTCGGGCTATCTAAACAACTAGGCATTTCGATGCGAGAAGCTCATGATTTCATCAAAACTTATTTTGAAAGATACCCCGCGGTTTTAGAATACCTCGAAGAATGCAAAGATCGCGTCAGAAAAACTGGCTTTTCTCAAACACTCATTGGTAGACAACGTCCTATCCCTGAAATCCGTAATCAAAATCCATCCATAAGAGCTGCAGCAGAAAGATTGGCAATCAATACGCCCTTGCAAGGAACGGCAGCAGATCTGATCAAAATGGCCATGATTGAAATCGATCGAGAAATTCGAAGACTCAAATTAAATGGAAAAATGATCCTCCAAATTCACGATGAATTAATTTTTGAAATCCCTGACGATGAAATTGACACCTTTAAAAGACTTGTCAAAGAAAAAATGGAAACTGTTTTCATCCTCGATGTTCCCATTGAAGTGCACATTGCCGTTGGCAAAAATTGGGCAGAATGCTAAAATTAAAGAAAATTGCTATCACAGGTGGGGTAGCAAGCGGGAAAACATCCGTTTGCCAATTCTTTAAAGAATTGGGAGCCTATACGGTCAACGCTGATGCGATTGTCCACGAGCTTTTAAATCCCCATACCGATCTTGGTCAGCAAATCATCCGGCAATTCGGCTTAAAAAATCTTGAAAATGGACAGATAAGCCGTAGGATTCTTGCAGACAAGGCATTCAAGGACCAGAAGTTACTCAAGAAATTAGAAGAGTACCTTCATCCTGCAGTGCTCCAAAAAATAGAGGAGCTTTATACTGCTGCCTGTAATAAGGGTACCTTTTCTTCCTTTGTGGTTGAAATCCCTTTATTATTTGAGATTGGAGCTGAAAAAGATTACGATGTGATAGTCGCTGTGCTCACAGACGAGGCGAATGCCAGAAACCGATTTGCACAAGCAGGATTTCAAAAAACGGAATACGATCTACGCATGAGTCGGCAGCTAAAACCAGAAAAAAAAGCAGCCCAATCTAATTATACCATTCACAACAATGGTTCTCTTGAAGATCTCCACGGGGAAGTCGTCAAGTTGAATCGCATCATTCACAAACAATAGACTGGAGTCCTCTTTCCATGAACGATCAGCAAACGCAGCATCAGCAAACAGATGATCATCGTCCACCTTCTAACTTCGAAACGGTCACTAAAATCTCCGACCTACAGCGGATGAATATCGATCAACTGCAAAACTACGCGCGGAACATCGGCCTAAGACACACGGCTCCTCTCCCTAAATCTGCTGTCGTATTCGAAATTGTGAAAACGATTTCAGAAAACCCCAATGAAGTTCTCTATGGCGAAGGGGTCCTTGAAGTCCTTCCAGATAGCTTTGGTTTTCTAAGATCTCCATATTACAACTACTTACCCTCTACTGAAGATATCTACGTATCTCCCGCACAAATCCGAAGATTTGATTTACGCAAAGGGGATACAATTTACGGTTCTATCCGAGCTCCTAAGGATAAAGAAAAGTACTTTGCCATGTTAAAAGTGGAAAAGATCAACGGAAAAACGTTTGAACAAACCCGTGATCGAGTTCTTTTCGAAAACTTAACTCCGCTCTATCCCGACAAACGACTTGTGATGGAAACAACACGCGAAAGACTGTCTACTCGCGTTCTTGATCTAGCAGCGCCTATTGGCAAAGGCCAACGAGCTCTGATCGTAGCTCCTCCTAAATCAGGCAAAACCATTTTGATGCAACATATTGCAAATGCGATCGAAGTGAATAATCCAGAAGTCACTCTCATGGTTCTTCTTATCGATGAGCGCCCTGAAGAAGTAACCGATATGCAGCGCACGGTAAAAGGTGAAGTGATCGCCTCTACCTTTGATGAGCCGCCAGAAAGACACGTTCAAATTGCCGAAATGGCGATTGAAAAAGCGCGTCGTCTCGTCGAATGCGGTTACGACGTTGTGATCCTTCTCGACAACATCACTCGTCTTGCACGCGCCTACAATACAGTCCAACCTCACTCAGGAAAAATTCTTACAGGTGGTGTCGACGCTAATGCGCTGCACAAACCAAAACGATTCTTTGGAGCGGCTCGAAATATCGAACACGGTGGCTCTCTTACAATTATTGCCACAGCTCTGATCGACACAGGATCTCGTATGGATGAAGTGATCTTTGAAGAGTTCAAAGGTACAGGAAACATGGAGCTTGTTCTTGATCGTAGACTTGCTGACCGTCGTGTATGGCCTGCAATTGATCTCATTAAGAGCGGTACCCGAAAAGAAGAGCTTCTTTATCATCCTGCTGAACTTGAAAAGATTTATCTCTTACGACAAGGAATTGCAGATCTCACTCCTGTCGATGCAATGAATCTTCTGACTGCAAGATTGAAAAAGACAAGCTCTAACGCAGAATTCTTACTTTCGATGAAAGACTAAGGACGTCCGAATAACAATGCCCTTCACAACTTGGGAAGGGCAACGAATTTTACAGCTCGTTATGTTTTAAGCCCTAAAGGTGGTTTTTGTTGCATTTTTTCTAATTCTTTTATGCTAATGTATAAATCTTCAATGAACGCGAAGCAGCCGGAAATGGCAACAACTAGAACTGCCCCACTCCATACAGTTAAGTTAAGGATATCAAGAGCGACTAAAGTAACCAAGGCTGCGACTGTCGAAACAGCCCCCAAAAGCCCACAGAGACTATAAACACGGCCCTCTTCAAGAATTGGACGAAGCTTACTTTGTAGCTCGCTTTGCAAGTTTTGATATGTTTCACTTACCTTATTTAATCTGTCTTCGATGCCATAATTATAAGAGCCAACTAAAAGCCGCTCAAAAAAATCTAAACAAATCTATACAAACGCATAGATAAATCAGACACGTCAACAGAACAGTTGTGTTGACGATTCGTGTGCTGGGTCTCACCAACAAGATCCGAGAGCATGCCATCACAGGAGTCGCTTTTGGGGACTCCTGGATCAGTTTTCACCGCCCGGAAATGCGCTGTAAGCGCCACTGAGAATTTCTTATTGAGTTGCCCCCATTGGTGCCATACATGCCTTGAACGATTCCTCACGGGTAGATCAAGGGTGACATGACCCCCTTTTCCATCGGGGATATCCCTTTGGCCTTGGGGCATTCTTTCAGAAACTCCTAAAAATCGGCGGCCAATACAAAGGGCTGCCGCTATATGAATTGTGAATCCATAACGACTTCCAAATTTGACACGACCGATAAGCGAGGTAAAGGCTGGATTGACGTTATGGACTTCTACTCCCTTGGCTTGGCCTCGGCTTTTCAGGTGGGCGATGATCGATGCATAAGCAAAGGCGGAGAGCATCCGGGAATAGGAGGGATTTTTTTCTCTCAGTTGAGCTTTCTTTTTCTTGAAGTCCAGTTTTTCGAGGATGAGAGGTTTTTTAGTCTGTTCACAGAGAGCAATGATCTGTGCTGAGGCATTACCAATAAGTGCTTTCGTTTGGTCTTTGGAGGTATTGTGCAGATAAAGAGGGATGTCGAGTGTCTGAAGAGGGTTGCCAAACCGATCCGTTTCTACAACGGCTAAGTGATTGCTGTTGATGTCGACAGCGATCACTCCTTTTTCTTTGCAAGTGATATGCGAGGGAAGTTGCATGCCAGTGCTTGCAAAAAGGCGCCAACCTTTAGAGTCTTTTTTAAAGCGGAAAGTGATCGCTCTACCATGATTTTTATAGGCAGGGTCATTGAGAGAGAACAGTTGCTGTCTTAAATAACAATTCCGGATTGCGGCTATGATGACATCATGGCCGTAGGCAAAATGGATGTTGGAGATATGCAGATATTTGCCAAATTGGGAAGACAAGGCATCAGGGAGCCGTACGCGTAGAGTAATGGAGTTATCTTGAGCAATGCTTGCTGTACAACTTTGATTGCCGGAGCTTTCGTCTTTCGAGCCAAGAATGAAGATTTCTGAGACTCTAGCTTGTTTCCAATCGTTTTTCCACTCTTCATGGCTTGAATAGCCATTTGCTTCCAAATTAAACTGCGCCTGAAAAAGTTTTCTAGTGCCGAAGCAGAGAGCAACCTTTTTGTCTTTGTGGGTGGTTTCGAGCTTTTTAAGTTGGTATTTAAGTTTAGCGAGCCGCCGTTTTTTCTGATGTAGAGTTTGTTTATTTTTAAGACGAGTGATTGTCTCTTCAAGAGATATGATTTGGTTCTTTTTGATTTCAATTCTCGAAAAGAGAAGTTGGAGGATAGAGTCTATTTTCCCTTCAAGTTTGACGCGGGTAGCGTTGAACTGTCGGGCAGTGATCTGAAAATCTTTAAGATAACGAGATTTGAGACTACCTGCTATTTTACCCACCGCAATATCAGCAAATAGATTATGTTCGACATGAGCCATGAGAGATGCATAGGCAGACAAGGGGGCATTGAGGTCATCATCAATACGAGTTTGATAGGTACGAGTAGATGCATCAGACATTTTCAGCAGCTTGTTTTAAGGCTTGGAGAAGTTTTTGGTTCTTTCTCGATCTGGTTCCATAAAGTCTTGCAGAAAACACAGTAATGATTTCCAAGACATCCTGCACAAGATCATCTTCAAAACGAGTCTCTTCAGATTTGTTCATAATAACAACTTCTATGCCAAATTGTTCGCAAAGAGAAAAAATAAGCTCTGATCCAAATCTCAAAAGACGATCTTTATGAGTCAGAACAAGACGATCAATGTTCCCTGAACAAATATTTTGAATCAATTTTTTTAAGCCTCGTTTCTGGAAATTAAGGCCCGAACCCAGATCTTGGATGATCTCATAAACCCATCCATTCGTTCCGCAGAAGCTTTCTAGTACCTGGGCTTGTCTGACAAGATCTTCCTTTTGATCGTGACTGGAAACTCGAGCATAGCCAAGAGTGAGCTTTTTTGAATCTGAGTTTTTGTGAGAAGTCATTGAAGATCTAGAAAGGTCAAAACGGCGATGACCTTTAAGAGTTCGTTCAACAAGGATTTTACCTGATTTTTCCCATCTGCGGAGAGTTTCTTGGGAAACTCCAAAATGTTTTGCTGCTGTTCCAATATTTACTTTCATGCGATGAAATCTACACAAAACTGTGTAGATTTGTCAAGAAATGTTTATATTTCTTTCAGCTGCTGCCAACCCTACGCCCGGTAGGCAGTAAAGCCCAGCTCGTACATAAGAAATATTTGCCATAAAATCTCCAATTTTGGGTCTGGATTTTACAGAAATTTTAATTTAAAGGGAAAGTTAGGGAAATTTAACAGGATAGACAAGATCCGCTCAACAGGTTCGCTGTCAGGATAGGTAGATAGAACGGCTTTGCCATTTTTTTTCATCCATCGGCCTTTCTACAGCTTCACAAATTGAGAATCAGATAAAAAAAATTTAAGTTTAACGCGGAGTTCTTGCATTCCATAAGAAAATCAGATAAAAAAGAGAGTTTGGGAGGCATCTATGCGCGCAATGATTCTCACAGTGATGTGCCTTGTACTGGTCATCGGAGGCTATTGGAGTTGGAATTATCAGCCCAAAGTCCGAACCAAGATCGAAGATTTGTTGAGTTCAGCCACATTCCAAACCCTTGAAATACGCTATTCTGCTGAAAGCATCATGGATGCTCATAAAAAAGAATTACTCAAAGATACTGATCACGTTTTTCTCGAGCCTTCTTTAAAATTTGTCCCTTATCTACTCATGGATGTGAAATACATCCGCTCTCAAGATAAAACAGGAGAAGGTGTCATTCTCTGGGGACTTGTCGATGGCGAAATGGTCATCAACACTGGAACTTGGGAAAAAACACACGGATTTACCGACTGCATCGCGTCCAATGCCAACCGCTATGAGTTTAAAATCATCAATGCCCTTGCATCCCGAGGCGGCGCCTGGGATCGGGACGGTCTCTCTAAATTTCTCAATATTGAAAATAACATCCTCGATACATGGGTGGATAGCTGCCGCAAGAAAAGTCTCATCGTTCAAAATGGGAACACGTACCGGCTTCATCTGCAAAATCCCAAGCTCCAAGTCATCCCTGAAACAAAGCTCGAACAATGGCTTGTGACTAAACCAACCAAACACGCACTCCGTGTAAAAAAAAGGTACCGTTCTACACAAATCGAAAACATTGCAAGAGCTGCATTCGGCAACGACTTTGCGATTCGTAAGACAGCAGAGATTTTCCTCCCCGTCTACAGCATCGTTGTTCAAAATCCCGATGGATCGCAAATGACAACTTTTTGGAACGCTCTCAACGGCAAACGACTCATTGCCACACCTGATGAAATTGAATAGACATCTTGCGTACCCTGCTTTGCTTGAAAAAATCAGAGATTTTTCCGATGATTTTTAGAAACTGCTTGCAGTTTCGGATCAAACGAGCGAGACGACTCTAAAGAGTCGGCGAAGGAGAGCGATAAAAATCAGCGGGAAAAGAACGATTTTAGCAGGCAAATGAGGTTACGTAAGATGTCTAATACACTTTGGGCCTTTGGGAAGCATTACCCTCTTCCCATTTTTACCCTTTTTGGACTTCTTGTAGGACTCATTTTTCATTTCCCCTTACATAGAGTAGATTTGAGTCATTGGATTTGGCTTGCCACACTCATTTGTGGCGGAATTCCCATTGTCTTTCAAACATTGAAAGGGATGATTCAAGGAATTTTCGCCTCTGATATCGTTGCCATGCTCGCCATCCTTACAGCTTTAGTGATGGGAGAAGCCTTCGCAGGCGCTGTCGTCGTTCTCATGCAATCAGGCGGCGAGGCGCTTGAAAACTATGGCCTTCGAAGAGCCTCTTCTACTCTTGAAGCTCTTTTAGCACGTGCTCCCCGTTTTGCTTTCCGTAAAAAAGACGATTCACTTGAAAAAATTCGGGTTGAAGATGTTCGCGTTGGCGACATTTTGATGGTTCGACCAGGAGATCTGATCCCAGTTGATGGTACAATTATTGAAGGCACTGCTGAAATTGATGAGTCAGCTCTCACAGGAGAACCTTTAGCCCATAGCAAAACTGCTGGCAATAAAGTCTTTTCAGGCACAATCGATGTCAATGGCGCATTTGAAATGCGTGCTGATCTTCTTAGCCAAGAGAGTCAATATCAAAAAATTGTAGAAATGGTTAGAAAAGCTCAACTTGAAAAAGCTCCCATTCAACGCCTCGCTGATAAATATGCCATTTTTTTTACGCCTATCGCCTTAGCTATGAGTCTTTTTGGATTCTTTGTTACTGGAGACACAACCACAATTTTGGCAGTTTTAGTCGTTGCAACACCTTGTCCTCTCATCTTAGCCACACCACTCGCTATTCTTTGCGGCATCAATAAATCTGCAGAGGTTGGAATCATTGTCAAAGGGGGCGCCCCCATGGAACAAGTAGGCAATATTCAAGTCGCTGTTTTTGATAAAACAGGAACCATTACCTACGGCACTCCTCACATTGAAGAAACGATCCCTCTCAATCATGAAACAGCAGATGATTTGCTCTATAAAACTGCCTCGATTGAACAACTTTCTTCTCATTCAATTGCTAAAGCGGTCGTGAATAAAGCCAATAGAAAGCTTACAGTGCCCTTAAATTTCAAAGAAACACCAGGTTCTGGAGTCGAGGGTGATATCGATGGAGATCGATTTACAATCGGATCCTATACATTTCTTGAACAATCTTTCGGAAAACAATGTTTTGAGAACTGCTTTGACACAATCAATCGATTTGAATCTCAAGAAAAACTCCTTATTTTCATCGCAAAAAATGGTCTTTGTATCGGCATTTTAGTTGTGAGTGATCGAATTCGCCCCAATATTCCTGTTTTGATTCGGGACATTCAACTACTTGGCGTTAAAGAAGTGATCATGCTCACTGGAGACAGTGCAAAAAATGCAGAAAATATCGCAAAACAAGCAGGCATAAAAACCGTTAAAGCTGATTTGCTCCCCTCTCAGAAAATGGAGGTCATAAAAAAACTCAAAGAAAAATACAGCTCCGTTGCAATGGTAGGAGATGGGATCAACGACGCACCAGCTCTTGCCACAGCCACGGTTGGGATCGCAATGGGGGCATTAGGGAGTGCCATTTCATCGGAAGCTGCAGACATTGTCTTCCTCGTTGACGATCTGTCTAAAATGCGCGATTGTCTAGTCATTAGCCAAAGAACGATTTATATTGCAAAACAGAGCATTTTTATCGGAATGGGTCTCAGCTTTATTCTCATGTGTATCGCTTCATTTGGTCTCATTCAACCCGTTGTCGGCGCCCTTTTACAAGAATTTATTGACGTAGCGGTGATTTTAAATGCCCTACGCGTCCGTTAAAGCTCTTACTCTGACGTAGAAGGCCTTGCTCAAAACAATTAATTAGCTTAAGATTTGCCCTTGATCTTGTGGAAAGATGGCTGAGCGGCTGAAGGCACGTCCCTGCTAAGGACGCGTACTCCGTTAAGGGGTACCGAGGGTTCAAATCCCTCTCTTTCCGAATTTAATAGATCTCTTTTTGAGTTTTGAAAAGTCTTTTCTTTCAAGTTCTTCAATCAAGTGCTTAACTCGTTGAGACTCACCCTTCTTACTGATAAAAACTGCATCTTCTGTCTCTACGATAAGCATATCCTCTAGGCCTATAGTAGAAATGATTCTTTTGCCACCAATGATCAAACTATTTTTCGTATCAATAGCAAGGACCTTGCCAATCGTAACATTCTGATCCTGATCTTTTTCCATCGCCTCATAAACGCTATCCCATGATCCTACATCTGACCAAGAAACAGCCAAAGGATATAAAAGGATATCCTTTGACTTTTCCATGATTGCATAATCAATGGAAAGATCTGGCATTTCATTAAAACGAGAAATGACAGTTTTCAAATCTGTTTGAAATAAAGCGCTCATTGTAGGCGAGCAGATTTTCAATTGAGCCCAAAAGGTCCTGATTGAAAAAAGAAACATTCCCGAATTCCAGAAAAAATTGGGATTTTCAAGATAAGTAGTCGCAACCTTACGATCTGGTTTTTCAACGAATCGGACTGTTTCAAAGACTAACGAGTTGAATTTTTTCCCAATTTCAATATACCCATAGCCTGTCTCTGGCTTTGTAGGTCGAATGCCAAAAGTAATGATTTTATCATTAGACGCCACTTCTTTTGCTTGTTCAAGAGCGTGAAGAAAAATCACTTCTGGTTCAATCAAATGATCAGAAGGGACAACCAACACAGGATCGGTTTCTTTTGCATTGCACTCTGTCTGAAGGTATTTCACAGCAAGGCCCAGTGCAGGAGCTGTATTTTTTCGTAGGGGTTCTATGAGAATACGTACTTTAGCTCCAATTTTTTGGAGCTGTTTTTTTACAAGTGGGAAATATTGCTCATTTGTCGAAACAATGACCTCATCTACAAAGTCTGCTTTAAGCAGTCTTAAAACCGTCCTTTGTAAAAGAGACAAGCTCGTTCCAAAGTTGAGAAATTGTTTGGGAAAATCCTTTCGAGATAAAGGCCAAAGACGAGTGCCGCCACCGCCTGCTAAAACAATCACTTTCATAACTTGGCCAATGTAAATTGCTTAAACTGTTGATTGAACTTTTCTTGAGAAAAATCTTCTGCTCTTTTGCGACAAAGAGCCGAATCAAATTCTATTTTTTCAAACTCTTGAACTGCTGCAATGATTGAAGAAACCGATTGCTCGCCAAAAAAATATCCCGTTTCTTTATGCACCACCGTTTCAGAGACGCCCCCTTTACCAAAAGCGATCACTGGAGTACCGCATGCCATGGCTTCAACGGGCAAAATCCCAAAATCTTCAACGGCTGCAAAAACAAAGGCTTTGGCCCCTTGCAAGTATTTTTTTAATGCTTCATCTGGCACCTCTTTAAGGAGCTCTATATTTTTGCCTGCTTTTTCTTTCACTTTTTTCCACTCAGGTCCATCTCCAATAACAACTAGTTTTCGATCAGTCATTTTCGAAAAAGCTTCTACGATCAGATCGATTCTTTTATAAGGGACAAGCCGAGAAGCAGTTAGGTAATACTGATCTTTTTTTTCATGTTCTTGAAAAAATGACAAATCGACTGGTGGATAAATCACAGTTGCAGAACGGCCATAAAATTTCTCAATTCGACGAGCCACATATTTAGAATTGGCAACAAAATGATCCACCCTTTGAGATGAATGGACATCCCATCCTCTTAAATAATGAAGAAATACACGAGCCATCGCTCCTTTAATTCCACGATCTAAATGAGATTCTCTTAAATATTCATGCATGAGATCCCAAGCATAGCGCATCGGTGTATGACAATAACAAACATGAACCTGGTGAGGAGAGGTAATGACTCCTTTGGCAGCGCAATGAGAAGAAGAAATAATTAAATCAAAAGAACTTAAGTCAAATTGCTCGATTGCCAGAGGAAAAAGAGGCAAATAGTTTTTGTATTTTTTAGCAGAGAAAGGAAGCTTTTGAATGAAAGAAGAGTGGACTTCCAAATCTTGAAAGTAAGTCCCCTTTAATTTCATAACATCTTGAACAAGAGTGTAGATCGGAGATGGGAAAAGCTTGTGAATCGCTTGAAGGACCTTTTCGCCCCCTCCCACACTTGAGATCAACCAATCATGAACGATCGCGCTGCGCATAGCACACCTCAAATAACTCTCGGTACTTATTTGCCGTTTCAGCCCAACTAAATAGCTGAATTCTCTCGAATCCCTTTTGAATCAGGCTTTGTTTCAAGGTTTGGTCCTCAATCACTTGTTTGATTGCATGGGCCATTTCCTCAATCCGTTCTGGATGAAAATAAAGACTCGCCTCGCCGCAAACTTCAGGGATGCTGGCAGCATTTGAGACAACCGTCGGACATCCACAGCTCATCGCTTCAAGAGGAGGTAACCCAAAACCTTCATAGAAAGAGGGAAACACGAATGCTTCTGCCATGCTATACAAAAAAGGGAGCTCAATATCTAGAACCTCTCCTATTGACAAAACTTTTTCTCTTATCTCAACCGAACCTTTACCAACTAAAACTAATCCTAAATCAGTCATCCCTATCTTTGAAAAAGCTTTCAGTAGACCGGTTAAATTCTTATGGGGCTTTAGATTGCCTACATAGAGAAGAAATCGATTAGGCAATTGATATTTCTTGCGAATGTCATCTACAGACTCAACTCTTCTAAAATGGTCCTGATTGACTCCGATGGGGATAACATTGATTTGGCCTTTGCCAAAAAATCGTTCGATTTCACTTCTAGAGAAATGAGACACTGTAGTGACAAGATCTGATTTTAAAGCTTTTCGCATCATCATTTTTGCATAGGCTTTTTCCAATAAAGATCCAAATGCCAAATGACAAGTATCATGAATGGTGACAATCCGTTTTTTGGCCCTTACAGGCAGTAAAGGAACGTTATAATGAGGAGACCAAAATAAATCACATCGAGGAATAAGCCGAGGAAAAAGTACCTGTTCTTTGATGGAATAAATAGGTGCATCGAAAAGAATTTGTTCGCAATCAGATTGCCAAGAATGATCTTTGACAAGGAGTGTGACTTTGAAAGGGGAATGATTTAATAAAGGAACCAATTGGCGAATGAATGTTCCGATTCCAGAAGAAAACGCCATCCTCGCATCTATACAAAGATCAATCATAGACAACAACTATAGCACATCGAACGATCTTTACAAAATTGAATTAACTCACTTATGTCTCCTGCAGATTGTAAGGATATTCCAAGAAAAGTTTGAATCTGCTACAGATCATATTTATATATGACATCACTCGAAAAAATAATTTCAGAAAAATCTCTTGAAACTCGATTGGCTGTATTATTTTTTTGTTTATCTATATTTTTTGGAGCATCTCTTAATTTCATTATATCCGTTCCTTTATCTATATTCTTAAATGATTTTAATATTAAAATGTTACCTTACGCATATGTTTGCTCTGCTGGAACTTCTTCATTCATATCACTAGCCCTTTCATTTTTTGGAAAAAAACAAAGATTTACCGTATTTATTTTATGGGTTTTAATTTTTTTATCATCCTCATTTATAATTATTTGGATATTATTTAATTTTGTTTCTTTGAAAATCTTTTCATTTATTTTCTTAATTTTGGGTCTTTCAGCAGAAAGATTGATTGTATTTATTATAGGTTCAATGACAGCTCGCCTTTTTA
>Ga0207156_10123_pt1 | contig 19072 bp, 19 predicted proteins | sample Alteio_BWMinHeat_24_FD_153514 | JGI IMG/M metagenome (GOLD analysis project Ga0207156, IMG submission 153514) | Enriched cells from forest soil in Barre Woods Harvard Forest LTER site, Petersham, Massachusetts, United States -... | ecosystem: Environmental > Terrestrial > Soil > Temperate forest >...
TCTAAGGAAACCGCTAGTGAGCTTATAGGCCCATTTCTAGCTTTCGCTGTTCCTTGGGCGATCTTCGCAGAGCTGGTTTGGTGGCTGAGGAAGTGGGAGGAGCAAGGAGCAACGCCCAAGCGGCTTGCACGAGGTTGGGGCTTGAGTATGGCGCTTCTTATAATAATTAGGGGCAGCACTAATTCGATTAGAGGAGCCTAAGTGGGCGATTGAAGCTGATTGGAGATGTGAATTGGTAAGGGAGTAAGGATTACAGCGACGATGTGCGTGTCACCATTCAGGACGGGCGCGGAACGCCTCCATGCGGCGGGAACGCTCCGCAGCCTCGGCCCGTCTGGCTTGTTCGGTTTCGATCTCGGCGGCGGTCGCAGGACGCTCGCTGCTGTAGGCCATCGGTGCCGGTTCACCGTCAGCCGTGATGGTGGTTTCGTGACAGAGCGCCCCTGACGCCCGTAGATTTGCTCGTACGCGGTCCATCCCTCGGCCCGTCGTATGGTCAGTTTATGAATTTGGCGTCGCAGTGGTTACTGTTCCCTTCCCTTTGGTGTCCCAGTGGTCGGACCGGGAATAGGTCGGCTTGCACTCATAAATCCGTGGCCCAATCCTCCAGCCCCGACAGCCCGATCGCATGTTGAAAGGCGCGGTCATGACTAACGAGTACCGCTCCCACCGCGATTGCGTGGGCGGCAATCATGGTGTCCAACGGGGCCAGAGCCTTTCCCATGGCATCCTGTCGGGCGCGGAAGATGCCGTACACGACAGCTTCCCGCCTTTCCCATGACAGTACCCCTAATCGATCCAGAAGCAAGCGAACCGCATTTCTCCTTTTAACCCCGGCCTGATGGTGTTCTACCCCATACCACAACTCCGCTTCCGTAATAGCTGAAACGGTAACCGTCCCCAGCTTCAAGGTAGAGAGCCGGGCACGAGCAGCCGGAGAGCGGCCATTGATGATGTAGCTGACCATGTTGGTGTCGAGCAGGAAAAGACTCATAGCGGCTCGCGCATCTCCAGCTTCCCCTGATCGCGATCCGCCATAAAGTCCGGCGGGAACGGCTCTTCATCGAGCAGGCGAAAAATGTCGTCCCAGCTTTTGGGCGGGCCTTGGGAGAGAACCACATCCCCGGTGTGGGGATCGCGGCGGATGTAAACCTCTTTACCCCGGAAACGGAATTCCTTAGGCAAACGCACCGCTTGGCTGCGGCCCGTCGCGAAGAGCTTGGCTTTCTGTCGTGGCGATGGCATAGCCCTGACTCCTGATACCGTGATAGATACCATGATACATCACCTGCTGTTCTTCTCCACCCGGTCCTGGTCTTCCCCGCCGCCACCGTCTGCCACTGCATATTCCCCGGCGCATCGGCCCCGCCACACTCCAGCGGGTTGACCTGGTCGATGACGTAGCCGGGCAGGCTCCTGGTCCCCCTCCCGTCGCCGGAGATGCCTTCGCCAATAGGCTTCAGGAATCTCAGTTGTTGGGATAGAGATCGGGCGCACCAGCTTTAGGTGGGAGGTTACCAGTCTCGCTCTTCCGATTGCGAGGTGGGTGCACAGTTCCACCATGGCCGCGTTTCCCGAAGCCCCCCTATAATCCCGGACGGCCAGATTTCCCAGGTTTGAAACCTTGGCATGTCTGTTGTGAGCCTTCCCCTCTTCCGCGAGGTTTAAGCGCTGGTTCGCGTACGCCCCTACGTCTGTGGTTTGCCCACAACCTCGTTTCCAGGCCAGCACCGGCGTTGCGCCGGTTTTATCAAGCCGGCCACCCCGCTGACGATGAAAACCACCAAGTGTCCTGAGTCCCTTTGCCCAGTTTTGCATTACCTCCACTGCCTCGTTCGAGGAGTCTTTGCAGGTTGCTTCCAGCCCCTGCTGCCAACGGGTTCTTCCCGACGTTATCTCTGTGAATCTTTCCTTGGATGCTTGATCCCATACCCCGGCGGTTCCACAAAGTGCCCTTGGTCATTGCAAAATCAGGAACCTGCGCAGAGGCTCCTTAGGATTTGATCCCTGCCTTGGCTGGAGGGGGCAGGAAGCTGGGGGTGACTTAAAGAAGGCCGTTAACGTATATCGCATCAGTCCAAGCTGGTCGTGCCACGGTACTCCATAGGCCCTCATCGCGACCAACGCCGCAATCGAAAAACTCACACCCAGATTCAACACAAAGGTCACCGCGATGCCGAATGCGGTGTGGATGAGCCAGCCTCGGTAAAACCAGTCTTTTCCGAAGCTGGCTGCCGCCAGAGCTACTGTGCCCGTTGCGAGCGTCACATGCCGAACGTCGAGCGGTATGCCGAAAAACTTTCCTATGACCGGGACAAAGCCCAACAGGTAGCCGAGTACGATGCTGGTGGTCCAGCCCGACAGATTGGCGTCGACTGGAGAGGCGTGTCCCACCTATTAGGAGGGCGTTGCCCCTCCATCATCGCTCCTACGGACTCATGCGCCAAACCCGCCTGGCTCTCCCCTCCTTCGGTTTTTAGCCTTTACCTGTTTCTTCCTCTGTGGCATCGGCCTTCCCCCCAGAAGGAAACGGGTCGGCTTCCGCAGTTTCTCGCGAACACGACTTTCCACGAGGCAGGATTTCGGGGCTGCGTGTTGGCGAAGGATGCATCAACCGAGAAATCCTCTATGCAGTAGTGCGGTTGTCGGTCCCAATTTGGAGGGAATTTATCCTTCGTCAGATTCGGGGAAGTCGGATCACAAAAGGATTCCCATCAATATAGAGCAGGCAGTACCAGAGACCTACGCCCAAGTAACCTCTGCCGAATAAGGACGGATACCAGCAATTGTCGGAAATAGCGGCTCTGTAGCGCCGATTGTCGGCAAGTGCCCAATGAGGCGAATGAGATGCAGTTCGTCGTCGAAGTACGACTTCGAAGGTTCTGAGAGAGAGAGCACGTCGATAGCTTTTCAGGCATCGGCCAGATAAGCCAGGATCGCGGTGATAACGGGGCCGGCCCATCGCTTCGGCAAAGTCATGCGCGCGGATCGCATCCCGCAAGCCACGAGGCCTGAAAACCTCGTGGCTTGCAGGACATCGTGGGTTTGGGCTCTTCGAGGCTGCGGCGCTTTAGCAGCCTGTGAAGGAAATGAAGTCACCAAGCGGATTCGGCAATTTTGGGGTGAAGGAGTGGAACGCATAGGTCTTGGAAGTGTCAAAGCCAGCTTCCCAGGCGGAAGCGAAGTCCAGGAAGGGCAACAGGGCGTTCACTGCCTGGTCGATGTTTGTCAAGCAAAGAGTTCTTTCGTACCCGTTATTGTTGGGCGGATCAGCGTTCTCTTTGTGGCCCTGAAACCCGGTGATCTTGATGATTGGGCCACCGTCCTGCGCGGCAACATCTCCAGCCAATACGCGTGCGAGCGTGCGATGATCGCTCTCTATGCCCATGATTCGCGCCGCCGTGACCCTCAGGTCGGCCATGCTGAAATGGCGCACACCGAGCAGATAGGCGGCGATGAAGGCGTCCTCCAGAGTGACCAAGACGTTCAACGTTGTTTGCGCATCGGCGAACATGTCGAGGGGATAGAAGAATTCGGTGTAAGGAGTTGGCTCTGCAGTTACCGACTTCTCAAGCAGATAGTGGGACATCTCTTCCTGCCGGGCGGCGACCAGATATCCTTGGTCGTCCTTGGGCAGCCGCGTGAAGAAGGGTGCGGATTCGATAATGTGGGTGTAGGTCGTAACCGCGAGCGCCTCGGCGATCTCCGCCACGAGCAGAATGTTTTTGTCTCCGGCGGCGCCCGTTTGGATCAAATCCTCTTTGTCGTGTTCGTCCTGACCCAGCGCGGCGGTCGAATTGAATAGTCCCCCAAGCCCGAGTGCGCCAGCGGCTCCTAATGCCGTCGCCCCAGTGAAAAACGACCGCCTAGACAAACCTGAAGGCTTTCTATCGACCAGCCGAACGGCACCCGTCTCTTTTGAAACTTGCATGATTCATCCTCCTTGGGCAAGTGTTGGAATACTTCGGCACGCCCGCCAACCCGCACCTACTCAAGGCCACCTTCCGACCTTGAACAGGCAGCGGAGTTGACGATAGTCGGCACAACGGAGAGCCACTCGATTGCGCCGCGCGGAGAGTTGAACTCGACCAAGATAATCTTCCCGCTCAAATCAGAAGATCACCCCTCCCATGGCCGAGGTCCTCAGCCCCGTCCGATAGCGGAACGTCTCGGTTGGATGGTTGGATTGCTAGATTTGTAATTTATTTTAAAATCGTAATACGCCTACTTCACCGGTCCCTCTTCACCCGATGGCTTAAGTTTCGTGTCGCCCCGTTTCGAAAGAGCCGCACCGAAGCCATCTAGATATTGCAATGGAAAAAAATCCAACTCCGAGCAGTGAAGCAGACGATGCCGTACCCTGCTGTATCAGCTTCGCGTGACTTTGTCGATCGCCGCGATGGGACCGGCATTGGGCTTCGGCCCGCAGTCGGAAATCCAGGAAAAGCGACGAGCGCCCAGCACCAGACGGCAAGCACGCAAAGATCTCGAATCGGTCCCGTGGCACGAATTTCAAAAGTGCAGCACGTTGAAGCTGCAACGGACCAGGAGATTTTGCGGGCGGAATTTTACATTCACGGCCCGCCACCGTATTACAGCAGGTCCGAACAGGGACTCACCGTCTCAGGAAGAATGACGGCTGTTTCCTCTCCGCGTCGAGAGCGACAGAGTCACGAGGACGCCCGACGGTAGAGGATACGGCTGCTGCGAGCGCAGAGGCAGTCGTCACCCAGCTGGTGTCCATACTGATCGTTGAAGAACTTGAAATGATCCACATCGAGCAAGAGCAACGAGGTCGGATTGCCGGGACCATGGTTTATGCCGCGCTGACGGGCGTGATTCTGTGGGTCTCAGCGCTGGCAGGAGGCTGGTTCGAGAACCTTGCCACGTTCAATCACCTTCCCGAAGCGATTGCCCACCATCCGCTGGGCCGCAAGCTGGGGTGTGAACGGATGAAGAGATTGGCTGATACAGGCTGCGGCTAGATTAATACGGTGCCATTTGCCTCGATGTTTGCCACGCCCAGAACAGACTGGACCCCTCGACCCTTGAGATCAACGAGGCTTGACGAGCTCCGCTCCTACTTATGCTCAAATCAGTGACTTGGTAAGGGCCAATCCGAGATTCACGAAGATGCCTAGATAGCGGACTTCATCCCCTGCTTGATTGAGCGTCTTCGCAGTGCCCCGTGAAAAATGAGGAGTCTGTCACGGTTAGCAGTCAGAAGGGCCGATGCGCATCAACGTGTCGTCTGATCCTTAACCAATACGGCTGTCTTTCCAATCTCAAGAAACTCCTTGGCGTCGAGACGTTCGAAAAGGTCAATCAGTCTTGCAATAAGTCCGGTCCAGCCAGTTTGGTGACTGGCGCCAAGTCCAGCGCCATCATCTCCGTGAAAATATTCGAAGAACTGCACATAATCTTTCCAGTGAGGATCTGTTTGAAATTTCTCCATTCTTCCATAAACAGGACGGTGACCAGACTCGTCTTGAAGAAAAATCCGTGTCAGTCGAGCCACAATTTCCCGAGCGACCTCGAACAGGTTCATCGACTTGCCTGATCCGGTTGGACATTCAACCTTGAAGGTATCGCCGTAGAAACTGTAGAAGGAAAGCAGCGCTCGAACCAGCAGCGCGTTCATTGGCATCCACACGGGCCCGCGCCAGTTGGAATTGCCTCCAAACATGCCGTTGTCTGATTCGCCAGGCAGATACGTCACGCGGAACTCGTTGCCAGCGACGTGAAAGGTATATGGATGATCTGCGTGCCAGCGGGAAAGTGCGCGAATTCCATAGGGGCTCAGGAACTCGCTCTCATCAAGCGTTCGGGAAAGTACTCTACGCAGCCGCTCCGGTGTCAGCAGTGCAAAGATTCCTCGTTCCTTCATACCTAAGTGGCCAGGACCGGTAGGATGAAAACTTGCTCGAAGTTCCGGCATGCGCTTGAGGCGGTCTGCTCCGACGACTAATAGCCGAGGTACTCGCTCCCGTTGCCACGCTTCTATAACGGTCGTGGCGCATAAAGGCAGGAGGCCGACCATGGAGCGCACTTTGAGTCGTGTGGCGCTTCCATCGGGAAGGCACAAGACATCATAGTAGAAGCCATCTTCCTCGTCCCACATGCCGTCGGCGCCGGTCCCGTTCATGGCATGGGCGATCCAAAGGAGATGATCGAGGAACTTGATTGCCATGTCTTCATACGTGGAATCATGGGCGGCGAGTTCGACAGCCATTTCAAGCATGTTCTGGCAAAAGAGCGAAACCCATGCGGTGCCATCAGCCTGTTCAAGGTGTCCTCCGGTGGGCAGCGGAGCACTTCGATCGAAGATGCCGATGTTGTCGAGGCCAAGAAAACCACCGGAAAAGAGGTTCTTGCCTAAACGATCGTGGCGGTTAACCCACCAGGTAAAGTTCAGAAGCAGCTTTGCAAATGACCTCTTGAGGAATTCCAGGTCTTCCTGGCCTTGAAAGGCCTGCTGCATTCGATACACAAAGATTGTGGCCCAGGCATGCACAGGCGGGTTGACATCGCTGAAGTTCCATTCGTAGGCGGGTATCTGACCAGTTGCATGGAGGTAGTAATTCTGAAGCATCAGTTCGAGTTGTTCCTTGGCAAAATCCAAGTCCACCATCGAGAGTGCCATCGCGTGAAAGGCCAAATCCCACGCAGCATACCAGGGGAACTCCCATTTGTCGGGCATCGAGATGATGTGGTCGTTCACCATGTGGAACCATTCGCTGTTCCTCACCGCCCGCGCGCCAGGGTACATCGGGTCGTCCCCATGGTCTTTAAGCCACTGGCCTAAATCGAAGTTGTAGTATTGCTTGGACCACAGCATGCCCGCCAGCGCCTGACGTATCACGCAGGCTTTGTCCTCGCTGACTTTGTTGGGAATAAGAGCGCAGTAAAACTCGTCTGCTTCGCGCTGGCGAGCCCGCATCATTTCAGCAAAGCTCTGAAAGGGATCATCCATAGCTGCAGGAGCCAAGTCGCTTAGTCGAAGACGAAGCCTGACGGTGTCCCCCGCGCCGATTGCAATTCTGTAGTGGGCAGCTGCTTTTGTGCCAACCCGCTCGGCATTTACGGCTGTCTGCTTTTCATTTACGACGTAGTCGTTGATGCCATCCTTGACGTAAGGTGATGGGTTGCGCGCCCCGAAAATCCGTTCGTTGTTCGTCTCGTTTTCCGTGAATAATAGCGGGATGTCTCCTTCGCAATACAGGTAGCGTTCACCAAGAAGAACGTGCGATCCAGCAACCACACTAGAACCTTGCTTGCCTACGATCTCTCGTAAAGCGGGCTTTGCCACCATTGGCGACCAGGTCCAGGTATTGCGAAACCAAAGAGTTGGCAGAATGTGGAGCGTGGCTGGCTCAGACCCGCGATTGCACGCACTGATCTGCACCAAGATGTCCTCTGGTGTTTGCTTGGCATATTCCACAAAGATGTCGAAGTAGCGATCCTCGTTGAAGACGCCCGTGTCCAGCAACTCGTACTCCGGATCGGTACGAGCGCGCCGCTTGTTCGTCGCGACCAGATCATCGTACGGAAACGCCGCATGAGGATACTTATAGAGGTACTTCATGTATGAATGGGTAGGAGTGTTGTCGAGATAAAAGTAATATTCCTTTACATCCTCCCCATGATTGCCTTCTCTGTTGGTCAGCCCGAAGAGGCGCTCCTTAAGGATAGGGTCGCGGCCGTTCCATAGGGCCATGCCAAAGCAAAGCAACTGTTTGTCATCGCTGATACCGGCAAGGCCGTCTTCCCCCCATCTATAAGCACGGGAGCGGGCTAGATCGTGAGGGAAGTAATCCCATGCGTTTCCATTCTCGCTGTAGTCCTCTCGTACAGTGGCCCACTGCCGCTCGCTGAGATAGGGACCCCAACGTTTCCACGGCACGTTAGCTGTTCGCGCTTCTTCCAGCCTGACGGATTCGTCACAGTTGTTCATGCATTCGAAGTGGAGTTAAAGTGGATCGCTAGCATCGTAACATCGTCTTTTGTCTTTCGGCCCGAGGGCCCGGTCGACCCAGCCGATAACTGCTCCATCAATCCGTCGCAAACAAGTCAGCAGTGAGGCCCTCACGTTTTCAGAAACAGCTTGAAGCGGTCCATCTCATACTATTCATGCGCAATTTCTTGTTGATGTACTCGATCCTAAGAGAAAGCAGGAATATCTTCAGATTCGGCGAAATGCCTTTTACCATGCTGAGCACGCCGAGGGAGAATGCGATATCCGTAGCCATCGGGATGCCCCAGCCGTGCTCGCTCGGCTGTCCCTTGTTTAAGAGCGCAAACAGCAAAGCGGGCACCAGCATCCCGCCGATTGCGGCAAACAGTGGCAAAGCTGCCCGTCGCATATCGGCGAGCGCCCCGTGCATTATTTCGTGCTTGATCTCCATTCCGACCAGAAAGAAGAATATGGCCATCAGAGCATCGTTGATCCATTCATGTACGGGCAAACGAAGCCTCGAAAGCGTAAGTTCCATTTCCCAAACGTGATGGTAGGAGTCGCGCCAAGGAGAGTTGGCCCAAACCAGAGCGGCTATTGCCGCCGCCAGCAACAGGAAGCTGCTGATTCCCTGAACGTGAATAAAGCGCTGGATCGGCAAAACTACAGTTCGAGTGAGCAACGACTCACGAAGTTTTATCTGAAGTGCTCCGTATGTACGAGGCGGTATAGACATCGTCGAAACTTAAGGTCCAATCTTTCTCAGGGGATTCTCACAACCTGGAAGAGGAATTGGGCGTAACTGTAATTGCCTGTGGCACCACCGACTTCGACCGGTGCAAACAACGAGTTCACGATTAAGGCGCCGTCTACCGAGCCACCGGTTGTACCGGAATTTCCACTTTGCTTTCTCGGATACGGACCAATATACCCCATTTACCTTCGCTCACGATCTCTTTTGCATCCGTTTCCATCCCAAAGCCTCGGGCGTGCCCGGCTGGGCCGCCTCCACGACCAAGAATCCTAGATTTCCCCCAATTTCGAAGCACTTGCTCAGAGACCTCCTCAGTCAACTTCCCTCTGTCATCCAGATTAGTTTCGCCTTCCCGCCGCGCCTACTCGGCTGGCATCAGCCGGCGAGCGTCCCTGCCTCAACCGCACCCCGTCTATCGCCGGAACGAAAGACGTCAAGCGCATTGCCCGCGGAAGTCTCGCCGGATGAGTTTTGCTCCCCCGAAGCCTGAGGCTGCCGCTTCTTCGCGCCTCATGGCCTCCACTGCGTCGAAACTCACTCTCAACGCGGCCCCGAACGGAAGGCCGGTCAAGATTTCAAAGGCTGATGGGCTGCTCGTCATGAAGGTCGCGCCTGAATACCCGCTCGAAGCCAAGATCGTGCGCCTCGAGGGCACGATGGTTTTGCGAACTGTCATCGACAAAACCGGCGAAGTCGCTTCTGTGAATGCTCTCAGTTGCCCGCCGCTGCTCGAGTCGGTCGCGGTTGAAGCGGTGAAGCACTGGCAATACCGGTCGTTCTCGATGACCGGCCAGCCCGTCGAGGTTGAAAACGACATTCGAGGTCGTCTTCGCTCTCGACGGGTCGCAGCCAACGACCCGGGCGCAGAGCCGGAAATGGGCAGTGGACAGTGATCAGTAATCGGTCACCCTTCGGGGCGGCCGATTTGCTTGGTGGCGTGCGCGCACTTTCAGTGAGACCCGGCTCGCGCGTAGTAGTCCCAACCGGTCCGCACCTAGGCCGGGGGTTCTTGGGGGAGGAACCGCGGCGATTCTCTTTGCGTCCTGACCTTCGCGCGCGGGAACACACCTGGCGGCAAGAGCCTTGAAGTGGATCATCGAAGAGAGAAGCAATGAAGGTGTCTTCTGCGACTATCGCGAACTCATTCGATCCATTCAGAATTGTGCGAGCAGAACGGCGTGAACGACCAACTGCAAACTGGCAACGGGTCGGCGCCGCAATGTTCTTGTTCAACAAATCTCGACCAAGCCGCACAGCGCTCTTGATCGCCCCGCAAACCGCAATCGACGCTAAGATAGCGGCAGACTGCAAGCTACTCTCCATAACTGGAGGTGAGCCATGCAATACTCATTCCGTGGAGGCCGGTCGTTCTAGTCTGGGGCCTACTTGCAGCCTCGTTGTGGCTCTGTTACGTTTGGTTGTCGCTGCTGTGTCAGGGAAGAACCATTTTGCGATTGCGCGGTCCCAGGCCCAGCACATTCTTGGGCACCAAATTGCAGGTTACCCGATTTCCCAAAAGATGCACTCCGGTATCGGGATAAGACACCCGACCCACACTCGAAGCACTGGCTCTGCGAATTATCGGCCTGCCGCGCCCGAAGCAACGAAACCGTTACACTCGCTGACAATCACAAATGGTGCTTCCAACGAGAAACGCATTTGTAGGCCAAGAGATGACGACAAAACAAAACAACGTGGTGATCATCGGCGGCGGTTTTGCCGCGACCAAGTGCGCTAAAACTCTGAGAAAAAGCCTGCCACGGGACAATTCTCGCATTCTTCTCTTTAGCCGGGAAAACCACATGGTGTTCCACCCCCTCCTGGCGGATGTTGTAGGAGCATCCATCCATGCCGATTCCGCGGCGGCGACCCTCCGTCAAATGTTGCCGGGCGTCGAGTGCAGAACCAATGTTATAAACCGGATCGATGTCGAGGCGGGCCGAATCGAATATCAGAATGATGACGGCCAAGTCGATCGGATGGATTACGACCATCTGGTGGTTGCCTGTGGAGCAGACAGTAATCTGGCCATGATCCCGGGAATGAGCGACCATGCCTTCCCGTTCAAGACGATGAGAGATGCCGTACTCCTGCGTGGCCACATCATTCAGCAACTTGAGAAAGCAGAAACATGCGACAGTACAGAGCGACGAAAGGTGTATTTGTCGTTTGTAATCATCGGAGGCGGATTTAGCGGGGTCGAATTGGCCGGTGAGGTCAATGACTTAATCAGGCAGAGCACCCGCTTCTATCGAAATTTTTCCTACGACCAAATCCGCATCACTCTGGTCCACAGTGGAGATCATATTTTGCCGGAAGTCAGTTCCACACTACGCGATTTTGCATTGAAGAAAATGGAACGAGTGGGGATTGAGGTCCTGCTCAATACCAGGGCGGCGGCGGCCACACCCGAAGGCGTCGGATTTCCAGATGGCAGTCTGATTCGGGCCGCCACCGTGGTTTGTACAATCGGTACGACGCCGGCAGACATAGTCGAACATTTAGATGTTCGAAAGGAACGCGGCCGCATCGTCACCGACGCGGATATGAGGATCTCCGGCTTGCAGAACGTGTGGGCCGTAGGCGACTGTGCCTATATTAAGAATGCGTTCGACGATCAGCCTTCTCCAACAACGGCCCAGTTTGCAGATAGGCAAGGACGACAAGCGGGGGCTAACATTGTAAGGGTGCTTCGTGGGGAGCCTACGCATCCCTTTTATTTCAAGCCGCTTGGCCAACTCTGCTCCATCGGAGGCCGCCGGGCGGTGGCGGAGATGCTTGGACTCCGTATTTCCGGTTTCTCGGCATGGCTCCTGTGGCGGAGCATTTACCTCCTCAAGTTACCCACTTGGTCGCGTCGGATAAAGGTGGGCCTCGACTGGTTCTCGGATCTGATCTTTCCTCGCGATCTCGGAACTTTACGGGCAGGCGAGTCTCAACCACTCACAGGCGCCTACTATCGCCCCGGCGACTTCATCTACCGTCAAGGCGATCCGGCAGACTTCTTCTACGCGATTGAACAGGGTGAAGTCGAGGTGCTGCGGAGAATCAATGGCTCCCATGACGACCGAGCGTTTGCTTTTCTGGGCCCAGGAGACTTCTTCGGCGAGGCAGCCCTGGTCCAAGATCCCTTCTACCAGGTGAGTATCCGGGCGCGCACTGTTGTGCGCGTTATCGTCATGAGCCGCAACGTGTTCTCAAAGATCGCTGGAATGATGGCGCCGTCACGAGGCATCCTCACGGAAATTGTGAGGCGGCGATCTCAAGCCTTGTGGCTACACCTTCCTGCCTTAAGGGACGCGTTGAGCAAGCAACCGCTCTCGTCCTTCATCGAGCCTCCTCCATTGCAGACGCTCAAACCCGATAGCACTTTGCAGCAGGCGCTTGCCACGTTGGCCGAAAGCGGCCTCGGTTTCTTGGTGGTCCTTGATGACGAGCAGCGCCTGCACGGCGTCCTGAATAGTGCGGACGTCGCCAATGCACTTATATTGATTGTTTCAACTCCAGAGGAAAGGCGCCGGGATGCCACGCAAGTGCAAGTGCGCGAGTTGCTGCCCGCGGATTCGTTTACGATTTCGTCCGACGATTCCTCTTTGCTTGCCGCCTCGACCATGCTGGAACACGGTTTGAGCTGGATCCCTGTAATCGTAAGCAAGAGCGATCGCCGTCTGAAGGGCTCGGTTCGAGCGGCAAAGATTAGTTACTGGCTGTTGCAGGAGTTGGGGAAACAAACAGTAATTGGGCCGCAGACTGCCACTCTGGGTTAAGAGGAAAAAGGGGATCCGTAGCATGAAAGGCCTGCGTTGAGAGTGCAGGTCGAGCTAAGCAAAATGCCGAAGCGCAGTTGTTGATGACGCATCCTGGCGTGGGTCCCGTAGGATCGCTAGCCTACGTTCTGACCCAGGGGATTGGAAGCGGTTTCCCCGCGGCGGAGAGGTGGGCAGCTATCTGGGGCTGATTCCGGCCGAGGCGTCCAGCGGCAAGCATCAGCAGCGGATGGGCACCTAACCAAGCAGGGCAATACACTACCGCACTCGTTGCTGGTGGAGGCTGCCACCAAGGCGCAGAGCAAGGATCCGACCTGGCACCGGCAGTAGTATGTTCGCCTGTCGATGAACAAGCATCACGGCGTGGCCAAATTGGCCATAGTGCGCTCCGGGCAGAACTACACGCAGGTCGTGGAGCGCGGTTCCCGTACGGGGCAGTCCGTATCTCCCAAGGTTGGGGCCTGAGGCCGAGTCTTTGATTGGACGGCCCCGCCTCTTTCGCCATGCGAGAGAGTTCGAACAAGTAATCATGGAGCTTTACACGGCCGAATACAGGGCTGTGGAATCTGAAAGTTGCCATCGAAAGTGATTCGTCAACATGCGAGCTTGGGTCGTTTAACAATGCGAGACGGTTTTCTGCTATGGAAGGAAACTCAGAAAAAACATCTGAGCTTCCTTCCCCGGAATGTTGGCACGATTTGCGCGCTCATAGGCTGCAGCCCATTGGGCGCACGCGCGCAGGAAAGGACCGCTGCAACAACAACCGAAGTTCATCTCGTCATCACGGCTTTGCGGATGCAACCGGGCCAGCTCGTTCGACGGGATTATGAATGCAAGCGCTGCGGCACAGCTAACATCTTCTGCGTCGCTACGCGGCTTCGAACGCGTCGGCACCTAGTGAACAGCACCTTGCCGCCGCTGATCTTCTTTTCAGGACAGAGCTCTAGCCAGGGTGCGAAAGCAGAGGCGTTTCGCAGCCGGGAAGCATCCGTCCCGGTCTCGCATAGGATCGTGACGACTCTGTCGAGGGCACAAATTACTCCACAGGTTTCCAAGCAGCGTCGGGGTTGAATGCAGTGATGGCCTTGGCTGCATCCGTGGTGTTTTCCCCGAGATTACTTTGAAATACAACGCCATCCTGGTTGATCAAAAGCGACATCACACCGGAATTACCATACTCGGCGGGATATGCCAATACGGCGAAACCACCTGTCATCGCTCCCTTGACGATGTATTCTTTCGCTCCACCACGAGCCTGTGCGCCTTGTTTTATCAGGATCCGATAAAAGTAGCCGTGGAAGGGTTGGTGCGGCTGCGTATTGCCCGCGTATCCCTCGGCACTTGCATAAGCAACAAGTGGTCCGAGAGGGCTCTCCGGTTGATTCTCATCGGCGGGCTTCCAGTACAGACCGTTCTGCTTGCCATCGTCGCTGATGAACTTCTGAGCATATTGCCGCACGTGACTGTCGTCGTGAGTCCGGCTGAAGTATTCAGCTTGAGCATCCGCTATGGCGTTTAGAGCGTCCACCGTTGCCAACTCGTTGCCGCCGATCCGACGAGCCAGTATTTCTTGTTTTGCGGAGTTAGTGTCGAAATACCACTGCCCCGAGGAGTTTTTCAGCAAGGCGAAGGGGAACGGATAGTTTTCGGCGCCGACGTCGAGGACCATTCCGCCGTTTGCCAACTTGCCCCAGCGGTGCATCTCATCATAGCGGTTGGTAAATAGATCGAACGCGGCTTTGTCCTGAACCGGATCGCCGGAGAAGATTAGTTCCTTCGCTTCGGGGCCAAAAATCGCTATCAGCGCATTGCCGTCTCCCGTCTTTGCGGCAGCGTACATCGCCTGCCCTGCGCTCTCCGGCGATGCGAACGTTTCCGGACCACTGGGGGTCTGGACTTGCTGCGACTTCTTGCAGCCCACCGCGAGCGCGGTGATCGTGATCAAAGACACGAAAAGCGAACTGCGCAAATTTATCTTCATCGGGGCAAACCTGATCTGCACAAACCTTGCGCCATACCACTCCTTCATCCCACCAACTTAAATCTTCCCGGAGCTAACGCTTTTTATTCTGGTCTCATAGTACTTCGTACCGCTAGCGACGGGACGCCCCTCCCCTGGCTGCCACACTTTGGTTCCCGCGCGCGCTCTGCGCACGCCCGCCGGCGTTTCCGGAAAATGCATTCGGACGAGCAGCTTGCGCGGCGCCAGTGTTAGAGGTCTGTGGACGTTGATAACCGCGGGCCTCATTCGTGCTGGGTCGTGTGCCCGGAGTCTGGTTCGGACGGTTTCCTCCATTGGCCGGCAGAGTGCTCGGCCTCCCCCCGCCCGGTCTCGAACCGCCACCTGGGGCATTCGGGCGATTGCCCGCGCCCGCAGGAAGAGTTGTAGCAGGAGGACGATTAGGCGGACGATTGCCGGGAGGATAAGCTGGCGGACGACCATAGCCAGGATAGCCCGGGCGGTAGCCGGGACCGCCGGGACGATATGCCGGGTATCCGGGACGATAGCCGCCACCGTAATATCCACCACGCCAATAACTGTTCCCAACGTAAACGTTGCGATTGTAGATGATGGTATTGCCACGCCAGTTGGTCCCCCAATAACTCCAGCCCCACCCGCAACAACCGCCATACATCATGGCTCCGACCGCGATACCGACGCCGAAAGAAATGATCGCGGCAGCCGCTACGTCCGACGAACTATATCCAGGCGTTACGACCGGAACGCCGTAAATTACGGTTGGGTTGTAAGCCGGAACATACACAATTTGTGGATTCGCCGGCTGAATGACGATTGTCTGTGGGCTCTCCTGGATGACCTTGATTTCTGGGCTCGATTTCAGGTTACCCGCTGCCTGCGCTTTAGCGCGCATTCTCTGGACCGCAGCCATAACGTCTGGCTGCTGTGTAGCCGAAGCCTCACCAAGAGCAGACGCCCAGGCGAGGTTCTTCGCCAGATTGTCGAGCACGGACGGAAACTGGGTCAGTGCCTTCACCGCCGGGTCCCACGATTGTTGATCGACCGCCTTGGCCAGCGCGTCGTCCTTAAGCTGGGAGTTGTCCTTGAGCCAGAGCGTGGCGTCGACTATTTCGTAGGGAAAAGTTGCAGCACCAAGGATCTGCGCGACCAAAGCGTCGGGGTAAAGGGCGATCGGAGCAACGATCCCGTCGAGTTCCTCCGCACTAAGAGTTCCATATTCGTCCTGGGTTCCAGACGGGGAGGTGTTCTGCCCGCTTGCCCCAATGGGAATCGCCGTCAGGACAAGTAGAAAACTCATCAATACGGCAACTGCTTTCTGCATTCGAAGCATAGCGTCCTGACTTCTGGGGACAGCCTTTCCAAAAGCGTCCGCCAACACACTGGTTAAAGTTCTCAGCACCTCCGGAAGCGGAAGCACTGAGGATTCAGTCACGAGAAACTACGTGTAGTTTTCTTGCAAACCCCTCATTTACCCGCCGCAACCCCAGACATTGTCGGGAGCGGCTATCTCGGCATTCGACACCTCGGTTGTGACATTGACACGCTGGAGCGCCCTGGCGGGCGCGACCCGCGGACCGGCAGACGGAAATCCAACAAAGGGATCCGATTTGCCAAGCACTTGCAGGAAGTATGTGTCGGCGGGAGTGTGTGGGTCTACTGGGAATTTTCATAGCAGTTTGTTGAAATTCTATGTGCTATAGCTGAATGCGCGGGGATCTGATTCGTTAGGGTGACCCGCTGCTTGAACCTAAGTTGCACAGTGTTCATTTCGGTTGTGCTTCCAAAAGACGGACAATCGAATCGCCGGCATCACGTTGCCGGTCCCGCGCCTCGGGCGTACCTCTCTCCTATGGACAATCCTTCCCTGGAACTGGCAATTCTACTCGTTGGCGGCTACTGCCGTACCGCCTAAGATTTGTTGATATAGCTTAAGCTCGGGCTTATTTTGTTGGCAAAATGCCGAGTGTGGGCCTGCTCAAGGCTGAGGCACGATTCCGGTAAACTTCGATGGGCGCGGCCGATTTGGATTTCCGATTAGCTGCGAGAGAAATGAGGACGGATGTCGTCGAGTGGATCGATGCGGGCGCAGATCGGAACGCTCATCATCGCGACGAGCGTCATTCAACTCGCTAACGGCTTCTTCGGCACTTTCATCTCCTTGCGGGTGGCAAGCGAGAATTTCGGCGCGATTCTTGCCGGTCTCGTACTCAGCAGCTATTTCGCCGGCTTCACGCTGGGCGCGGTGCGCTGCGGACAGATTATCGAGCGGGTCGGACACATTCGTGCCTATGCTACCTTCTCAGGCTTGGTCGTAGCGGCGACTGCGGCGATGCCGCTCTTAATCGGACCATTTTCCTGGTGCGTCCTGCGCGCGATCGTTGGATTCGGATGCGCCGGCGTCTTTGTCACGACCGAGAGCTGGCTCAACGCCAAGGCGCAGCCGTCGGACCGCGGGCGGGTCTTCTCGCTCTACATGGTCGGCACCTTCTTGGCTCTCGCGGTGGGACAGATCCTGCTCAACTGGATCGAAGTCAAAGGGGCAGCACCATTCAATGTGATCGTCGACCTGTTCGCTGTGGCACTCGTGATAGTGAGCACGACTAGGGCCGAGCCGCCGCTGACCGTAGCCACCGAGAAGCTGTCCTATGGCCAACTCGCGCGCGCGGCGCCCGTTGCGGTCGTCGGCTGCGCAATGAGCGGACTCGTCAGCAGCGCGTTCTACGCGCTCGCACCAGCGTGGATGCAGGACGATGGCATTAAGCGCGAGACCATCGCGCTGTCCATGCTCGTTGCCGTCCTCGGGGGGCTCGCGTTTCAGGTCCCGGTCGGCCGGCTGTCGGACCGGTACGACCGGCGTATCGTCCTGGCCGCGCTTGGCTTTGGCTTTGCGGTGGCTGCCATTGCCCTGGTTCACCTACCTCCCTATCGGTCGGTGCTCATGCCTGTAGCTGCACTATTAGGTGGCTTTATGTCGACTCTTTACCCGGTCTGTGTCGCCGACGCGCACGATCGCATGCCTGCCGATCGGGTCGTAGCGGTAAGCGGCCAGCTCATCCTGGTGAGCGGGCTCGCCTCGGTGCTCGGCCCGCTTATCGGCACAAGCGTCATGACGCGCTATGGCATCAACGGCCTGTTTTACTTTATGGCCGCTGCGGCACTCCTTTTGGCCTTCGTGGCCGCCGGCTGGAGTTTGGCCATAGCGGCGCCTCGTCGTCTGCGGAGGCCTTTCGAAATTCTGGTTTCGCAGGCGGCACCGCTCGTGCACAATCAGCTCGACTCTTCAGATGTCGCCCTCTCGCCGAACTCTATCGAGATAGCCTCCAAGAAGTCCTGATTCGCATGGCACAGCCGAGATCAGCGTCAGGAGTGAGGCTGATGCGCGGCCTCGGGCAAGAACACTTGCCAACAGATGTCCTGGTGGGTGGTGCCGCAGGATGGTTGATCGGGCACTACGTTTACGAAAAGCACCATGTGCACCGTGGTGCCCGTGCGGTCCGAGCGAAGCTGGTGTCTGAAGAAATGCCAGCACACCAGACGAGTGTTACGTCTTCGTCTCGTGGCGACAGACGATTACGTGGAGTTCACCTCGGTTAGTGACCTAAGCTCAAACTACCAGTGCACAAGCAACTGTTTTAGTGCTCGCTTTTCTCGCTGGTTTGCATGGTGCATGATATTGCCACAGGGCACTCTTTGTGCCGCCGGTTTGTAGTCAGAGCCGGAACGCCTGCGCGAGTTACTTCCTCATGCCATTAACGGCAACGCCTCACCTGGTTTTGCGCAGCACCTTTAAGGCGAGAGATTCCAAAGATTTCGTTTGTGTCCCATCCCGGCGGCAGGTTAACGGACTGCAGTAAATAGTAGGGTCGAATGGAAAACGAATCGCCAATGGGGAGCCGGACTCCTATCTGAAAGCGGTTCTGTGTGAAGCTGCTGCCGCCGTTGGCGAAGGGGTTAAACCACGGCACGATGAAGAACTCATTGTTCACGACCAGCACCGGCGGCCGCGCCGTGCGGATGGGCAGGGCATACTCGAAGCCGGGGCGAAATCGAAGGCGAGCTGAAGCAGGCCGGTCGTCAGGAAAACGTCCCTCGATGAGCGTCCGAAGGTTGGGCTTCCACGGCCCCCGCGACGTGCTCAGGGTGAGATTGAGCATCAGCCGGTTTTCGTAAGCGATGGCGGGATTCCCAGGAAAGCGCTGGTAACGATAAATCGGTATCAGCGTGAACCACGGACGCAGTCGAAAGGCCACGCCGCCTTGAACGAAATACTCGAACAGGTTGGACGCTCCCTCGTCTAGCCGCTCGTGGAATTCGATATCGAGAGATCTATTGCCCGAAAACGGGGTGGAAATTCCCTGATCGAGCCAGAGCCCTATCTGCTTCTCATTTTCTGGATCCTCGGGCTCCGGTTGTTGCTGCGCCCTGGCCATCATAGCCGGGAAGCAACTGCACAGAAGCGCCAAGACACAGATTATGCATCCCATCATCATCCACCTAACTGTGGAAGCATCTCCCGTACTCCGGGGAAAGTAATTCCGCCGTTCGTCGGAGCGGAACCACGGCTCCTGCCCGCCTTATTCTGATTTGCCCGACTTCTCAATCCGTACATTGGCCAG
>Ga0207156_10090_pt2 | contig 19021 bp, 22 predicted proteins | sample Alteio_BWMinHeat_24_FD_153514 | JGI IMG/M metagenome (GOLD analysis project Ga0207156, IMG submission 153514) | Enriched cells from forest soil in Barre Woods Harvard Forest LTER site, Petersham, Massachusetts, United States -... | ecosystem: Environmental > Terrestrial > Soil > Temperate forest >...
CGAGACCGCTTTCCCTAAGCCGTTCTCCGCGTTGCCCGCGGGGATTTATGAAGCCCAGGCGGTGCTCGACGTCAACCACAACTACAACTACAAGGGGCGGGGTCCCGACGACTGGGTCAGCCCGGTGGTAATGCTGGCGGGGTGGAAGCCCGGCGTGGGAGATGAGCCGGTGCTGTCGCTCGACCGCCGGGTGATCGAAGATCCGCAACGCGCTGCCGCGTTCGCCAAGTTGAAGCAGGCCGCCACCGCGGACGTCGCCCAGTACGACGAGATGGAGAGCCCGCTTCTGACGCGCTTCTGGGGCAGGCAGGCCAGGATCCGGGCGTGGGTGATCCTGCCGCCGACCTATGCCACGCACGCCAACGAAACCTACCCGACCGTGTATTGGACGCATGGGTTTGGAGGCGACATCGACGGCGCGCTGGTGTCGGGCCTGCGTATTTACGAACGAATGAAGGCGGGCACAATGCCGCCCATGATCTGGGTCATGCTCAACGAGTCGATTCCGCAAGGCACGCACGAGTTTGCCGATTCGGTGAACGACGGCCCCTGGGGCGCAGCTCTCACCACCGAGTTCATTCCCCATCTCGAACAGAAGTTCCGCATGGACGCCAAGCCCACGGGCCGCCTGCTCAACGGCCACTCGAGCGGCGGCTGGGCCACGCTGCAGCTGCAGATCAACTACCCCAAGGTTTTCGGGGGCACCTGGTCTACTTCGCCCGACCCCAGCGACTTCCACGACTTCACCAATGTCGATCTCTATGCCGCGAATGCGAACCTGTATCGCAATCCCGACGGATCGCCGGTTCCCATCATGCGCGACAACGGCCGGGTCGTGGCAACGATGGAGCAGTTGGCCCGCCTGGAACAGGTCCTCGGGCCATATGGAGGGCAGCTGGAATCGTTCGACTGGGTGTTTTCTCCCAAGGGGCCGAGCGGCGCACCGCAGCCGATGTTCGATCGTGCTACCGGGCAGGTGCATCCGGAGGTGGTGGCTTACTGGCACGACCACTACGATCTGGCCCACATCGTCGAGTCGACCTGGTCCCAGCGCGGCGACGATCTCAAGGGCCGCATTCACTTGATTGTGGGCACCGCCGACACGTTTTATCTCGATGGGTCGGCGCGCAAGTTTGAAGCCGTGCTGACGCGCGTGGACGCCCAGCCCCACTTCACCTATCTCCCCGACCGAACCCACTTCAATCTCTACGAGGTGGGCAAGGACAAGCTGACGGACAAGTACGGGCTCTTCGACCAGATCGGTGCGGAGATGTGGGATGTGGCGAGGCCGGGCGCGAAGTGGAAGGAAGAACCGCCCAAGAAAAAAACCAAGCGGCCCCAAAAGCCGAATTAGAGCGGCGCGACCTAGCACCGCGGCGCCGGCTCTGGATTGAATCTATCCCGGCGCCAGCCAGGCGCGCCGCCGTTCGAGGTAGTTGCGCAGGGAAGGATCGCGCTCGAGGCCAATGGCGATTTCATACGCGTCGCGAGCCTCAGGGGTGGCTCCGGTGCGGGCCAGGAGATCGGCGCGCGCCGCCCAGTAGGGCTGATATTCGATCACCCGTGCATCGCCGCCGACGGAATTCAAAATTGCGAGGGCCGCGCCGGGGCCCTGGATCTCGGCCACCGCGATCGCCCGGTTGATGGCGGCGACGGGGGAACCGGTGAGTTCAAGAAGCGCGTCATAAAGTTTGACGACAGCGGGCCAGTTGGGCAGTCCCTCGCGCCGCCGCGAAACGTGGGCCGACTGGATGGAGGCCTCAAGTTGATACCGCCCGATCAGTCCCATGGCGCCGGCGCGCCGCAAGGACGCTTCGGCTTCACGGATCCGCTCCTGGTCCCAGAGAGAAATATCCTGCTCCGCCAGCGCAATGTACTCGCCTTCGGGACCGCGCCGCGCGCGCCGGCGCGCCTCGGCATAGAGCATCAGCGCCAGCAACCCAAGAGCTTCCGGCTCTCCGGGCAAGAGTTCCGTGACCAGGCGGCCGAGATAGATGGCCTCTTCGGCCAGGTCGCGCCGGGCTGGATCGGTCCCCACCGGGTCCAGCCATCCTTCGGAAAAAGCGGCGTAGATGGCGTCGAGAACCGTTTCCAGGCGCTCGGGCAACTCCTCGCGTTCGGGAATGCGGAGCGGGATCCGCGCCTGGCGGATCTTGGTCTTGGCGCGCACCAGGCGCTGGCCCATGGCCGCCGGAGACATCAGAAAAGCCGACGCAATCCGCGCCGCATCCAGTCCCAGCACGACCTGCAGGATCAGGGGTGCACGAATGGAGGCGTCGATGGAAGGATGCGCACAGGCGAACATCAGGCCCAGACGGCGGTCGGGAACCTCGCCTTCGTCCAAAGGCTCGGTGAGGCTCTCTGTTTCGATTTCAAAATCGTCGGCGGGTGCTTCGTTCTTCCGCCGGCGCGCGGTGTCGATCAGCTTGCGCCGCGCCACCGTCAGCAGCCACGCTTCGGGATTCGCCGGACAGCCCTTCACCGGCCAGTCTTCGAGAGCCGCCGCGAACGCGTCCGACAGAGCGTCTTCCGCCGCGGCTACGTTGCCCGATCGCGCGGCCAGAAATGCCACCAGCTTGCCGTAACTGTGGCGCGCCACCGCTTCTGCGGTCTCATGCACCAGCGCGCCACTGCACGGGCTCATCGCTTCCCCGGTCACCTGGCCGCGGCTACTGCTGGTTCGGCGGCGTTTTGCTCGTAATTTGCAGGCCCCATCGCCCAGATGGCCCGCACTTCGACGACGCCGTGGCCCACGCCGGGGCATTTGCCGGCCCACGAGAGCGCGGCGTCGAGATCCGGCACCTCGATCAGGTAATAGCCGCCCAGCTGTTCCTTGGAATCGATGAACGGGCCATCGAGGACCTGGGTTTTGTTGTTGTTGGTGCGCAGCGTGGTGGCCGTGGAACTGGGCCGCAGCCGGTTGGAGCCCTTCAAGACGCCAGCCGCCGACAGCGCCTGGGTGTACGCGCCGTAAGCAGCTACGCCCTGTTGCTGTTGCTCCGGGGTCATCTTGTCCCAGCCCGACTCATCTGAATACAGCGTCAAGAGATATTGCATGTCGAACCTCCGTGTTTTGGATTGTAGGGGCGCCAGCAATGACGCTGTGCCCCGTCACTACCATGACGCAGGAGCACCTAGGCATTTCGACAAGCGGGTACGACTATTTCGACAAAAATTTCAACCGCCGCCCGCGGTTTCTGCACCCTGATCCCTGAAACCTGACCACTGTCTTTAAAACGTGTGTCGCTTTCCCTCGCCGACGGGGGCAAGTTTCAGCAGGCCCAGTTCGCCGGCCAGGCGCTCCAGCCTGGCCCGGGTCGCGGCCATGGGCGGCACCAGCGGCAGCCGGACCGTGTCGCTGCACTTGCCCATCAGGTTCAGGACGGTTTTGACGGGCGCGGGATTGGACTCCCAGAAATTGGCCTCGAACAGGCCTCCGTAGCGGCGCTCGAGTTCGCGGGCCTCGGTCCAGTCGTTTTCGAGGGCAGCGCCGATCATGCGGCTCACTTCGGCGGGAGCCTCGTTCGAGGCTACGCTGATGAGGCCGTGGGCGCCGATGCCGATGGCCGCAAGCGCCAGGTTGTCGTCGCCGGAAAACACCTTGAACCCCTGGGGCACCCCGTGAACCAGCTGCGCGATCTGGGGCAGTTTGCCGCTGGCCTCCTTGATGGCCTGAATGTTGGGCGCGGCTTCGGCCAGGCGGATGACGGTTTCGGGTTCGAGATTGGCGGCGGTGCGGCCGGGAACGTTATAGAGAACAACGGGCAGTGGGTCCACAGCCTTGGCGAGCGCAAGAAAATGCTGGAACTGGCCTTCCTGGGTGGGCTTGTTGTAATACGGGTTGGCGGAGAGCACCGCGGCGAGGCCCCTGATCGGGCGCAGCAGTCCGGCCTGGCGCACCACCACCCGGGTGGAGTTGTGAGTACACCCGGCCCACACCGGCACGCGCCCCGCCGCCGCGTCGAGCACGATGCGGACAGTGCTGAGCCACTCGTCTTCATCGAGCGTAGCCGCCTCGCCCGTCGACCCACAGGCGACCAGGAAGTCGATGCCCGATTCGATCTGCCAGTTCACCAGCGCCCAGAGGGCCCGTTCATCGATCGATCCATCAGCCCGGAAAGGCGTCACGATTGCGGTGCCACAGCCGATTGTGTCCATAACAGGAAAGTATAAAGGCAGGGAACAGGGAACAGGGTTCAGGGATCAGGGGCGGCGGCGCAAATTGGAAGGAATGTCACGCGCCCCCTGGGTGACCGCAACAATCTCGATTTTGTCTTCCAGAATGCGATAGAGCGTGAGGTATGCGCCAACCGGCCAGAAGAGGATGGGCTTGTCCGTGAGATCTTTGCGCGTGTGCCCTGCCCGCGGATTATGCGCAAGCATGGCGAAAGCTTCACGCAGCTTCGCATCCCATCGGTCGGCGGCTTCGATGTTGTCCTGAGCGATGTACTCCCAGATGTCGTCTAAGTCCTGGTCTGCTTCCGCAGTCAAGACGTACTTGCTCATGCGATGCGCTTTCTTCGCTGCGCCGATTTCTCCTGGATGCGGCGCAATGATTCTTCGGCGGTCACATATTCTCCGCGGTCAAGGGAATCAAGCCGCGCCTGGAGTTCGCGGTTAAACGCCGCAAGCTGCTCGGCGCGCGATTGCTCGTGTTCCTCCAGTAGCCGAAGCGCTTCGCGAACCACCTCGCTTGCCGAGGTGTACCGGCCGGACGCTACCTTATCGGAGACAAACTTCTCCAGCTCAGGCGTGAGTGACACATTCATGGGGACTCTCCTGCAACGATTCGTAGCTCGAATAACAAACTTTGTCAAACTTGGCCATCATCAACCATCGATCGATCAAAATGTGTCTGCATCAATAATGACATCATTTATGCGATAATAGATGCGGATTGGAGGAATTCGATGCGTACTACGGTCACCCTGGACGACGCCCTCTTGAAAGATGCTCGCCAATTGAGCGGCATCAAGGAAATCGGGCCCCTTCTGAAGGCTGCGCTTCAGGCTTTGATCTATCGAGAGGCGGGATTGCGGTTGGCTCGACTGGGCGGGTCACAGCCTGATTTGGAGGACATTCCTCGCCGTCGTTCCGAGTGAGCCCAAACCGTGATTCTCGTCGACACTTCAATTTGGATCGATCACTTTCGTTCGAGCAATAGAAGCCTTGTTACTCTGATCGACACCGTACAGGCGACGGTGCATCCATGGGTGACCGGCGAATTAGCCTGCGGAAATCTGGCGAATCAAAGCAACACACTTTATTTGTTGAAGTCGCTTCCCCAGGCGGCGATTGCGACCGAGGACGAAGTCCTCTTTCTTATCGACAAGCACAAAATCTCGGGGAAAGGCGTCGGATACCTGGATATGCACCTTCTGGCTGCGGCGGCGCTGGGAAATCTGAAGATATGGACGCGTGATAAGAGACTGGGAGAAATCGCCGCCCTGCTTGGGTTGAACGCCTCAATCAGTCCTCCACCGGAAATCGTGATGCCGACTGCAAACGTGTCCGATACCACTCTCTTTTGATATCCGAGGCGATCTACTTGTCCGTATCCTCGAATGCAAATTTCCCCAGCGCAAACGGATGCGAGACCTGCGGTTTGGTGTCTGATCCAACGGCAGGATAGGGGTCCGGGTTGTAGGTTGGGAAACCCCAAATCGCCCCAGTTCGCATGTCGATCGCCACCAGGCCTAACGCTTGCTTGCTGCCATCCGGAGCCCGCAACATGCGAACTCCGGGTTCGATATGAAACGGATATGGGGATGAGTCCGCTTTCGCAGGTTGGGGGTGAATGTACGGCCGGATCGCGATCGCACTCAAGGCAATCGCAATCACCAGCAAAAGAGACTTTGTCAGTAAGTCAGTTCTCATGGAGCGCCTCCTGAAAAACAAGAGTTGGGGGACAAAGCGTCGAAGGACCACTACGTCGGGCAAACACACGATGAGTGCAGTCCTCAGATTGGAGAGCGCAAGCAGGATAAATCGCGGGTCTACAGCCGGTCGAACACTTCGCGGAAGTCCCAAACGCCGGGGGGTTGGTGTGCGAGCCATTCGGCGGCGCGCACCGCGCCCAAGGCGAAGCCGCGGCGGCTGAAGGCATCATGGCGCAGTTCAATCATGTCGCAATCGCTCGTCGCGCGGACGATATGCTCGCCCTTGGCGTCGCCTACCCGATGTGAAGTGACGTCGACCTCGGCGCCTGGCCGGGCGGCCTGGATGATTTCTTTCAGGGTAAGGGCAGTGCCGGAAGGAGCGTCGAGTTTGGTGGTGTGATGGGTTTCAGAGATGGAGAAGATGTAACCGTCGAGCCTGGCCAGGTCCGCAGTGAGGCGGAACAGTTTCTGCACGCCGATCGAAAAGTTGGTGCCGTAGAGTAACGCACCATTACGCCGCTCGGCGATGGCCTTCATGGCATCAAGCTGCGCGTACCAGCCGGTGGTGCCGACAACGATGCGGCATCCCAGGGCCAGCACGGCGCGCATGTTTTCGACCGCTGCGTCGGCGGTGGTGAAGTCGATGACCGCATCGACGCCGGCGAGGGTGGGCGCCGTCAGCGCCGCGGCGCCGCTGTTCTCGTTGATGTCCATGGCGCGCACGCCGTGGCCGCGCCCGCGGGCGACTTCCGCGACCAGCGAGCCGGTCTTTCCCATTCCGAGTACGAGAAACAGCATGTCTTACTCCTAGCTCCTAGTTCGACTACGCAAGGATCAGCTTATGTGCTATCCCACCTTCGGCGCAAAAAAAGAAAGACGCGCCCAAGGTGGGGCACCCGTAGTTGTTTCTGATGCGAGATGCCTGAACCGCAGATCCCTCGACTGCGGCCGCCGCGGCGACCTTTGCTCGGGATGACACTTGGTAGCAGGTGAAAGCCGGCAGCTAGGAGCTAGAGGCTAGAAGCGGTTTTCTCGCTTCCACGTCGAAGATTTCCGGGTCGGGGTTCTGGAAGAACGTGGCATGCAGCGAACGCACCGCCTCGTCCGCATCCTCCTCGTCGATCATGAAGCTCATGTTGATTTCGCTGGCGCCTTGCGAAATCATGCGCACGTTGATGTGGCGTATGGCGGTGAACACCTGCGCGGCCATGCCGTTGCGCCCGCGGATATCCTCGCCCACCATGCACACCAGCGCCTTTTTGCCCTCGTATTTCACATCGGCCAGCTTGCTCAGATCGGCGGCGATCAACGGCAGCTTTTCGTTCGAGTCCACGGTCAGCGACACCGAGACCTCGCTGGTTGAAACCATGTCGACGGCACACTGGTGCCGGTCGAACACATCGAAGATGGCCTTGAGATAGCCGTGGGTCATGAGCATGCGGCTCGCGACCACGTCGATGATGCTCAGCTTCTTCTTGACCGCGATCGACTTGAATGGGCTTTTGCAATGCGGGGCCAGGGACGTGATGCGCGTGCCTTCGTTTCCGGGGTTACGGCTATTGAGCACCAGGACGGGGATGTTCTTCTTCACGGCGGGAAGGATGGTGGCCGGGTGCAGCACTTTGGCGCCGAAGTAGGCCAGTTCGGCGGCTTCTTCAAAGCTGATGACCTTGACGCGCAGCGCGTCGGGACAGACGCGCGGATCGGAGGTCATGATACCGTCGACGTCGGTCCAGATCTCGATGGAATCGGCTGCGAGCGCCCCGCCGATCAGTGCACCGGTAAAATCCGACCCGCCACGCCCCAGCGTCGTCGTGATGCCAGCCTCGTTGGAGCCGACGAACCCGCCCATCACCGGAACTTTGCCCTCGTTCACCAGGGGACGAACCTTTTCGTTGGCGCGCTTCTCGATGGCCGCGTCCAGGGGAATCGCCTTCTGAAACTGGGAGTCGGTAAGGATGATCTCGCGCGCATCCACGTGGGCAGCCTCGATGCCGCGCTCGCAAAATGCGGCGGCGATCATGCGGCTCGAGAGCCGTTCGCCGTAGCTCACAATCAGGTCCGAAATGCGCGGGGTCAGTTCGAGGATTGCGGCCAGTCCGCGCAGAACCTCGTCGAGCTGATCGAATTTCTGATCGATCCAAGTCACCAGGGCGGCGGCGTCTTTTTGATTCTTGATCAGTGCTGCCGCGGTATCGCGATGGCGCGAGCGCAGGCGCGAACTGATGGCCAGTGCCCCGGTACGGTCGCCCTGCGACGCAGCGGAGGCAGCGCGCAGCAACTGGTCGGTCACCTTGGCCATGGCGCTGACCACGACCACAGGGTGCCTGCCGGCGGAAACACGGCCAGCCACGATGGCGGCGGTGCGGTTGATCGCGGCGGGATCCTCCACCGAGGTGCCGCCGAATTTCATCACAACAAGGCTCATTTAAAACATCCCATATCGATGAGCTCAACCTCAGGGGCTAAAGCCGCGTTTCGTGTTTGCCTACTTGATGTCAGGGCTGAAGCCCTGACCTACCATCCGCGAACCCTCATGCCTGAGCGGCGGCGACCGACGCAGGCTCCAGCTTGCCCAGGCTCGCCAGTAACTCCGCATTCAGAATCGCAGCACCCGCGGCGCCGCGAATGGTGTTATGCGACAAGACCGTAAACTTCCAATCGAGCAGTCCGCAGGGGCGCAGCCGCCCCACGGTGACGCCCATGCCGCGTCCGCGATTGCGGTCCAGTCGCGGCTGGGGACGATCGTCCTGCGGCGCCCACTCCACCGGCTGCTCCGGCGCCATAGGCAGGTTCAGCCCGGCAAGCGGCTGAAACTCCGCCCACGCGGCCAGCATGTCCTCGCGGGTCACCGGCCGGCCCAACTTGTTGCCCAGCTTGATCGAGACGCTTTCCGTGTGCCCGTCCTCCACCGCCACGCGGTTGCAGTGGGCGGTCATCCTTGCCGCCAGCGGCTCCACAGCGTGTTCGGCGAGGCGGCCAAGCAGCTTCAGCGTTTCGGCCTCCATCTTTTCCTCTTCGCTCTTGATGTAGGGGACCACGTTGCCCAGGATGTCCATGGAAGGGACTCCGGGATAGCCCGCGCCGGAGACGGCCTGCATGGTCGCGACGAAAATCTGCTCCAGGCCAAACCGTTCTTCGAGGGGTTTGAGCGCCATCACCAGGCCAATCGCCGAGCAGTTGGGATTAGTGACCATGTATCCGCCCGACTCCTTGCGCCAGGGCTGCTCCTCGATCAGGTGCAGATGCTCGGGATTCACTTCGGGGATCACGAGCGGCACATTGGCGTGCATGCGGAAGGCGCTTGAATTGGAGACCACGGCGCAGCCCGCAGCAGCAAACCTCGGCTCCATTTCACGGGCGATGTCCGCATCGAGCGCGGCAAAAATGATGCGCGGCGCGCCCGCCGGCTCAGCCGGAGAGACGGTCATGCGGGCGATGCGATCCGGCAGCGGAGTGTCGAGCCTCCACCGGGCTGCGTCGCCGTATTTTCTGCCGCTGGAGCGGTCGCTGGCGGCCAGCCAGGCGACCTCGAACCAGGGGTGGTTTTCGAGTAACTGGATGAAGCGTTGGCCGACCATACCAGTCGCGCCCAGGATGCCGATGGGATATTTGCTTTGCATGGCAGTAAACACTCCAGTGTACAGGAGCGGTAGCGGAGCTTCATTTACGGAATGCGCGGCCGGAGGATGCGGTGGCTCCGGAACAATCGACGTTCCCTCCGCGTATCTGACAATGGCGCGAATACGTCATGGCCATCGCGCGCCGGTGATGCCCAAGGAGAGACTCATGCGCAGGAACGTCGTGGTTGCCGGGATCAGTTTGATGATGCTTTTTACCTTTGCGGGAGTGCTCGCCAGGCCGGCTGCTGCACCCAAGAACGGCAGCGGCACCATCGTGATCGTTTTCAAGGATGGCCACCGGCAGACGTTCAACTTGTCCGACATCGAGAGGGTGGAATTTCCGGCGGCGGCGCTGGCGGCCGGCGATAATAGCCCGGCCAATGCCGATGCGCCCCCGCGCGGCCACTACGTGGGCAAATGGGAATGCGGCGACGGCAACGGCAGCAATTTCTACATCACCCTGAAAGAGAGCGGCGACGCGATGCGCTCGATCGGCGATGAACACGGCCGCTGGGTTTATGTGAACGGCGAAGCGCGGGTGAGCTGGGACGACGGGGCGCAGGACGCGATTCGCAAGATCGGGTCGCACTACCAGAAGTTCGCCTATCACGAAGGGAAATCGTTCACCGACCAGCCCGACAACGTGACCAACGCAAAGCTGACCAACCCGCGGCCGATCTAGGGCCAGCTCCTGGCGATTAGCAAAAGGGGATCACTGGTGGTCCGGCGAAGGTTCGTGACTCCGCGGCGGAACCGGATGGGCGTCGGCCCACTTTGAGGCTTTCTTTTGCACTCTGAGGCGTTCGAACATCCCCAGTCTCGCGGCCGATTCATCGCGATTCTTGGCGAATTGCACCTGCATGTCACCGTTGGCGCCGGCTGCCGCCAGGTTCTGCCAGAAATAGGCCTCGGAGTAGCTCTGAGGAACGCCCCTTCCGCTGTTGTAAAGAACGCCGAGGTTGTTCTGGGCCCATGGGAAACCCTGGTCGGCGGACTTTTTCCACCAGACGGCCGCCTGGGCATAGTCCTGCGCGATGCCGTGGCCGAGGTAGTAATCGTATCCAAGCTTGTATTGCGCAACCTTGTCGCCGGCCTTTGCTTGCTCGATCACGTCTACGTCGATCGGGGGGGCCGACACCGAAGAAGTCGTGGGTATATCCGCGGCCTTACTGTCTTGCTCAGGAGAAGTAGCGGGAGCTGGTTTTGCTTCCTGCGCTGCTTCTGGCTTTTGTTCCTGCTTTGGTTCCGCGAGGGTTGGCTCTGCTCCCTGCGCCCCGGGCGCTGCGGGCTCCTGCACGCATTTCACCTTCGCTCCATCAGTTCCATGGAGAGGGGCCACGGGGGCCATCAGAGCGAAAAGCAAACATGAAGCTGCGTTCAGACGCTGCATTCCTTGTCCTGTCAGAGGCATCGGGGGATGTGCTAGATACCGATTCTTCCACCTCTACATTCGGTTTGCAACCGGCAATTGGTAATATTCAAACGTTTCACCCCGGGCCATAACGGGGAAAAGCGTTTCGGCGCACAAGGGGTCGACCCCGACATCGGTCCTATCGCATCGCCGCCAGCACGGCATCGGCAAACTGGGTGGTACTGGCTGTGCCGCCCACGTCGCGGGTGAGGGTCTTGCCGTTCCCATAGACAGTTTCGAGCGCTTTCTGCACCCGGGTGGCCGCCGCCTCTTCGTCCAGGTGGTGCAGCATCAGAACCGCCGACTGCAATAGCGCTGTCGGGTTGGCAATATCCTTGCCCGCAATGTCCGGCGCCGAACCATGCACGGCCTCAAAGATGGCGCACTCCACGCCCAGGTTCGCGCCCGGCACCAGCCCCAACCCGCCCACGAAAGCCGCGCAGAGATCGCTCACGATATCGCCGTAGAGATTCTCGAGCAGCAGCGTGTCGTACTGGTAAGGATTCATCACCAGTTGCATGCAGGTGTTGTCGATGAGGTGCTCGCCATAAATTATGTCCGGAAATCCCTCCGCGACCTTGCGCGCACAGCGCAGGAACAGCCCGTCGGAGAGCTTCATGATGTTGGCCTTGTGGATGGAGTGAATCTTCTTGCGCCCGTGCTTGCGCGCGTATTCGAATGCGAATTTCGCAATGCGCGTCGAGCCCTTTTCGGTAATGACCTTGATGCTCTCCACCACCCCGGGAACCACTTCATGTTCCAGGCCCACGTATTCGCCCTCGGTGTTTTCGCGCACGATGATCAGGTCCACGCCGGGCCACTTGGATTCGAGACCGGGCAGGTTCTTGATGGGGCGGAAATTAGCGAAGAGGTCGAACTTCTTGCGCAGCGTGACGTTGATGCTCTTGAAGCCGCCCCCGATGGGAGTGGTCACCGGTCCCTTGAGTGCCACCTTGTTGCGTTCGATCGATTCGTAGAGCGCCGTGGGGATGTATTCGCCGAAAATTTCAAACGCTTCGGCGCCCGCCGAGTAGCGCTCCCATTCCCACTTGACGCCGGTAGCCTCGAGAATGCGGACCACGGCCTGGGTGACTTCAGGGCCGATGCCGTCGCCGGGGATGAGTGTGACTCGATGCGTCTTTGTCTCTGTCATATTTGTTAGCTTCCAGCCTCTAGTTCCCAGGTTCCGCTGGCTTTCATTCGGCCTTCTCTGATCCCTGTTCCCTGTTCCCTGATCCCTGCTTCTTGTGTCCTTCCAGCAGCCCTTCCAGTTCTTCCTTGAATTCGCGCACGTCTTTGAAGTCGCGATATACCGAAGCGAAGCGGATATAGGCAACCGTGTCGAGGCCCTTGAGGTGGTTCATGATCAGCTCGCCGATCTCGCGCGTGGTGCGCTCCCGTTCGGGGGCGTCCATGAGAAACGTCTCGGTGGCGTCGACGATGGCTTCGAGCTTCTTTGACGGGACGGGGCGCTTTTCGCAGGCGCGCAGAAGCCCGCTGAGCACCTTCTGGCGATCGAACCGCTCCCGGCGCCCGTCCTTCTTGACCACCATGTAGGGGATTTCGTCGATGCGCTCGTAGGTAGTGAAGCGACGATTGCAGCGTTCGCACTCCCGGCGCCGCCGGATGGCGTCAGCCTCCTTGCTCTCGCGCGAATCCACCACCCGGTCTTGCCCAAAGCCGCAGTACGGACACTTCATGCTAGGGGAATTTTACGGCATGGAACGGCGGGCCATGGGAAACCGGCTTTGCTGGAGGAGAAACCTGGACAACTCTTCGTGCGAGAGCGATCCGGTGCTATTCTGCGTTGGGGAAAGCCATGGAAAGCCTGATCGAGCGCCACCTTGGAGAAATCGCAAATCTCTGCCGCCGGTTTGCCGTGCGACGATTGGCTGCATTTGGCTCAATTCTGCGCGATGACTTCGACCCCGAGCGGAGTGATGCCGACTTCTTGGTGGAGTTTGAGCCCCTTCCCGCCGCGCTGAGAATACAGAATTATCTAAATCTGCGGGAGGCCCTTGGCTCGCTGTTGTCTCGTCGGATCGATCTCGTCGAGGATGGCTCCATCCGTAACCCCTACATCCTTCGAAAAGTCAACGAGCAGCAGCGGCTCCTCTATGCAGCGTGACGCGAAGGCTTACCTTTGGGATATCGACGCTGCGGCCGAAAGTATTCAAGCTTTCACGCTCGGCAAAACCCTTGACGACTATCTCGGGGACGAGATGCTTCGCGCCGCCGTCGAACGCAAATTTGGCGTGATTGGCGAAGCTTTGTCTCAACTGCTGCGTCTCTTTCCGCAGTATCGCGGTTCCATCACTCTTCCAGAGCAGGTCATTGCCTTTCGCAACCAGATCATCCATGGCTATGCGACTGTCCGTGACGACATCGTTTGGGAGATTGTGACAGTTTATCTTCCACGGTTGAAGGGGGAAGTCGTTGCGCTTCTCGATAGACCTGACCTGTCATAAGGTACGCAACGTCTATCCCAGAAAATCCGCAATTGCCCCCACCACCGTCTGCTGTTCGTCTTCTCGCAACTCAGGGAAGATGGGCAGCGCCAGCACTTCGCAGGCCGCGCGCTCGGCTTCAGGGAACTCTCCTTCGGAGTAGCCCAGGCTCTTCAACGCATCCTGCAGATGCAACGGGACAGGATAATAAATCTCGGTGCCGATCTGGCGGCTGCTGAGAAACTCGCGCAGGGCATCCCGGCGCGAGGAGCGGATCACGTACTGGTGCCAGACGTGGCGGCTGCCTTCGACCTCGCGGGGCAGGACGATGCCCTGGGCGGGGTAGGGGCCTCCTTCCGCCAGTCCGGCCGCCCGGAATAGCGCGTCGTATCGTTCCGCTACCGTGCGCCGGGCCTGGTTCCATCCCGTAATGTACTTGAGCTTGACGCCGAGGATCGCGCCCTGGAATCCGTCCATGCGGGCGTTCCACCCTAGCTCGTCGTGATAGTACCGTCGGCGCATCCCGTGCTGGCGCAGCATGCGCAGCCGCTCGGCCACCTGGTCTGAATTCGTAGTCACCATGCCCGCATCGCCCGCCGCGCTCAGGTTCTTGGTGGGATAAAAGCTGAAGGCCGCCGCTTCGCCGAGCCCTCCCGCCTTGACTCCTTGCGACTCCGCACCCCAGGCCTGGGCGGCGTCTTCGATGACCGTCAGCCCATGGGTCTTTCCAAAACCGGGAGAAAACGTGGTTTGCCCATACAGATGCACCGGCAGCACCGCCCGTACTGACGAACCACCTGGCCCGTCCAGCACCGCCTCCACCGCCCTGGGGTCAAGGTTGAAGGTGGCGGGGTCGATGTCTGCCAGGACGGCGTTGGCGCCCGCCCGCAGGATGGCGCTGACCGAAGCAAAAAAACTGAAGGGCGTGGTGACAACCGCCGCGCCAGGGCCAAGCCCGGTTGCCGCGAGTGCCAGCCAGAGAGCATCGGTGCCCGAGGAACAGCCCACCGCGTGGGCCACGCCGAGGTGCGCTTCGGCGGCGCGCTCGAAGGCCGCAACCGATTCTCCCAGAATGAATTGCCGGGAATCGAGCACCTCCGCGAGCGCCTCGGCCAGTTCCTGCCGCAGGGGGCGATACTGCCGTTCCAGGTCCAGCATGGGCACCGCCTGCACGGTTTCCCGTGCCGTGTTCGGCAGGCGGATTTCGGTGCTTTTCACCCATCAATGCTATCAGCAGGGGCCGCTCGCGGCGGCGGCCACGGGCGGATCAAGAACCCGATTCGGGCGGAGCTTGATGCTCCCAGTTGAAAACGTTCGTGATCCACTATATTGTGGTCACATTGCGGGATTCGGTGGCACCGGGGCTTCCGGCGCCGCCCTCGCGGATTTGTTTGTACCCACGATTTCGAGACTGAAACGCATCCAACCGTTGAGGAAAGTAGGAGATCGGCAAATGGAAAATAAGCCGGCACAAAACATTCAGGATACGTTCCTGAATACCGTTCGCAAGGACAAGACCCCCATCACCATTTACCTGGTCAGCGGTGTCAAGCTTACCGGCAAAATCCGGTCCTTCGACAAGTATTCCGTGCTCTTAGAGAACAACAGCCAGGAGCAGTTGATATTCAAGCACGCTATTTCTACGGTGGTCAGCAACCGGAGCGTTCTCCATAGCGAGCACCGTCCGGCCACCATGCATACGGGCCTCGGTCCGGCGCCGGTGGGCGCACCGTCCGCGACCGGGACCGGCGATAGCCCGCGAGGAGCGGTTCCGATTGGAAGTTGAGCCCCGGAGGAGTAGTGCGTCCGGTGTCCGCTGGAGCGGCGGTGCTGAACGGGCGATTCTCGTAGGAGTGGATCTCGCAACACGTTCGCGTATCAGCCGGGCTGGTCTGGCAGGTGCGCGGGCGGCTGTGCGTTTAAGTGGGAGCGCCGAACACGAGGGCGATCTGCAACGCGACGACGGCGCGCCCCTGGAAACCCAGCCGCCTCGCTCATCCCCACTGCTGTCCGGCGGCCTGGACACCGAGGAGTCACTGGCCGAGTTCCGCGAACTGGTTTCGAGCGCCGGAGCCCAGATCGCGGCGGAGATCATTCAGCGTCGTCCCCGTCCCGATCCGGCAACGCTCATCGGGGCCGGCAAGGTCGAAGAGATCGCAGGGGTTGCGGCCTCTACCCAGGCCGACCTCGTCCTCTTTGACCACGACCTCTCTCCCACCCAGTTGCGCAACCTCGAAGCCGCGCTCCCCTGCCGCGTGCTCGATCGCACTCAGCTCATTCTCGACATATTTGCCCGCCACGCCCGTACCCGCGAGGGCCAGTTGCAGGTCGAGCTCGCCCAGCTCGAGTACATGCTTCCGCGCCTCACGGGGCGCGGGAAAGCCATGTCGCAACTGGGCGGCGGCATCGGCACGCGCGGACCCGGCGAAACCCAGCTCGAAACCGATCGGCGGCGCATTCAGCGCCGCATCGACCAGCTCAAGCTCGACCTTGAAGCGGTCCGCCGCGTCCGCCGCCAGCAGCGCCAGCGCCGCGAGTCCGTGCCCGTGCCGACAGTTGCCCTGGTCGGCTACACCAACGCCGGCAAGAGCACGCTGTTTAATCGCATCACGGGTGCGCACGTGCTCCAGTCGCCGCAGATGTTTGCCACTCTCGATCCAAAGCTGCGCGCCATCGAGCTTCCCAGCCGGCGCCGCGTTCTGTTGTCCGACACTGTGGGGTTCATTCGCAACCTGCCCCACACCCTGGTGACGAGCTTCCGTGCCACGCTCGAAGAAGTGGAGCAGGCCGAAGTGCTGGTCCACGTCCGCGACGCGGCTTCCACGTATGGAGACGAGCAGAAAGCGCAAGTGGAAAAGGTGCTCGGCGAACTGAATGCGCTCTCCAAGCCCCGCATCGAGGTACTGAACAAAATCGACCTGCTGAGCCGGCAGGAGCGGGACGGCATCGCCTCGCGGCTCGACTCGTCCACGCCCGCCGCCCGCGAAGTGCAGGTTTCGGCAGCCACGGGCGAGGGAATCGACTCCCTCATGGCGGCGATCGACGATGTGCTGTACTCCGACCCCGTAATCGAAGCCGAGCTTGACGTACCTCAACGCGAAGGAGCGGCGCTTGCCGCCATCGAAGCGGGGATGGTTATCCACAACCGCTCCTACGACGGCAACCTGGTTCACCTCACGGTCGCCGGTCCGGCCTCCCTCGTGGGACGTTTCCGCGAGTACAAGCTGCGCGACAAATAGAGGGCGCAACTTTTGTTTTGTCAGAAACCGCCAACTACTGCACGATCGAGCCAATGACCCACGGTACGACTATCGTTCTCACTGTGATCGGCAGGGTTATCGCGTTTGTTGTCTCCTTGATCTGCTTTTATCTTGCGTTTTTCCTTTATGAAAACGAAGACGGCATTTGGCAAAATCGCGTCGAGGATTTGTGGGTAAAAGTTCATGACAGAGCACAGATTACAGATAGCAAGTTTCTTGCGCTGTTCAATACTGTCGGCGGGACGATCACCACTCTTTCTAATGTCATCTTTGGTCAACGTCGCATTTCGATCCAAATGATCGCGACCTCGACCAATCTATCCTTACTTGGCTGTGTCGTGACCATGCTGTTACAAGACATGATTATGGTTCCATCACTAGTAGACTGGCGAGAGTATGCTGTATTTCTATCCGCATCCTTGTTGCTTGCTGGATTCGCAATTCTAGCAATTCGACGCCGAACAAGTTGGATTTCTTTGGCTGCGCTCCTCCCCGTCATACTAGTAATTGTGGGCAGTTTGAGAGCTGTCGTACACAGTTTGCACATGCGCCATTTTGCCGCTAACAATGCTGGTTTTGCTCTAGGACTTCCCGTGTTCCTATTCTTCTCGCTCGCTTGTGATGTCGGGGCTGTATGGATTCTTAGAAGGATGTTTTCGACTCTATCTGTGAGTCTTTCGCTCAGACAAATGCTGGGAATTGCCGTGATCTTAATCACATTGATCGCAATGCTTGTTCCAGTCCCCTCCTTGATCGTCCACGCTATAGCCACCCGGCTTTTTGTTACTCCGGCCACGTTGGTTTTTGGAACTCCGCCTTCTGTGTTTAAGGACCCTCCTTCGTCCTCGTTGTTTAACGACACTACATACTGGCTCCTCGATTCTGGTAGGATGTGGATTTTTTCCCTCAATGTGACCACAGTTATCTATTGTGTGATTCCACTATTAATCGTGGTTTTGATGGTTCTCAATAAAGTAATCTGGCCACTTGTCTCTCGGCTGACCTATTCGGTCGCACGGAATCGAATACTATTGAATCGGCGAGCAATGTTGTCCATCGGATGTCTGAGTTTGACTATTGCTCTAAATTTAGAGCACGTTGGCATCAAAGAGATCCTAAAGCTCATTCACTAGACCAAGGCGTACGAATTCTTTCGCCGGGTTTCGCAGAATCGCACTGTGGCCCGTCGCGGCGGCGTGGGCCTGTTCCTGTTATGCTCACCAGAAATGACCGTGCGTTTTCTCCTGCTTCTTGTCCTGGCTGGTGCGCTCAGCCTTGTATCCTCCGCGCAAACTACCACTCCGCTCTCCCCCGCTGAACGAGCGATGGTGGCCTACATCGATGCCAATCAGAAGGCGTCGAACGAACTGCTCGAAAAGCTGGTCAACATCAACAGCGGCACCCACAACCTTGAGGGCGTGCGGGCTGTGGGCCAGGTCCTGATGGCCGACCTCCGCGACCTTGGATTCAAAGTGCAGTGGATTCCGATGGAGGAGGTCAAGCGAGCGGGCGTGCTGGTGGCCGAACATCCCTGCCCGGAGCCCGGCAAGTGCGGCAAGCGGATGCTGTTTATCGGCCACATGGACACTGTTTTTGAGAAGAACAGTTCGTTCCAGTCGTACTCGGTGAAGGGCAATATCGGCACCGGCCCCGGTGTCAACGATATGAAGGGCGGCCTGGTCATCATGCTCTTTGCGTTAAAGGCCATGCAGGCTGCCGACGTGCTCAGGCAGGCCGAAATCACCATCGTGCTCAGCGGCGATGAAGAAGCACATGGCGAACCGGCAAGCATCGCCCGCCGCGACATGATCGCTGCTGCGCATCACAGCGACGTGGCGCTGGAGTTCGAAGGCACGCCGCGCCTCGATGGCATTTTCTACGGCAGCATTAGCCGCCGCAGTTCCATCACCTGGCACATTCAGACCACCGGTGAAACCGGCCACTCCTCCGGCATCTTCTCGGAGGAGAAAGGCTATGGGGCAATCTACGAGCTCACTCGCATGCTCGATGCATTCCGCACCCAGCTTCCCGAGCCGTACCTTACCTTCAACGTCGGAATGGTGCTGGGAGGGACGACTGTCACCGTCGACGAAGCCGGCAACAACGGCGCCGCGACGGGCAAGGACAACATCATCGCCCCGGCTGCTTACGCCAGCGGAGACATCCGCACCATCTCCAACGAACAGACCGCGCGCGTGGAAAAGAAGATGGAGGCCATCGCCGGGCAGCACCTGCCCAGGACCGGCGCGGCGATCAGCTTCGGCGAAGGGTATCCCGCCATGGCTCCCACCGCGCAAAGCCGCGCTCTGCTCGGCATTCTCAACCAGGTGAATGCGAGCCTGGGATTCGGCACCATGCCGGAGCTGGACCCGATGAAGCGCGGCGCGGGGGACATCTCCTT
>Ga0207156_10124_pt1 | contig 18997 bp, 16 predicted proteins | sample Alteio_BWMinHeat_24_FD_153514 | JGI IMG/M metagenome (GOLD analysis project Ga0207156, IMG submission 153514) | Enriched cells from forest soil in Barre Woods Harvard Forest LTER site, Petersham, Massachusetts, United States -... | ecosystem: Environmental > Terrestrial > Soil > Temperate forest >...
ATGATCAGCCACTTAAAGAGCAAGGGCGCGAGCACGGATGAGATCGATACAAGCGGACTCGCCATCCTCAGAGACCAAGGCGGGCTGCACGATAGATTTCGCGGCCGCGTCATGTTCCCGATAGTGGACTCCCAGGGACGGGCGATCGCGTTTGGCGGCCGCGTCATGGGAGACGGCGAGCCCAAGTACCTGAATTCACCGGAGACCGCGGTCTATACAAAAGGGCACAATCTGTACGGACTGGCGCACGCCCGAAACGCGATTCGGCAGCTCGGCTTTGCAATCCTGGTTGAGGGCTACCTCGATTGCATAATCCCATTCCAGGAGGGCGTTCACAATATCGTCGCCAGCCTTGGCACCGCGCTCACCGACAAACAGGTGCAACTCTTGCGCCGGTACATGGAGCAGCCCCGAATAGTGGTCAATTTCGATCCCGATTCGGCGGGCCAGAACGCGACCATGCGTTCAATCGAGCTCCTGCTGGCTGAGGGATTCAGAGTAAACGTCTTGCGCATGCCAACCAACGAAGATCCCGACGAGTACGTGCGAAGCCACGGGGTGGCGGCATTTCACGAACTCTTCAAGACAACGCAGCCTTACATCGAATACATAGTCGATCGGGCGATCGCGGACCACGACACGACGAGGCCCTCGGGCAAGGTCGAGGCGATCAACGCGATCCTGCCGCACCTGTCGCGCATGCGCGACAAAGTCGCGCGCGCAGACTACGCTGATCAAATCGCCAACCGGCTCAAGATCGATAGCCGCATTATCCGCGACGACCTCAAGCGCGTCGCTATAGACCGGCAGCCGAAGCTGGACCCCAAGCGAGTGCGCGCCGCGGCGGAGACGACTACCGCTGAGCGCAAACTGCTCGAGCTTATGTTCGCGAACCGCGAGGTGCGGCGAGCCATTCTCGCCAGTCTGAAGGAAGAAGACTACGCTGAGCTCGCCACGGAGCCCATCTTTGCGGCCTTGTTTACGATGGAGCGCGCCAACGTGGAGCCGGATTTTGCAGCGTTGAGCGAGTACGTCGAAGAGGGGCCGCATAGGGAACTGCTTTCAGAGTTGCTGATAAGCGACCTTTGGTGGGCAGGCGGGGATGATTTCGACAAGGTATTCAAACATGCCACCGAAGCGCTGGTCACGCTCCGGAATAAACGATTGGAGCGGCGGCAGGAAGCGATACAAATCGAAATCGGCGAAGCCGTGCGCGCTCGAGATGACGACCGCCTAAAGCGCCTGATGCAAGAGAAAGTGGAGGTAGGCAAGAGGAAACAATCGCTCATCACCGGCTAGGAAAAAGAGCCTCTTCAAGTGAATGAGACCGCGCGGTTTCGTTGGGCGCGGCGATCGAGAGAGCAACGGCGTTGGGGTTGCGCTGAATCAAATGCTTGCGCGAATACTGTCTTGACAGATCTTAATAATGAGGGTACCAATTCACAGTGGCCAAGCAGGCGCCGCGCGGCGGTTGTTGCCTGAAGGAGAACGTGCAATTGTCTGAGATCAACGAAAAATATCACGACGAGGTGGAGAAGCTCCTGGAAGTCGGCAAAGAAAAGGAGTATCTGACCTACGATGATATAAATCGTCTCCTGCCGCCCGATATGAATTCAGCCGAGGAGATCGAGGCGATTCTCGATGTGATAGGGGCCGAAGGCATTTCGATTTCAGATTCGGACGAGAAGTTTATTGAGACCGCCTCGTCAGGCAACGGCGACGGAAAGCTCGAGGACGGTCTTGACGAGGAATTAGATCTCGACCTCACACCCGGCAGCCTGGACAAAACCAACGATCCAGTCCGGTTGTACCTGCGCGAGATGGCGATCGTGCCGCTGCTGACCCGGGACGGCGAGGTCTCGATTGCGCGACGGATTGAGCGCGGACGCCAACGTGTGCTGCGCAGTGTTTCGCGCTCGCCGATTTGCATAGAAGACCTGATTCAGATGGGCGAGCGGTTGCGCCGCGGCGAGCTGCACATTCGCGAGCTCGTGGTCTTTAGCGAACAAGAGGCGGTCACGGACGAGCGGGTCGAGGAGTATTTCAATGCCACCGTCGAGGCCGGCAACGAACTCCGAAAGGGCCAGGCGCGAGCCCTCAAGCTCTACGAACGCCTGCGCGAAGAGCCGAAGAAGTCGGCGCGGTTGCCGCGCCTGCGTCGCAAGCTGGCCAGGGCTCGCATTGAGTTGAGCCGGCAAGCCCGCGCCACGGACTTGCTGGTTCAGCAACTGGACCACTTCATCGCGCTGCTGCGCGAGTGTCTCCTCAGAGTCCAAGACGCGAAGGTTGGCATAGAAAAGGCCCGCCGCGCGCTGGAAAAGAAGAAGTGGAACGAGGATGAGCGCGAGCTCAAGCGCAACGTGCGCGACGCGGAGCGCCGGCTGTCGGAAATGGAAGAGGGGTGGCGCGTAGGGGCCCGCGACCTGGACCGCTGCCTGGCGGCAATCGAAGTCGGCGAACAGGAAGCCAATGCCGCAAAACAAGAGCTGATCGAAGCAAACCTTCGTCTGGTGGTTTCGATTGCAAAGAAGTACACCAATCGTGGGCTCCAGTTCCTGGACCTGATCCAGGAAGGCAATATCGGACTGATGAAAGCAGTCGACAAGTTCGAATGGCGTCGGGGCTACAAGTTCTCGACCTATGCGACCTGGTGGATCAGACAGGCGATAACGCGGGCGATCGCAGATCAGGCGCGCACGATTCGCATACCGGTGCACATGATCGAGACGATCAACAAGCTCATCCGCACATCGCGGTCTCTGGTGCAAGAACTCGGGCGCGAACCCAGCTCAGAAGAGATCGCGCGAAAGATGGACATCCCGGTTTCGAAGGTCAGAAAGGTCTTGAAGATCGCCCAGGAGCCGATTTCGCTGGAGACCCCGATCGGTGAAGAGGAAGATTCTCATCTGGGCGACTTCATCGAAGACAAGACGATCGCCAATCCCGCGGACGCAGTCATCACGTCCAATTTGCGGGAAATCACTGAGGAAGTGTTAAAGTCGCTTACGCCGCGGGAAGAGAAAGTAATCAAAATGCGGTTCGGGCTCGGACCGAACGGCAGCGAACATACGCTAGAAGAGGTAGGGCAGCATTTCGCGGTCACGCGCGAGCGCATCCGTCAGATTGAAGCCAAGGCATTGCGTAAGCTCCGCCATCCATCCCGCTCACGAAAGCTCAAGGCTTTCCTCGAATCCGCCCGGCCATAGCCCGACCGAAGGGTCAATCAACGAAGTTATTGCTGAGATTGCCGTCGTCTATAGTGTGTCCTTTTGACTCACTTTGAGACTGCCAAAACAAAATTGGCAGCCTCACAGATTTATTGACATGAAAGGAGTTAAGGCCGTTCTTGCTTTGAGGGCTGCCAACACTGCCAAACCTTTAGCGGCGAGTTAAGTCGCAGCGCAGGAGTTGTTTGTGCGAGCGCCGAGGCGCCAAGTTAGTCAATGGGGCGGATCGGGCCATCGGTCCTGCCAAGCGTTTTGGATTGCGATTCCTCAGGTCCTGCGTCGTTTGGCGGGATAGAAGTAGGTCGCTGCCCAGCGCCCGGCTGAACCGTCGGGGCGGGCTGGTTCATTGGCGTCGGCTGAGTCGCGTCGAGCCCAGCCGTTTGCTTATAGCGGGACAACATGTCCTCCACGCGAGTTCGATTTCGTTCCGCCTCCAGTTCGCGATCTGCTTGGGCAACCAGTTCGTCGTCTGTCGGTCCGGCGGGCCGCCTCAGTCGACCGCGCATCTCCTCGATCGTCCCGGCAGGATCGAGCGGGTCCAACGGCGATTGGATGGCCGCGAGGTTCTCGCGCATGGAAGTCAGATGCGTGTCGTTGGCGAGATCTTCGCCGGCCTGCCGGCGCTCCTCGCGGAGGGACCGGGCTCTGGCGGCAGCGCTTTTTGCCTCGCCGATTTGTTGCTTCACCAGATCGCGTTGGGCGGACAGGTTCTCCAGCTCCGCCCCGGCGCGCGAGGCTCCAGCTTCATCGGCGCGTTCCTGAGCCATACGTCGGCGCTCCCCGATCCCTATGATTTTCAATTCTATTTCGGCAAGTTCCTTCTCCAGCATCTTGCCTGCAGCCTGAGTTTGCACTTCCAGCTCGTTAAGCCGCACGACTTCCGCCCGGGTAACCTCGCGGACCTCGCGGTCCGGCCCGCTAACCCGATTGATCAGGTCGTCAAGGTATGAATTCACAAGTCGCTTAGTGCGATTCCACATGTCGATGGTTGTCACTCTGGCTTGCTGATATCAACGGCCGCCAACCGGCGGGGGTCAATCCATAGGCTGCTGATCCGCGGCGAAGCGCGAGCGCGCTGTGGCCCGCCGCGCAAGAGAGTTGCGCCGGGCGCGCAACACGCTCTCACGGCTTCTTCGGCGAGTCGCCCGGCGGGTTGTCGCCGGACTGAATCGGACGAGGAGAAGCGGCTGGTTGCTGGATCACGGGCAAGGTGATGGGCTTTACGAATTTTATACGGAAGACGGCGCCGGGGTTGACTTGCACTTCCCCGCCCTTGGTCAGCAGCAAACCGGCGAGCAGGCCGCCGCCGATTGCGGCGCCGCCAATGGGCAGCGAAGCGGGCGCGCCGCTAGAGCTCAAGATTACGGCTCCAGCCCCCAGGCCGCCAATCTTGCCGCCACGCTCAACGTTTTCCGCTGTCTTCTCGCCCTTATGCGGCGCTTTAACGTTGCCCTCGCTGTCCGCCTTTAGCTTCTCTCCCCTGTCCCAATCGTCGATCGCGGAAACCTCCACGAAAACGGGTTCCTCGCCCCAGGACATGGCCAGACGCTCAAAGACTATGGTCATCCGGGCGCTCTTCTGCCCGCGCTTCGCTGGTGTAACCGAGGTCACCCGGCCGTGGAACTCCGCCCCGCGCGGCAGCACAAGCAAGCCATTGACATAGATCGGTTCGTCCAGAACCGCGGTAATCGAATCTCCCACTTCGTTGAGCTTCGAGTTGAGACGAGACTGCAGGATTATCCGCGCTTTGGTCTCAGGCTCAATCGTAGCTTCTCGCGCCGCTTGCGGGCGCGCTGACGCAACAGCAACGAGCGCCAGGGCCGACGCCAGCGCTGAGCAGAACAGTCTTTTCACTTTTTCACCTCCGGTCAGGGGGTCCGCAGAGCACATATGGATCTTAGAACAAGGCTCGCGCACGGTCAATACGGGGAAGAAGAGAAGGATGAAGGATGAAGGATGAAGGATGAAGGGTGAAGGGTGAAACGGAGGTCCAGATGCGCCCGCAACCAGGCAGCATGCGGCTAAACGGCCTAGCCAACGGCAGCCTGAATGACCTTCGCAAGGCGGTCTGCCAGTTCGCTAATCCGCGCCTTGCTCTCCCCCTCGATCATCACGCGGGCGAGGTTTTCGGTGCCCGAGTAGCGAATCAAAAGGCGCCCGCGGCCCTCCATCTCGGTCTGAACGCGGTCGATCTCCGCCTTCACCTCTGGGATCGCCTCCAGCACGGGCTTGCTGCGCACGGGAACATTGACCAAGACTTGGGGGAAGCTTCGCATCTCGAGGCCCAAATCAGCGAGGCTCCCGCCGGAGGCGCGCATCGCCCGGACTAATTCAATAGCAGTAATAATCCCGTCGCCAGCGAGGGAAAGGTCGGGAAGTATTATGTGGCCGGATTGCTCTCCCCCAAGGCTGGCGCCGCGCCCCAGAAGCTCTTCCAGGACGTAACGGTCACCTACACGCGCCCGAACCATCTCTATCCCGTGATCCCGGAGAGCGAGCTCGAGCCCGAGATTGCTCATCACCGTTGCGACGACCACATCTCCTCTCAGACGTCCGCGCGATTTCATGTCCTTCGCGAGCGCCAACATGACGAAGTCCCCGTCTATCATCCGTCCGGATGAATCGACGAAGAGCGCCCTGTCAGCATCTCCATCAAACCCGATTCCCAGGTCGAGGCCCTGCCCGACAACCAGTGTCTGCAGCCCGTCGAGGTGAAGAGACCCGCATCCGTCATTGATATTCACGCCGTTGGGCGCTACGGAAATTGCCTCGACCGCGGCGCCAAGCCGCCGAAATACGCGCGGGGCGATTTCCGCCGCCGCCCCGTTGGCGCAGTCCATTGCGAGCCGCAGGCCGCGCAAATCGAGGCCGGACGCGACATCAGAAACGAGATAATTCACGTAGCTTTCAATGTGGCGCGAAGCTGCGTATCCGTAGTCTCGCGGCAATTCCGTGACCTCGCGGCTAGCAAGGCGCTGAGAGAAACCGCGCCCTTCCGCCACGTCGATTTCCACGCGCCGCTCCATCTCATCAGATAGCTTCTTACCCGACGGCGAGAATACCTTGATCCCGTTGTCACGATATGGATTGTGAGAGGCTGACACGACGATCCCCGCATCAAAGGGAGTTGAGCGGGTGATATACGCAACTCCAGGCGTGGTGATGACGCCTGCCGATTCAATCTCGGCGCCCGCACGGGCGGCCCCCCGGGCTAACGCTGTCTCGATGGAAGGACCGGATTCACGCGTGTCCCGACCGATCAAGATCCTTGGGGCGCGGCCGAGCTCGGCGCTCAAATTCCTCGTCAGCGATTGGCCAATCAGCTCGACTGTTCCTTCATCAAGCGGGAACTCGCCAGCCAAGCCCCTGATTCCGTCGGTCCCAAAGAGACCCTCACCAGCACCTTGCGGCATCGAAAAAGACACTCCCTTCACTTCGGGTTGACCCAATTTGCTATTCCGAGCCTACCGCAGCCGCACGACCGATGGCTCAACCAACTGAACCACCACCATACCTGAGTAAGTCGACGAGACAGCGACGTTAGGCGCAACCAGGCGGCCCTGGCCGGAGGGCCCCGGAAATTGCACCGAAGCGGTCAGATCGTCAGCAGTCATCCGGTCCACTGCTGAGGGCGCCCCGTATACAGTTACCTTGACGAACTGGGGCGTTGCTGACGCTGGGCCCCCCTCCACAGCAACTGGCACGTGATCAATGACGCGGCGTTTTCGGATTTCGCCAATATTGACGCTGAGCTGCACCTTCCTGGCGCTGTCATCGCTGATATTTACATTCGGCGATCCGATGTCTATCGCGACGCTCTCGGTGAAGAAGCCGCTTTTGTCAGAGAGGCTAACCGTCTCTGTCGACACTTGCGTTATCTCGCGAACCGCGCTTTCGGCGCCGACAATCCTGACAGTTGGGGGGCTGATCTGCTTGGTGAGGATTTCATAGCCGGCTGGCAAGCTGCCATCGAACCGCGGCGCTACGCTTACCTCTTTTGCGACCACTGGCTCAACGGTGACTCGGATGCTGCGCGGCTCGACGTTTCGGGCCTTTACATTAATCGGAAGGCGAGTTTTGTCAAGCTCGAGAGGTATGACGCGCACGCCTCGCTCAACGCCGGACATGTCGGCTACGACGGCGAGTTCGCTGGACTGCAGTCCATCAAGCTCGTCGCGCGGGCCGACCAACGTTACGCGCGCCGAAAGGGTGTCGTATTTCGACACGGTAAGATCGGGAGACTTGGGCAGGTTGTGAAACTCGATGGGCACGCTTGCGAGCGTGGCCTCGCTCACGGGGCGCGACTGCACCGAAAGCCACAGCACGGCAGTTATGAGCAACGCCAGAACCTTCAGGCCCGTATTTTCCAGCAGATAGTCGCGGCCGTACTCCCTCAGTGCGCTGACGTAGTCTAACAGTCTCTTCATCGGAGCTTTTATTTGATGTACTCCTCGGTAACTCGTTCCCTGGGGCCGTCGGCGCCGGCGGCTTTGGCTCGGCTGCCGCGGCGCAGCGGCCGCGCGATATCGATAAAGCGCCGGCTTGGCTCTAGTGCGCCCCGAATCAATTCGCGGAGTCGCGAGCTATTCAGATATCGAGAGATTTCGCCGCTTTCCACAAAAGAGATAACGCCGGACTCCTCGCTCACCACCACGGCGACAGCGTCAGTATCCTCAGTTATGCCGATAGCGGCGCGGTGCCGCGTGCCTAGTTCCTTGGAGAGCCTGGGGTTGAGCGTCAAGGGCAGAAAGCAGCTCGCCGCGGTGACGTGATAGTTCCGAATAATGGCGGCTCCGTCGTGCAGAGGCGTGTGCGGGTCGAATATTGTGACGAGCAAATCGTATGACAACGCAGCGCCGAGTTCGACCCCGGTTTCGACGTAGTTCTGTAGGCCGACATTGCGCTCGAGGACGATCAGGGCTCCGATGCGCCGCGAGGAGAGGGTCATGGCCGCAAGCACGATGTCATCAAGAGCCTCCTGGGCGGGCCGTGCTCTGCCAAACCGCCAAGGCCGGCGCACATTCGAGCCGACCCGCATAAGCGCCGATCTGATCTCAGGCGCGAAGATCACCAGGATGGCGAAGCCGAAGTACAACAACGTATTCCGCATCACGAACTGCAGCGTGTCGAGCCCAAAAATCACAGCAGCCTGATAAAGGAGCCCTACGCCGAGCAGTCCGATCGCCATCTGCACCGCTCGCGTCCGGCGCACTAATTTGAGCAGCGCGTATATGATGGCCCATACCACCAAAAAGTCGACCAGATCGACCCATTTGAGTTGCTCAATGAATCTCAGGATCTCGACGGAACGGGTCATGTCTTGATACCAGCCTACCCTATCGCCAGCTTAGCAATCTCGAGACCGGACAACCGATTTTTGGGCTTGACGGGCGCTCAGGTCTATCCGGCAAGACACGGCAGGTGCGCGCCTTTACCTATCTCAACGCCCGTCGACAGATTCCTAGGAAGTATGGTATAGATGGTCTGGCGCAGAATCAAGTCGAAGGCGCGGCGGCAGGAAAATAGTTTTTGAATTAGCTTGCAATTTTCGCCCTCCTCGGAAGCGCGCAACTTCGCCACACCAAATTGCCACGGTTTCCAAACGGCAGAGGAAAGAAGAACCGCGGGCAGGAGGATAGAAACTCCAGATTGCTCGCGTCGCGAATATACGTAAACGTACAGCTGACCGACGAATGAGTATCATTTCACCTCACTTGGTTCGCCGCGGACACACCCATCCTTAGGAAAAGCGGTCTTTTTCCAAGTAGGCGGCCTTGGCCCCTAATTTGCTGTGATTTAATTGCGTAACACTCTTAGAAAGGAGGTAAAGGACAATGACGATAAGATTGGTGAAACAGAACCAGCAGCGCAGCGCGACTGAGAAACCGCCGTCAGCGCCTACGGTTGACCAGCTCCGGCTTACGACGCAGGGATGGGTTGAAGAATTCAAAACCCGCAAGGCCCGGAGACCGCTTTCGTTGGATGGATTGATGAAGCGCAGTTAGTCCCAAGAAAACATCGGTCCCACGTGTTGGTTTAGAAGCAAAAGCTAAATAATTTCAAGCGCCTGGCGCTCTTCACGGTTCGAACAGTCGCGAGTTGATTGGCTGAAGCACAACTCGGGCCAGCAACCGTTGAGAAGCTTATAGCATCCCTCCATCGCGACGACGGTCTCACGCGCGGCGCGTCTCAACGGCAAGATCAAGGATGCGGTCGGCGCTTTGCCGCTTCGTCAGCAGAGGCAGTTCAATTGTTTTTTCGGGTAGGACGAGAGTGATTCTATTCGTGTCAACGTCAAAGCCGGCATCGGCGCATGAGACGTTATTGGCAACGATCAGATCCGCGCCTTTCTGGACGAGTTTCTTGCGCGCATTGGGAACGAGGTCTTCGGTCTCGGCAGCAAAGCCAACCACAAAGCACTCTCCCTTGGCCCGCGCCACGGTGGCGAGAATATCCTCGGTGGGCTCCAGTTCCAGGACCAGGGGCGCGCCATCTTTCTTGATCTTTTGCGGAGCGGGGCGGGCTGGCCGGTAATCCGCAACCGCCGCCGCCATCACAATAATCGAGGTGGACGCCAGATTCTCCAGCACTGCGTCGCGCATCTGGGCCGCCGATCTCACGTTGAGAGTATTTACGCCCGCAAGCGGTTTGAGCGCGACCGGCCCGGACACCAGGGTAACTTGCGCGCCGCGGTCACGCGCGGCTTCCGCGACCGCGTAACCCATTTTGCCTGAGGACCGGTTGGTTATTCCACGCACCGGATCTATGGCCTCGTAGGTCGGGCCGGCAGTGACCAGCACCGCCACTCCAGCCAAATCGTGTCGGGGTTCCGGCGCGAACGGTTGTTCTCCGCTACGGAACGCCGGAGCCGCAATCTCAAGCGCACGGCGTACGATGTCTTCCGGCTCCGCAAGACGCCCCGGACCAACGCTTTTGCAAGCCAAATACCCTTCACTAGGATCTATGAAGTGCACCCCCCGCTCCCGCAACCGGCGGACATTTTCACGGGTTGCGGGATGCGCCCACATCTCATTATTCATCGCCGGGGCGACGAGCACAGGAGCCGTGCATGAGATATAGAGTGTCGACAGGAAGTCGTCTGCGATGCCGGTCGCGAATTTGGCCAATATGTTGGCGGTCGCGGGCGCGACGAGCAACAAGTCGATCGATTGTGCAACCGCTATGTGTTTGATCTCGGGGTCGTCGGACGGTGCAAACATGTCGGTGATGACCGGCAGCCCGGAGAGCGATTGGAAGGTCAGCGGCCCGATGAATTGCTCGGCGGACCTCGACATCACGACTTGCACGACTGCGCCGCTCTTTTGCAGACCGCGGAGCACTTCCACGGATTTATATGCCGAGATCCCGCCGGTTATGCCTAAGCCTATACGCATCAGATTTAGTTCGGGGAACGCCCGTGGACGCTGCAACTAGCAGAGCCCGGATGACTTGGGTATGAGCTTCTCCCTATCAGGCGCTAGTCCTCTGAGCGGTAATCCTTTGCCGTGTTCTGGTACTGCACGGCTCCACGTTGGACTTCCTCGAGGGCGATCCGCGTCATCTTCTTTGCGGTAGTCTGGACGCGCGGCCTCGCGCCCCTCTGCAACTGTTTGCTGCGCTTCGCTGCGAGCAGAACAAGGCGGTACTTGCTATCGACTTCGGTTGTCCACGTCCCTTCATCCTTTTTCTCTTCAGGCATGGATTGACTCTCCTCTAAATGTCCCGATTATGGCGCTGACCATTTTCTCCTGCGGCTGGCGCCGATGGCGCTCCGCGTTTATTATAGCCTCGAGGGCCGCGGAGGCGCGATCAAGATCCTCGTTAACGACCACGTAGCTGAACTGGTTATACGACCGCACCTCTTCCGCCGCGTCACGGAGCCGTCGCTCCAGATCCGCCGGATCATTGAGGTTGCGCAGCCGCAGCCGCGCCGCCAGCACGTCGCGCGAAGGCGGCAGAATAAAGACCGTAATCGCGGATGACATTTGCCGGCATATCTGACGCGCCCCCTGCACGTCGATGTCAAGAATGACATCGAATCCTTGCGCTTGGAGCTCTTGAACTGTGTCTTTGTGGGTGCCGTAGAGATTGCCGTGCACTTCCGCAAATTCGAGAAACTCGCCCTTGTCGCGCATCGCGACGAACTCGCTCTTGGTTCTGAAATAATAGTGGACCCCGTCCTTCTCAGCGCCGCGCGGCGAACGTGTCGTGTATGAGATCGAGTAGCGCAGGCGGTCAACGCGCTTCAGCACTCGCTCGACCATCGAAGACTTGCCGGACCCGGAAGGGGCTGAGACGACGATCAGATTGCCCGTCTGCAAGGCGGCCGAGGTTGGCGCGGCTCTCCGGGAACCCAATAGGTCGCGAGCGTCTTCTTGCGAGATAGGGCTATTCGACATTCTGGCCTTGCTCCCTGAGCTTTTCTACCTCCGTTTTGATTATGAGGGCCGCATCGCTGATCTGCAGATCGCTGGATTTCGACAATATCGTGTTGGCCTCACGATTCATTTCCTGCAGGAGAAAGTCGAGGCGTTTGCCGATCTCATCATCCGCGTGGATCAAGTCTCTCATCTGCCCAACATGGCTCTTGAGCCGTGCGATCTCCTCGCTGATATCGGAGCGTTCGGCTAACATCGCCGCTTCCTGCGCCAGGCGCGCCTCGTCGATGCTCCCCGATGACACCACTTCCTGGAGCCGCTTTGCCAGCTTATCGCGATACAGCGCGGGAAGGCGCTCGGCTTCGCTTTCTATTTTCGGCAACTGGCGTTCGATGTTGTCAAGCCGAATGTTAAGCTCCGCCGCAAGCTGCTGGCCTTCAACGAGGCGCATCTCCGCGAGCGCCACGATCGCCTCGGAGACCGCGGCGACCACGCCGGCGACCATCGCCTCGTCGAGCTTGCTGTTGTCCTGGGACACCTGCAGCGCGCCCGGGAGCTTGGCGACCAGCTCGAGCGAAGGCTCGCCCGCCAGCTCAAATTCGTTCTTCAAGGCATTGAGCGCCGCCATGTAACCCGCGACCAGCGGAAGATTGATCTCGAATTTGGCCTGCTTGCTTTGCTCGACCGACACAACCATGTCTACGCGGCCACGCTTCAACGCGGCCTGAACCTGCTTCTTCAAGGTCACTTCGAGACTGTTCAACTCTTGGGGCAGCCGCGTATGCACATCCAGAAAGCGATTATTGACCGAACGAAGATCGACCCGCACCTTGAACTGGCCGCCTTCGGCGCTGCCCTGCCCAAATCCCGTCATGCTCTTAATCATATTGGTTGATCTACCCTAGCTCGAGAATCAAGTCAAACCGGTAACGAGCTTGCCCTCCTCCTCTCTGAGGGCGTCGTCATCGGAGAACTGAAGCTCATACAGGTCGCGATAAACCCCGCCGCGCGACATCAACTCGCCATGAGCTCCTGAATCGACCACCCGGCCCCTATCCAGCACGATAATCTTGTCGGCCTTGTGAATTGTGGTCAGACGATGCGCGATCACGATGGTCGTGCGGCCCTGCATGAGGTTGGCCAGCGCCCGCTGCACCCAACGTTCCGACTGTGTGTCGAGCGACGAGGTCGCTTCATCGAGCACCAAAATCGGAGCATCCTTGAGGAGGGCGCGGGCAATCGCCAGCCTCTGACGCTCGCCGCCGGACAGTTTCACTCCGCGTTCGCCAATTCTCGTTTCGTAGCCTCCGCGATCCATAATAAAGTCGTGGGCATAGGCGGCGCGAGCGGCGGCTTCGATGCGGCCGCGATCAAAGTCCGGTCTTCCGTAAGCTATGTTGTTGACGATCGAGTCGTTGAAGAGAATGACCTCTTGGGTCACCAGTGCGATCTGCGAGCGCAGGCTTGACACCGTGGAGGCGCTAAGGTTCACGCCATCGATCAGAATGGCCCCGCGCGTGGGCTCGTAGAACCGCATCAGAAGGTTAGTGAGAGTCGTTTTGCCGGCGCCCGAAAGTCCGACTAACGCGACAACCTCGCCGCGGCAAACCTCCAGGTTGATGTCGCGAAGAATCCATTCCGCCGAATCCACATAGCGAAAGGCGACGTCGCGAAACTCAATGCGGCTGCGCAGCGGCTCAAGCGGAACCGCGCTGGGGAGGTCTTCAATCTCTGTGTGCGTGTCGAGCAACGTGTGAATTCTGGCCACCGCGGCAAACGATTGCTGGAAATAGTTTTGGATCCGGGAAAGCTTGCGCAGCGGATCATACATTTGCATCATTGCGATGATGTAGGCCGCAAAGGTGCCGATGCTCATTGCGCCGGCTGCGATCACCTGGCGGGCGTAGAGGAGGAACCCGGCCGCGATCAGGACGCCGGCGAGCTCCAATATCGGCGACGAGAGATAGACTACACGGGCCGCTCTGACCTGGGTGCGCGCCAACTGGCGCAACGCTGCCACGAAACGGCGCTGCTCGAAGCCCTCCATGCCGAACGCCTTAACGATGCGATGGCCGGAGATCGTTTCCTGCGCGATGTCCAGGACTTCCTCGGTGCCCTCCTGGGTTGAATGCGAAAAGCGGCGCAGTTTCCTGCCGAACTTTACCGTGAGCAGGTAAATCAGGGGCCCGATGAGCAAAACCACCAGGGTTAATTGCCAATTGAGAATGACTACAAGCGCAAAGAGCGCCAGAAAAGTCAGCCCTTCTCGCAAAAGATCCGCGAGCAGGGTTGAAACGGCAACCTGCACCTTCTCGGCATCGCTCAGGATGTGCGTCGTCAAGGTGTTCGTCGGATGCTCCGTAAAAAACTCGCTCGACTGCTGGAGAAGATGATCGTAGAGGCGGCGGCGCAAGTCGACCACCGCCGCCACTCCAATGCGCCACATCAATACGTTTGAGAAGTACTCGGACGAGCCCCGGATCAGCGTGAATAAGACGAGCAGTCCCGCGATGATCGCTAAAGCATTAGCCCCCGCGGGCAGATACCGGCGCACATCCAGGCGCGAGCTATCGAGTCCGGTCGCCCGCATCACCACGTTCTGCCCGCCCACAACACTAGACGGAGGGGTCGCGGGCGCTTGCGGCCCTGCCCCCGCCGACAGCAGATCGATGGTCGATTTTATTAGCGCGGTCCGCCCTGCTTCGAAAACCGCGACCAGGGTCATCAGAAAGAAGGCGAGCGCAAAGAGGCCGGCGTATGGTCTGACGCTCTTCAGTAGATTGCGGAAATCTCTCATTACGACGTGCAGACAGGGCAATGGCCGACTAAACCTCTCATTATACGCCGCAGGGGCATCAGGTCAAGCCCGCCGCACGCCTTTCAGTAGCCTTAACTTTCAGTAGGATCAACACTTTGCCCACGTTGAGGCGATGATCTTAGGTGAGGCCGAAACGCACCGTGTTTCCACCCGTCTCGGCGCGACCTCAGTCACTGTGCTTGCCCAACGGCGCTGTATTCATCTATGCTGAGGCGCTAAATCGTGCAACTGTTCCGCGCCGACAGCGAAAGGAACGAGAGTCGAAGGAGACCACGGCCGATGCGCATCAAATTTGAAGAGATCCGGCATCTTATTCCGAACTATATTTTTAACGAATACGGTCAACTGACTGGCAACTATGTTCACTTTGATCAGATCATCTGCACTTCAGAAGACGGGCGCATTAAGATTTGGCTGAATCAGGAAGCGCTCAACGCTCAAGATCCCGAGTTGCTGATCTGTGATTACGCGGAAAGCGCTTTGCGCGGTTTGAGCCAATAGCGCCTGAGGCTCCTACGACGCCCGAGGGGAAGCTGTGGCCGGGACGGCTGGCGCAGGTTGGCATTTTTGCCGAGGAGCGAGACATGAAACTTGAACAGTTCGAGATGGAGCGGATGCAATCCACCTGGGAGAACCTGGTCCGCTACAACCTTTCGGAAAGCGGCGTACACCCTGTGGCGCTGCAGGACCTGTTGTCTGACCCGCAAGATCGCGCGACCCTCCTCGGTCTCGAACTCGGGTATAGCCAGGCCAACGGCACTCCTGAGTTAAGACGGGCGATCGCCGGGGTATATCCCGGCGCCTCCGAAGAAAACATTCTGGTCGCCACCGGGACCGCGGAAGCAAATTTTATCGTGAGCTGGTTGTTGACCGAGCCCGGCGATGAAGTAATCATGATGCTGCCAAATTACATGCAGCTCTGGGGGCTCTTTCGCGGGTTTGGGGCAGAGGTGCGGCCTCTGTGGCTCCGCGAGGACCGCAACTGGGCTCCGGATCTTGATGAGCTCGAGCAGAGCATTTCGCCAAGAACCAAGCTTATTGCTGTCTGCAATCCGAACAATCCGACCGGCGCGATCTTGAGCCAAGACGACATGGATCGAATCGTCGCCGCCGCCAGGCGCGCCGATGCCTGGCTGTTGGCCGATGAGGTCTATCGCGGGGCGGAGCTCGGCGGCGACATCACGCCAAGCTTCTGGGGCAGATACGAGAAAGTGATCATTACCAGCGGCCTGTCTAAGGCGTACGGCCTGCCAGGGTTGCGCATCGGATGGCTAGCGTCAACAACAGAACTGGCGGCGCGGGCCTGGTCCTATCACGATTACACAACCATCGGTCCGGGGCCGGCTAGCGATTTCCTGGCCCAAGTGGCGCTGCGCCCCGAGAATCGACAAAGGATCCGCGAGCGCACCCACGTCATCCTCAAGACCAACTACCCGGTCGTGCACGACTGGGTGAAAAGCCACGCCGGCATCTTCACGCTGTTGGAGCCCAAAGCCGGGGCCATCGTGTATCTGAAGTATGACCTTCCTATCGGCTCTCTCGACCTGGTTGAGCGCCTCAGGAAGGAAAGGAGCGTTTTACTCGTTCCGGGTGAGCACTTCCACATGGGGAAATACTTGCGCATCGGTTTCGGTTCCGAGGCAGGGTTCCTGCGCGAGGGCCTGAACCTGGTGGGCAGCTTTCTCGCGGAACTCTGAAAACAAGTTCTCCAGGCAGGAATGAGGGCGAAGAAGATGTCCTGTTTGTTTGCGCCGCACGCCCGGACCGGTTAATGACGGAAATCAAAATCGCTTTCGTCGGATTCGGCAACGTAGCCCGCGCCTTTGCGCGGATGGTTGAAGCGCGGCGGGGTCAGCTTGCCGCGCAATACAACCTAACCTGGCGGACGACAGCGATAGCGACCAGACGGCGCGGATGCGTTGTTGCTAGAGACGATCTCGATATGATCGCCGCCGTAGAATGCGCGGAAAGCGACGGCAGTCTTTTGTCGCTTCCGAACGCATCTGCTGTGAAGAGCGCGGTCGAGATGATCGAGGCCTGCGACGCAGACGTTCTGTTTGAGACCACTCCTCTGGAGCCGGAGAGCGGCGCGCAAGCCATTGATCATATTCGCCGCGCTCTATCGCGCCGCATATCGGTCGTTACCGCCAACAAGGGTCCGCTCGCATTCGCGTATAGCAAGCTCAGTGGACTCGCGTCCGCCCGGGGCGTCAGCTTCCGCTTCGAGGGCGCGGTAATGGATGGCGCACCGGTCTTCAATCTGGTGGAACACTGCCTTCCCGCGGCGAACGTGATCGGCTTTAGCGGAGTGCTCAACAGTACTACCAACTTGATCCTCGGCGGGATGGAAAAAGGTCGCGCCTTTGCTGATTGTCTGGCGGAGGCTCAAACCCTTGGCATCGCCGAAGCCAATGCCGACTTCGACATCGATGGCTGGGATGCCGCCGTCAAAGCTGTCGCTTTGGCGAACGTATTAATGGGCGCCGATGCGCGGCCCGTCGATGTGAAGCGAACCGGCATTAGAGGCATTGGCCCGGGCCAACTCGCGGATGCCGCCGGTGCGGGCAACGCGATCCGGCTGGTCGCGCGGGCGGAACGTGCCTCCAGCACGCTTGCTCTCAGTGTGCGTCCCGAAAGCGTCCCGCTTGGGTCTCCTCTGGGCTGTGCAGGAGGAACCTCTAATGTCTTAATTCTGCAGACCGACTTGATGCGCGAGCTGGCCGTCATCGAAACCGAGCCACGGGTTGAGCAAACCGCTTACGCTCTGCTCAGCGACTGGCTCAGAATCCATCTCGACGAAAAGGACGGAGAACATCGGCGTGGAGCCCCGCAGGCATGAGATCCAGACGACGGCCAACCTTCAGCACAATCGAGGTTAGGAGGCGGGCCTGGCCCCGCCTCGCCTATTCGCGCCGTTAATCGTTTCGCGTTCCCCGCCCCGCGTTGCCCGTCAGGCGTATTTGACGTAACGCGCCTTCGCACACATTCGGAAAGGCGGGCTGTGCTCCCCTTCCCCTTTTGGCGAGACCTTCAACTTGGCGTGACCTTCAGCTTGGAGTAGTCAAGCTACTGAGATACTATGCTTCACGGTCGACTTGTAATTCTTCGCTTGAGGTTTCACTATCGATTGAGGGTAAGGGCGGACACTGCTTTGTTGTTCGGCTTGCATTGACTACGTTCATTTGATTCCTTTACGTTTACTGCATTCAACCCTGAGCCGGCTAGGAGCGAGCGCATGGCGCAAACAACATGGTTCCAAGGACTGCCTGTGATTGGGAAGCTGCCTCCCGCGCGAGCAGCCGCCAAGCTGCGCGAGCTGGGAGACGCCAAGACTGCTGGGTCCTTGCAGAGGGTGGCGGCCAAGAAGCCCGGCGGCGCAGCCACCAGAGGAGCCGGCGCGAGCCCGCGCAGCTCGACCAAACCCCCCGAGAGCGTCCGGTGGTGGCCGTTCCACGACAAGCCCTGGCAGCATACGTCGCACGCCTTTGGGTTTATCGCCGCAGGGTTGACCCGCAAGAAGCAATTAGAGATCCGTCATGCCGGCGACATTCCGGCCGACCCCACGCTCAAGGGGGCGCGCATCAAGATAACGCTCGACCGCTTCCGGGTCGCCGAATACCCGGGCCGAGGCATCCACCGGATTCTGCTCGATTTCTACGCCCAGAATCAGACCTCCGGCGGCGCGGAGGATCTGCACTTCAACTTGACCTGCCGCGTGCACGAAGGCGACGACGCGGCAATCCTCGGCTATCCGATATTCGTTGGCCTCAACGTGGGCGGCGAAGGCGTGGCGCTCAGGTGCTTTACCGTGAACGTCAAGAACGACGACGACGAGGCGTTGCTGAGCGCGCTCGAATCCGATGTTTTCAAGTCAGGTTTGAAATTAGTCTCAACGCTGCAACCGGCGATCGCTACGTTGAGCGGCATGGCCGTGGCGCTGACAAAGTCGATGGCCACGCGCCACCGGAATGTTGCGGTGCAAGATTTCTACGTCGGGTTGGACTTCACTGATATCCCGTTGCGGGCTCGGCTGAGTGAAGGCTCGTACGTCGCGGTTCAACTTCCCAAACACGCCCTCTCAATCTGGGATTGGAGCGAATGGGTCTACAATCCGAGCAAAGGGCAAATCGTCAGGAAGAACGACTCTAAGGTGCTGATACCTTACAACTACTTGATTCTGAGTGTCAGCCGGTACGGCGAGTGAAGGGAGCGCCCAAAGCCTGTCCTGACTCGAACGGAAACGCCAACCCGCCGCGAACCGGGCTTACCTCTTCTTAACCGTGTTCCGATCTCCGGTGACGATGATGCTATCAGAGGCATTGCCGCCGATGCTCACGCTGCGGTTGCCTCCGCCTCCGGTTGGGCCTCCGCCCACGGCAGCCTGTCCTGGGAGCCCCGTACCCGGCGCATTAATCAGAGTGTCCGCGTCTCTAGCGCCCTTGCGCACCACGAGCGTCGGCGTCTCCGCCCCCTTCAGGCCGCTGAGCTCGATCTGATTGCAGCCTAAATCGAACGCGGTTCGCACCGACTCGCCAAACGCGAGCCCTTGATAGAAGGCCGCCGAAAATGCAACT